>ERZ808051.1704-NODE-1704-length-13418-cov-5.999400_pt1 | contig 13418 bp, 10 predicted proteins | sample MGYA00380199_ERZ808051 | MGnify/ENA primary metagenome ERZ808051 (study PRJEB31490, sample SAMN06133391) | mouse gut metagenome | isolation source: J11 | host: mice | place: China: Chengdu | collected 2015-05 ...
AGTCCGAGGCCCCCACCATCTTCGTCATCGGCAACAAGGCCGGTGCCCGCGACTGGTCCGACTACGCCCTGGACCTGGCCGGCACCCCCATTGCCAACGAGCTGACCGGCGATGAGTACAACATCTATGACGACAACGGCAAGCTGGTGTCCATCGGCTACTGCTATGAGTGCTACGGCATCATCGTCAACACCGATCTGGTTCAGAAGGCGGGCCACACCATGGACGAGATCAAGAATTTTGACGGCCTGAAGACCGTGGTGGAGGACATCCACAACCGTGCCGCCGAGTTGGGCTTCGACGCCTTCACCTCCTGCGACATGGACGGCTCCTCCAACTGGCGCTTTGTGGGCCATATGGCCAACCTGGAGTACTACTATGAGCAGGAGGGCGAGATGTGGAAGAACTGCCCGCCCACCCTCACCGGCAAGTATATGGACAACTTCAAGAACCTGTATGACCTGTGCATCAACAACAGCCTGACTGACCCCAAGGACCTGTCCGTGGGCGGCCACGACGCCGCCGAGGAGTTCAAGGCCGGGAAAGCCGCCTTTACGGTCCAGGGTTCCTGGGAGTACGCCAGCTACAAGGAGGCCCTTGACAACATCACGATGATTCCCTACTACTGCGGTGTGGCCGGCGAGGAGAAGGCCGGTCTGAACTGCGGCACCGAGAACTGCTGGGCCATCAACTCCAAGGTGTCCGCCGAGGACCAGCAGGCCACCATGGACTTCATGGTGTGGTGCGTCACCGACCCAGAGGCCAACCGCATCCTGGTGGACAGCTTCGGCGCCATGCCCTATAAGCAGGCCGTCGAGTGCACCAACGGCTTCCTGCTGGATGCCGACGCATACCTCAACAACGGTTGCTACGTCATGAACTGGGCCACCAACTTCCAGCCCAACGTGGAAGCCTACCGCGCCGCCCTGACCTCCGCGCTGAACGCCTACAACGCCGACCAGTCCGACGCCAACTGGGAGAGCGTCCGCGTGGCCTTCGTGGACGGCTGGGCCGCTCAGTACCAGGCCGTCAACGGCTGATCCAGCGACACGCTTTGACCTTGAGCCGGGGCGGGCATTCCGCCCGCCCCGGCTCCTGCTTGCGGGGGCGGATATCATCCGCCCGCGGCGTATGGCGGGCGCATCATATGCGCCCCTGCAAAACCTGCCCGAGAAATTTGAGAGGAGCTGATACCTTGAAGCACAAGAAACCTGTCCGCGGCAACACCATCTGCCGGTCCACCCGGAAATGGTTCCCACTGTTCCTGGGTCCGGTGGTGGTCGCCTTCATCATCGGCTTTGTCTGGCCCTTCCTTCAGGGCATCTACCTGTCCTTCTGTCAGTTCAAGCTCATTGCCGACGCCAAGCCCATCGGCATCGACAACTACGTGCGGGCCTTCCAGGACGCCTCCTTCACCCACGCCTTCTGGTATACGGCGCTGTTCACGGTGGTGTCTATGGTGCTCATCAACGTGCTGGCCTTCACCGTGGCCTACGTCCTCACCCAGAACATCAAGGGCAGCAACCTCTTCCGCACCGTGTTCTTCATGCCCAACCTGATCGGCGGCATCGTGCTGGGCCACATCTGGTCCATGATCTTTGACGGCATTCTCAGCAAGTTCGGCACCTCCATCGTCATGGAGTCCAAGTACGGCTTCTGGGGCCTGATCATCCTCATGTGCTGGCAGCAGATCGGCTATATGATGATCATCTACATCGCCGGGCTCCAGGCGGTGCCCGAGGACATGCTGGAGGCCGCCCGCATTGACGGCGCCACCAAGTCCCAGACCCTGTTCAAGGTGACCATCCCCAACGTGATGCCCTCCATCACCATCTGCATGTTCCTGTCGCTGACCAACGGCTTCAAGCTGTTCGACCAGAACCTGGCCCTGACCAACGGCCAGCCCATCATCACCCAGCCCGGCGGCGTGGCCATCAAGACCACCGAGATGCTGGCCTTGAACATCTACACAACCTACAACAACTCCAGCCTGAACGCCCATGGCACGGCCCAGGCGAAGGCGGTCATCTTCTTCATTCTGGTGGCCGGTCTTGGTCTGGCCCAGCTGGCCTATACCCGCAAAAAGGAGGTGCAGCAGTAATGAACGGATCTCTGACCGCCGAGCGCAGAAACAAAGCCATCCTGTCCGTCATCCTCAGCGTGATCTGCGTCATTTACGTGCTGCCGGTGTTGGCGGTGCTCATCAACTCCTTCAAGCTGAACACCTTCGTCAAGACCGACACCTTCGCCCTGCCCACCGGGGAGATGTGGGCCGGACTGGACAACTTCATCAAGGGCATGACCTTCGGCAACTACCCCTTCTGGGACAGCGTGAAGTACAGCGTGGTCATCACCGTGCTGTCCACCGTCCTGATCCTGCTGGGCACCTCCATGGCCGCCTGGTATATCGCCCGGGTGAACTCCCTGTTCTGCAAGATCCTGTACTTCCTGTGCGTGTTCTCCATGGTGGTCCCCTTCCAGATGGTGATGTTCACCCTGTCCAACACGGCGGACCAGCTCCATCTGAACACCCCCTGGACCATCCCCGTGGTGTACCTGGGCTTCGGCGCGGGTCTGGCCATCTTCATGTTTGTGGGCTTCGTCAAGTCCATTCCCCTGGAAATTGAGGAGGCCGCCGCCATCGACGGCTGCGGCCCGGTACGCACCTTCTTCATGGTGGTGGTGCCCATGCTGAAGCCCACCATGATCTCCGTGGGCATCCTGGAGATCATGTGGGTGTGGAACGACTACCTGCTCCCCTCCCTGGTGCTGGACCTGGAGAAGTACCGCACCATCACCATCCACATCCAATATCTGAAGGGCAGCTACGGCACTGTGGACCTGGGCGCCACCATGGCGCTGATCCTGCTGGCCATCATCCCTGTCATCGTGTTCTATCTCACCTGCCAGAAGCACATCATCAAGGGTGTGGCCGCGGGCGCGGTGAAAGGATAACTCCGGCAATCCCCGCCCAGCGGGCGGGGGATTGCGGGAAGCGCGTGTTCCAGCGTGCGGCCGCGAGTGCGGTGAAAGGATAGCCCCGGCAAGCCCCGCCCGGCGGGCGGGGCTGTGGGAAGGCGTTCCCCAAGGGCGCTTCCGCAGGCGCGTTATGGGGGAAAACCGGCGCTTCCGGAAACAAAGGGGTTGCATGGAGGGCGGAAAATAGGTACAATAGTTGGCTGAAAAGGAGGGACGCTATGACCATCAAGGATATTGCCCGCATGTCCGGTGTGGGTGTGGCCACCGTGTCCCGGGTGCTGAACAATCACCCAGACGTGTCCGAGGACACCCGCCGGAGGGTGATGGCGGTGGTGGAGGAGCAGGGCTTCCAGCCCAACACCAACGCCCGGCACCTGAAACAGCAGACCAGCGCCTCCATTGCCATCATTGTGAAGGGCACCATGAATATGCTGTTTGCCGACCTGGTGGAACGGTGCCAGCAGCTCCTCCAGGACGCGGGGCGGGATGCCGCGGTCTACTATCTGGACGAGGACGCCAACGAAGTGGCTTACGCCGACCAGCTGTGCCGGGAGCGCAAGCCCCTGGGTATCCTCTTCCTGGGCGGGGACCGGAAGCTGTTCCGCTCGGGCTTTCAAAACATCCATGTGCCCTGTGTGCTGCTGACCAACATTGCCGGGGATCTGGGGTTTGACAACCTCTCGTCCATCACCACCGACGACAAGGAGGCGGCCCGGCAGGCGGTGCGCTTTCTGGCCAGCCAGGGCCACCGGCACATTGGGATGCTGGGCGGAAACTGGTCCTGCTTTCAGATCGGGCACAGCCGGCTTCTGGGCTGTGTTCAGGCCTGCCAGGAGCTGGACCTCCCCTTTGACCCCAAGCGCCAGTGCGAGCCCTGCCGTTACTCCCTCAACGACGGGTATGCGGCGGCGCGCAGGCTGCTGGAGCGCTGCCCGGAGCTGACCGTCATCTTCGCGGTGAGCGACGTGACGGCCATAGGGGCCATCCGTGCGCTCCAGGACCTGGGCAAGCGGGTGCCGGAGGACGTGTCCGTCATGGGATACGACGGCATTGCCCTGGCGGACTACTTCGTCCCCCGGCTGACCACCATCCGGCAGGACACCCAGCAGCTGGCCCAGCAGGGGGTGGACGTCCTGCTGCGCAGCCTCCAGCGGCCCCGGCCGCCCGTCCATGGCGTGGTGCCCTTTCAGCTGATCTATGGGGAGAGCGTGGCTCCGCCCCTGACCGCAACACATTGACGACGGACCGCCGTCCTGCATCCGGGACGGCGGTTCCTGATAGAAAGGTGGACTCTCTTATGAGATGCTCCGGCATCCTGATGCCTATATCCTCGCTGTCCTCCCCCCACGGCATCGGCACCATGGGGGCTGCCGCCCGGCAGTTTGCGGACTTCCTGGCGGCCGGCGGGCAGACCTACTGGCAGATTCTGCCCATCTGCCCCACCAGCTACGGCGACTCGCCCTATCAGTCCTTTTCTTCCTATGCCGGGAACCCCTATTTCATCGACCTGGACGACCTGGCGGAAGAGGGCCTGCTGGAGCCCGGGGAGTATGAGGGCCTCGACTGGGGGGACGATCCCCAGTATGTGGATTACGGCCTGATGTATGTCACCCGCTATCCGGTGCTGAGAAAGGCGGCGAACCGGCTGCTGGCCGATCCCCCCGGTGAATTTGCGGCGTTCTGTGAGCGGTCGGAGTGGCTGGACGACTACGCCCTGTTCATGGCCCTGAAGGACAGGCACGGCGGGGCGTCCTGGTTCACCTGGCCCGAGGACGTCCGGCTCCGCCGTCCCGCCGCCCTGGCCTCCGCCCGTGAGGAGCTGGCGGAGGAGATCGGCTTCTGGAAGGCGGTGCAGTTCCTGTTTTTCCGGCAGTGGAACGCCCTCAAGTCCTACGCCAACGGCAAGGGCGTGTATATGATCGGCGACCTGCCCATTTACGTGTCCGGCGACAGCGCCGACGTGTGGGCCAATCCGGACCAGTTCCAGCTGGACGAGAACGGACTGCCCACCGAGGTGGCGGGCTGTCCGCCCGACGGCTTTTCCGCGGACGGCCAGCTGTGGGGCAATCCGCTGTTCGACTGGGAACGGATGAAGGAGGACGGCTACCGCTGGTGGCTGAAGCGGATCGCCTTCCAGTTCACCATCTATGACATGCTGCGCATCGACCACTTCCGGGGGTTTGACGCCTACTATGCCATCCCCTATGGGGATACCACAGCCCGGAACGGCCGTTGGCGGCCCGGGCCTGGCCTGGACTTCTTCAAGACGGTGAACAAGGAGCTGGGCAAACAGAACATCATAGCCGAGGATCTGGGGTTCCTCACCGATTCCGTGCGGGAGCTGCTGCGCAAAACGGGCTATCCCGGCATGAAGATTCTGGAGTTTGCCTTTGACAGCCGGGACAATGGCAGCGATTATCTTCCCCACTGCTATCCCACCCACTGCGTGGCCTATACCGGCACCCACGACAACGACACCATTCTGGGCTGGATGGCCACCGCCCCGAAAAAGGACGTATCCTTTGCAAAGGCGTACCTGCGGCTGAACAGCCGGGAGGGCTACCACTGGGGCATGATGCGGGCGGCCTGGGCGTCTCCCGCCGACCTGGCGGTGATGCAGGCGCAGGACCTGCTGGGGCTTGGCAGCGAGGCCCGGATGAATATTCCCTCCACCCTGGGAGAAAACTGGAAGTGGCGGGCCCTGCCCGGCGTATTCACGCCGGCCCTCGCCCTGCGCCTGAAAAAGGAGGCCAAAGTATATCAGCGCCTGCCCCGGAAGGGCGCGGCAAAGAAAAAGAGCGCGGTGAAGAAGCAAGCGGAGCCGTGAGCGGCCGGAGGCCAAACAGAACGCCTTGAAATCCGAGGATTTCAAGGCGTTCTGTTTTTTGGGGCGGGGGCGCGCCGGATCAGGCGTGATAGCAGCCTCCGCCGATGAATTCCCGCATGAGGGAGGTTTTGGGAATGTTGTCCCCGGGGATGGGCAGGAAATAATTCAAAAACTTCAGCAGCCGCTTGGCCTCGATGTACTCCTCGCTGTCCCGGGGGACGCCGAAGAGCAGCGGCTGTACATAGGGCTTCAGCAGGGAAGTCTCATAGATCAGAGCCGAGTTGAAGATCATGTCCGCGCTGTCCTGGAAGGGGAAGATGTTGTTCTCCTCCCCCCGCCGGACGGAGGGCCACATGCGGATGGTGGCCTGGGCGCTGTAGCCGCGGGTGCGGGCGTCCCGCTCAATCCGCCGCAGCAGGCGGGCGTCGGTGGTGGGAATCCGGTTGTGGTCGTCGATATTCAGGGTGGTGAGGCAGCTGATGTAGATCCGGTACTTGCTCTCCCTGGGCAGGGCGTAGGTGAACTGGTCGTTGAGGCAGTGGATGCCCTCGATGACCAGCACGTCCTCCGCCCCCAGGGTGAGGGTATTGCCGCTGTATTCCCGGGCGCCCCGCTTGAAGTTGTAGACGGGCATCTCCACCGTCTCGCCCCTCAGCAGTCGCATCATATCCTCGTTGAACTGCTCCACGTCCATGGCCCCCAGGCCCTCGAAGTCAGGCTTGCCGTCCTCGTCCAGGGGAGTTCTGTCCCGGTTTACGAAGTAGTTGTCCGTGGCGATGGCGTGGGGCCGCAGGCCGCAGGCCCGCAGCTGGGTGGACAGCCGGTGGGAGAAGGTGGTCTTGCCGGAGGAGGACGGCCCGGCGATCATGACAAAGCGGACCTCTTTCCGGCTGGCGATTTCGGCGGCAATGTCGCCGATCTTTTTTTCCATCATGGCCTCATGGGCCAAAATCAGCGGCGTGGCTCCGCCCTGGGACACAATGGTGTTCAGCTCCGCCACATTGGTGGCGTTCAGCGCCTGGGAGCGCAGCGTGGACTCATACAGCTCCCGGTATATTTTTTTGGAGGGGCGGAAGTCTCCCAGCCGGTTGGGGTCCTTCTGGGTGGGCAGGCGCAGGACGAAGCCGTTTTCAAACAGCTCCAGGGCAAAGCAGTTGATATAGCTGGTATCCGGCACCATGTAGCCGTAGAAATAGTCCACGAAGCCGTCCAGGGAGTAGATATTGACGTGGGAATTGATCCGGAAGCTGAGCAGCTGGGCCTTGTGGACCAGCCGGGCCTGCCGGAAGAGCTCCATGGCGTCGTCGGTGCTGACGGAGCGCTTTTCAATGGGGATGGCCTGGGCGGACAGCTCCCGCATCCGGGCCTCCACCCGGTCCAGAAGGGCCTGATCCAGGGTGAACTCGCCCTGCGCCAGAATGAAAAGCGCGCTGCTGAGGGAGTATTCCACAGAAATGCGCTCCACATTTTCCCGGCCCGCCACATCGTAAAAGGCCTTCAGCATGAGGAAAACCGCGCTGCGCTCATAGGTCTGAATTCCGGGCTTGTCCCGGGCAGTGACCATTTTCAGCGAACAGTCCCGGTCCACAGTCTTGTGGAGCTCGCAGAGCTTTCCGTCCTTGTTGACCAGCAGAATGTCGCAGGGAAAGCGGTCCTGAAAGTCCGCCGCAATGGTGCGGTAGGGCGTTCCGAGGGGATAGGGATACGCGGCGCCGTCCACGGTGACCTGTACCATTCTCTTCTCTTCCATGGGATGACCTCCTCTGTCTGATGATTGCGCCCGGGTGAGGGCGGGAGCGCTGCCATACTCAAGTCCAGTGTAACACACGGACCGCCGTTTTTCAACAGACAACCGGCCCTTCCGGCAGGGAAAGCTGGGCGGGGGGTGAGGCGTAATGGCCGGCCACCGCCGAAAGAATCCGAGGATGGAAAAACGCGGCCCCCGGCGTACCCGGGGGCCGCGCCGTTTGTGGCGCGCTGTGGGGGAAGGTCAACCCTGGCCCTCCGTCACGGCTTCCGGGGTATTGGCGTAGTCCCACTGATGGTTGGTGTCCGCCATCCTGTCGCTGGTGATGTTGAAATACCGCCACTGACCATAGCGGTCGCCCAGCTGCTCCCGGCCGTTGGCGTCCCAGGTCACGTCCACGCAGTACCAGGCTCCGTCCAGCCGCACCATGTTCCAGGCGTGGTCCCCGTCGTTCTCAAAGGCCGCGCCCACCACGGTGATGCACTCCACTCCGGCCAGGTCGCACAGCAGCTGGAAGCTGGCGGCGTAGCCCAGGCACACCGCCATGCGGTCCACCAGTCCGCCGTAGGGCTCGTAGGCGGACCGGGGGGTCTGGGCCATGATGTCCTGGTGCCGCCAGTCATAGTCCACGTTGTCCACCAGCCACCGGTAGATGGCGGTCTCCTTCTCCAGATCGCTCATGCCGTCCGTCAAAACCTCGTTCAGCACCCGCTCCGCGCTGTCATAGACGGCCCGGTCGTACTCGGACAGGGCGGAGGGGTCCCCCTGGTCCCAGGCGGCGCGGATGGCGGAGGTGTCGTAGATCGACATATCCTCCTCGTTGGGGGGATTGAATTGCACCCGGTCCGGGTATTCGGGGTCCGGCTCAGCGGAGGGGATGGGCGCCGGTTCCATATGCCGCCGCATGGTGGAAAAGCCGCTGCCGGCGCCGGTGATGCTGCCGAGCCAGGCCGCTCGCTGAACGGGGGCGTCGCAGACCAGCAGGACAATATAGCCTTCGCTCCAGGCGGCGATGGCGTCGTGCAGCAGCTCCTTCTGAGCGGGGAAACGGGAAAACGACTCTTCCCGGGCATCCAGATAGGCGTTCAGCGTTTCGACGGCGTCCATGGCCGTGTCCAGGCCGGTGTCCATGCGCAGGATGGCGAGCTCAAAAGCGCTGCCTTCCGTTCCGCGGGCCACGGCGGCGTCCGTCCAGGGGTAGTCCGCCAGACCGTACTCCTCCTCCACGATGGCCTTCAGCCGGTCCGGGTCGCCGCCGTCCACCCGCTCCAGGCCGGAGGTGTCCTCCCCCGTCTGCCCGAGGAGCTCCAGGTACTGCGCCAGCACCCCGGCGGCGTCCGTGACGGGCTCCGGCGTGGGGGTGGGCTCGGGCAGTTGGCCCGTTTCCAAGATCTCGGCAAAGCTGGCCTGGGCCTGAGCCTGGGCGGACTCCTCCAGGATGAACAGGCCCACGTACCGCCCCTGGCGGCACACCGCGCCCTCCGCCGCCAGCCTGGCCTGATCCGGGGCGTAGCCGGTGAAATCTCCCTCCCGGGTGTGGAGGTACTCCTTCAGGCAGTCCTCCCCATGCAGGGCGGCCTCCTCGCCGGCGAAGCGCAGCACCGCCAGCTCCAGCGCGGAGGCCCCCGTGGCCCGGGCGATAGCGGCGGCCTCCCACTCCCCCTGAGACAGGCCGTAGGCCCCCTCTATGTAGGCGGACAGCCGCTCCGGCTCTGAGCTGTAGCCTTCAGAGGGTTCCAGCTCGCTGTAAAGGGACTCCGCGCCGGGAAATGTGATATCCAGGCCAGCCCAGATCGAGACCATGATCTCAGCGCACTGCAGCGGCTCTTCCTGGGCGGTGGCGGTGGGCTCCGGCGCGGAGGTGTCCGGCGCCCCGGTTTCGGACGGAGCGGGGGAGGGAGCCTCGCCGCTCCGGCAGGCGGGCAGAAGGGACAGCAGCAGCGCGGCGGACAGCAGTACGGCTATGGCTCGTTTCATAAAGGATGCTCCTTCTCTAAAAAATGCCCGCCTGCCAAACGGCAGGCGGGCACGGGTCAACTCTCGTGCAGGTAGCTCTTCAGCAGCACCTGGAGCAGCTCGTCCCGGTCCAGCTGGCGGATCAGGGTGCGGGCGTTGTTGTGGTTGGTGATATAAGTGGGGTCCTCGCTGAGAATGTACCCCACAATCTGATTGATGGGGTTATAGCCCTTCTCCCGCAGAGAATTGTAGACGGAGGACAAGATGGCCTTGATCTCCTCGTCCTTGTTCAGGTTGACGCTGAATCTGCGCGTGTAGTCCATGTCATTCAATGGGCCCACCCCCTTCTCTTTGATAGTGTTATTTTAGCCCAGCCAGAGCAAAAAGTAAAGAGGGAAACGAAAAATTAATATATCCAGCCGCCCGGCGGGGCCGGACGGCTGGAAAATTTTGTGCGACGCGATCAACCGATGCGCTTGGCGCCCACGATATAAGGGGCGTAATAGCCGTAAATGCTGTCGTACTGCACCCGGTAGGAGGTGGTGGAGGCGTGGATGAACTGGCCGTCCCCGGCGTACATCCCCACGTGGGTGGTGGGCAGGGTGCCGCCGGAGCTGTCGAAGCGGCGGTCAAAGAAGAAGATCAGGTCGCCGGGCTGGAGCTCGTCCATGGAGACAAACCAGCCGCTCTTATAGTACTGGCTGGAGGAGCCCCGGGCGATGGGATGGCCCAGCTGCTGATAGATGTAGTACATCAGGCCGGAGCAGTCGAAGGAGCTGGGGCCCTTGCCGCCGGAGACGTACCGGCAGCCCAGCAGGGAGCGGGCCATGTCGGCGGCGGCGGCGCCCAGAGCGCTGGTGGCCTGATAGTCGGCGTCCACCAGGGTGACGTACTCGGCGGATATGTAACCGGCGGAGATCTTGTACCAGCCGCCCTCCAGTTCCTCCTCGATGTCCACCAGGGAGCCCCGGCGGAGAGAGGCGACCTTTTCAAAATCAGTGCCCGGGCCGGAGCGGACGTTGAGCACGTCGGCGGTGATGAGGCCCCGCTGCTGCTGGGGCTCCTCAGGCTCTTCGGACTGAGGGACGGGCTCGTCCTCCAGGACGGTGCCGTCCTCCAGGGTGACCCGCAGCCACTCGCCGGACATATAGCCCGTGTTCTCGCCATAGGTCACCTTGTACCAGCCGTTGCCCGCGTCCTCCTCCACCGTGACCTCGGTGCCCTTGGGGGCCATGACAATGGTGTCGGAGTCGGTGCCGGCCGCGCTGCGCAGCCGCAGGGAGTCGGCGGTGACGGTGGCGCTGCCGATGGAGGCGAACGCCACGCCGGTGCACATGGTCAGAATCAGGCCGGCGGCGGTCAGCGTCTTGACCGCCTTGACTTTGAAATTCATTGGAATGACCTCCGTTAAATTTTTCTTTGGTAAAGGGGATCGTTATTTGCCGGCCAGGGCGCGCATCAGCCAGATGGAGCCCATGTCAATGGCGGAGAACAGATCGGGCAGGTCGCTCTTTTTCACCACCCGGTCCCGGCTCTTCAGGTCGGGGTCGGTGAGCTGGAGCTGCAGGTGCACCTTGTTGGCCAGGTCGAGGGAGCCATCCTTCTCGGTGCTCATCACCTGGATCATGACGATGTATTTGTCGGCCATGGAGCCGTAGTAGATCAGGTTGTCCTTCCGCCGCAGCGGGTGGCCCTTGTAGGTCAGGACGGTGGATTTTTCAGCCATGGGCGCCTCCTTAAGGAATTGTAACAGTTTGTAACTGGTTTGTAACTATTGCTATTGTAACCCCGGAAGCGCCCCTTGTCAACAGGATAATGGATAAAATTTTCTGGAAAATCAAAAACCTGCCGGACTCGCCGGAAAACGGCAGAACAGGCAGATCCGAGGGCACAATATGTGGTGGCACGGCAGGTCAGGGGCACAGGGCGGCCCAGGCCAGCAGGGCGGTGTGGGCCAGCAGCGCCAGGGGGACCAGCGCGGGGAATGGGGGCTTGCGGGTCTTGTGGTGAAAGACGGCCATGCCCAGGGCCGCCCCGGCGGAGCCCCCCAGCAGGGCGCAGCCCAGCAGCGCCGCCTCGGGGATGCGGCGGCGGTGGGTTTTGGCCATCAGCTTGTCCCAGCCAAAAAGGACAAAGGCCAGGGCGCTGGTGACCCCCAGCCAGATGAGCAGAAGGTAGGCGGGCTCTCTCATGGGCAGTTCCTTTCTATAATATAATGTAAATTCACCGCTGCCGGAGCTTGATGGCAAACTCCAGGGAGGCAAAGGAGCCTCCGGACCGCAGGGCGGTAAAAAGAGGAATTGAAACAAAAAATCGCCCCGATGCCAAAATTTCTCTTGACGCGGGACGGCAAATATGGTATCATAAACTGCTTTTATACACAGGAGGACATAAAAAGCCTTTCCCACCTGATACGATGAGTATAGCAGAATTGCACAAAGAATGCAAGAGGAAATTTTAAAACCTTACAACTGCCTCGGGCGTATCGGAACCTGCCGGTACGCCGCGGCCCGGAAAATTTGACGAAGTGGAGCGTGAACAGCATATGGCCAGAGCGGTCAAAGATGTCTGGTACGGCAAGACCCACCGCAAGAGCTTCGCCCGCACCGACGAGATCCTGGAGATGCCCTACCTCCTGGAGATCCAGAAGAAGTCCTACAAGTGGTTCCTGGAGACGGGCCTCCAGGAGGTGTTCAACGATGTGGACTCCATCACGGACTACGCGGGCAACCTGGAGCTGTCCTTCATCAGCTTCTCCATGGACGATCCCCCCAAGTACACCATTGAGGAGTGCAAGGCCCAGGACATGACCTACGCCGCCCCCATGAAGGTGCAGGTCCACCTGCGCAACAAGGCCACCAACGAGATCAAGGAACAGTCCATTTTCATGGGCGACTTCCCCATTATGACCGACGCGGGCACCTTTGTCATCAACGGGGCGGAGCGGGTCATCGTGTCCCAGCTGGTGCGCTCCCCCGGCGTGTACTTCTCCCGGAACGCGGACAAGGCGGACAACATCACCTATGCCGCCACCGTCATCCCCTACCGGGGGGCCTGGCTGGAGTACGAAACCGATCTGAGCGACGTGTTCTATGTCCGCATCGACAAGAACCGCAAGCTGCCCGTCACCTGCCTGATCCGCGCCATCGGACCCCGCACCGACGCGGGCATCATCGACGTGTTCGGCGAGGACCCCCGGATTCTGGCCACCATGGAAAAGGACACCTGCAAGAGCTACGAGGAGTCCATGCTGGAGATCTACCGCAAGCTGCGCCCCGGCGAGCCCCCCACGGTGGACTCCGCCGAGAGCCTGCTCAACTCCCTGTTCTTCGACCCCCGGCGGTACGACCTGTCCGGGGTGGGCCGGTACAAGTTCAACAAGAAGCTGGCCATCTGGACCCGCCTGTCCGGCCAGAAGCTGGGCGCCCCGGTGGCCGACCCGTCCACCGGCGAGATTGTGGCCGAGGCCGGCGAGGTGCTCACCCGGGAGCGGGCCCGTGAACTGGAAGCCCTGGGCGTCAACGAGGCCGTGGTGGAGGTGGAGGACCTCCACACCGGCGTGCACATGGTGAAGGTGCTGTCCAACGGCATGGTGGACATGTCCGGCTTTGTGGACTTCGCCCCCGCCGACGCTGGAATCACCGAGAAGGTGTGCGCCAAGGCGCTCCGGGAGCTGCTGGACAGGCGCGACGCGGAGAAGCTGTCCAAAGAGGACTTCATCGAGCTGCTTCAGGACAACATGGACGCCCTCATTCCCAAGCACATCACGGTGGACGATATTCTGGCCTCCATCAACTACCTCAACTGTCTGGCCTTCGGCGTGGGCGCCCCCGACGACATCGACCACCTGGGCAACCGCCGCCTGCGCTGCGTGGGCGAGCTGCTGCAAAACCAGTTCCGCATCGGCTT
>ERZ808051.1705-NODE-1705-length-13411-cov-34.943378_pt1 | contig 13411 bp, 14 predicted proteins | sample MGYA00380199_ERZ808051 | MGnify/ENA primary metagenome ERZ808051 (study PRJEB31490, sample SAMN06133391) | mouse gut metagenome | isolation source: J11 | host: mice | place: China: Chengdu | collected 2015-05 ...
CTGCGCTCCTTTCTTTTTGGGTAGTCTATTAATCACTCTGAAAGGCCGTAAAGTCAAGCGGTCTGGCCGCTTTCTTCTTATTATAAATGCCGCCTTACATTCCCCTAAATCCGTGTGGTGAATGCCAATGAAATCCACCCGTTGCGCCCTTCCTGATAGGCTTTCAGCAGCCCCCAGCCGTCCTTTTCCTCCACGATATTGAATACACCCACACCCGTGAATTTGCCCGTCTTAGGGAAATCCATTCCGGGACCGCGGTGGATGTTCAGGTCGGGAATGGATACGCGCACCATGTAAGGTGCGGAAATGGTAAGGCTCTCCATGAACTGCACTTTCTCTTCGCTGATGACCGCTTTCAGGATGGAGAGGATTTTCTCACCATATTTCTCCCCTGCCGCCCAGCCTTTTCCCTGCGGGTTCTCCTTCTGCCCAAGCCACTCAACATAAGGTGCGCAGCCCCTTGTGACATAGCAGAAACGCGGGTCTGCCAGTGCGTTCCGCAGCTTATCCGTGGAGGCATAGGCTTTAAGGTGCTGTATCTGTGCCCGGATGCCAAGCTGTGGTGTATCAAAAGACAGCCCCGTCCTGCCCCTCTGCGTCACCCCAAACCCGCAGAAATTGTTCTGCGAAAGAGTGACCGCTGAGCCGGAAAAGGTAAAGTTCCCCGTTTCCAGACAGGACTGTACAAAGGCGATATCACCCCTAACACCCTCCGCCTCCCCTTCCGAAAGGTACAGCGGAACCATATCCAGAACGGACTGTGGCACCGCAGGGTTCTTCTTTTTGAGGTATGCTTTCATCTGCTCCGCCGTTACTGTTGCTTTTCCCATAATGGCGGTAAGGGAATCCTCCGCTGTACCACCCTCCATCACCGTCTTGATGTCTTTTCGGAACTGCTCCATAGCCAAACCAAACTTCGACCACAGATGCTCCACATCGCCGTGGTTGCTGGCAATGCTCCTTTTACATCCCTCGCTGTGGCTGATGATAACTCCGTCCGCCATAGGGTCTAAGCCGAACTGCTGGCAGAGATATGCGAATAATTCCACTGCATATCTGTAGGTGGCAAGCACATGGTTCTTCGTATTCTCACCGTTCCCGGTCTCCGTCCAACTTGCACCGCCTGCATATTTAATGGTGGCAGGTTCCGTCATTTCCACACCGATATGGGTATTGTTTGCGCCGCCTCCGCAGTGCCAGCCCCGGAAATCCCACGGGAGCAGTTGGTACACATCCCCGTCCGGCTCTACGATGGCATGGACGCAGGCGGATGCCTCTGCCCTGTTCCAGTTCTTCATGAACACATCCGCCTTTGGCTGCGGGCATCCCACCGAGTGGATCATAAGACCTTTCACGGTGATGTGTTTCCCCGCCTTGTAGCAGCCGGACTCTGTAAGGTAATTCTGTATCAGATTCATTCCATTTCCCTCTCTTTCTTCGCACGAAAAAAGGCACCAGTTTTTACACCGATGCCTGTCACATATATTTATTCGTTTTCTTTTTCCTCCCGTAGCTGCTCCAGCACGGCTTTCAACTTCCCCGGAATGGGAAGCCCCATCCAAGCGGTATTTTCCAAGATTGCGATACCTTCATTGGAAAGGTAAAAGAAGATGACTGCTGTCCGCAGGACGCTCCCCTCCCGGATGACGTGGGCGTCTATGATATGCCCCACCGCCACAAGGCTGAAAATGATCACTTTCTTAAAAATACCTTTGAATCCCACTTCGCTGGAGAGCTTCTTCTCCACCGCAGCCGCCTTCAGCCCGGTGGCATATTCTTCTGTCAAGTATGAACTAAAAAATTTTTAATGATCAGTTTATACATTTCTGCCCATTACTGTATAACTCCCTATTAGATTTACATAAAATTTTCTTGCGTGCTTAGTACATATTCCAATTTCTATTTTACTAAATGTAATCCAATACCTTATATGACGCTATAGCAAAAAACTAATACTACATCTTAAAGCAAAAAGTATGTCAAAAGCCTCTAAACAATTACATAGAAAGTTAATGCCCTACCCTTTGCTATCTCATATATAAAGTTCCTATAAAATACTTGCTATTGTATGATATAATTTACATATTCACCATAAACGTTTTGACCTTGCATATCATTCCTTTTCACCTCACTCTCCTGCTTAACATATATAAGCATCCGACGTTCCTCTACAGAGTCACTATCATATTTTGAAATCTTTGACATAGCAACATCTAATGCGAGAATATCTAAATCAATTCCCATACTACTATATACTAATTCTGAAATTTTCCCTCCAGGTTGACGTGGTGAAAATTCCAACAATATACATTCTGCATTGTTTACTATTACCTCAGCCATAAATACCCCACATTGAAGTTCAAACAAATCAACAAGTTTATTCAATACTTCTAAGCATAGATTATATTTATATCCTGATTGCTGTTCAGCCTTAACACAAAATTCGTTCCACATAAAATCAGTCCACTTATTATCTCTTGTTTTATTTCCTGCAACCAAATATGCCTTTTTACAAACGCCGTTTGATACATAAAATGGAATGCTAAAAAAATCTCCTTCAATATATTCTTCAAAAATCACTTCAGCATTCATATCTTTAAAATAGCAATCCTTAAATTTTTTGATTTCTGTGCTTTGAATAATATCATTAAAACTTTCCAAATATTTATCTCTCTCTGGTTCCCCGTCTATTCTTTTTACACCAATACTCCCAAAGCCAAATGATGGTTTCGCAATAACCGGATAATCCAAAGCATCACAGCGATATAATCGAGGACAAACAACACCGTTCTTGGAGATATACTTCTTAAATGATTTTTTATCCAAAAGCTCCAGATAAGTTCTGGAAAATCTCAGAATCATATTGTCCCCATAATTATTTTTCAACCAATAAATTCCTTCTTCACTGCAAGGAACTACAATGGCAGTTTTTGTCAAGAAAATTTTTTCTGTTGGTTCTAAAAACTTTATTCCATAGTTGGAAACATACTCTCTTTTCTCTTTGCAGATAATAAAATATTTATCCGTTGGAATTTTATTAATCGTAAGATATTTTATCTGTTTTGTTTTTGGAAAAATAAATATATACACCATAATAATCTCACTCTATCGTATAAGGAAGAAATTTACATTGTTTCTCTTCACATGTATAAGTATCCATAAGAATTATCAAAAATTCATTTAAGGATATCCCTTGTTTCTTAAGCATCATTGGGAAAGCGCTTTCTCCTGAAAATCCTGGAATTAAATTCCCCTCTAAAAAATATATTTCATCGTTTTGAATAATAAAATCAAACCTCGCCATCCCCCGCACTTGAAAAAGCTCAAATAATTTAGCAGAACATTTCTTTATTTTATTTGCTATGTCATCTTCCATAAAAACTACCTTTGCAAATCCCGCTTTATGCTTTTCCATATGCCCTAATATACCTGATTCTGTTGATACCTTTATTACTGGTAGCGTCCTTATGATGCCATTCTCTTTTATAACTCCACATGTATATTCGTCCCCATTAATAAATTCCTGTATCAACGCCGTATCCGAATATTTAAAAATCTCATCTGCTAAATATGGCATTCCTTCCAATTCATTTTCATAAAAAACTTCTGTGAAATGTGATGCCCCCATCTTATTAGGTTTTACAACTATCTTTTTCCACCCTTTATCATTTGAAAAAATATCTCCCTTTTTTAAAATCTGCATTTCAGGTATTTTTATCATCCCTCTTAATGCATGGAAAGCAAAGCAGCTCTGAGCATATTTATCCATTAATATTGCCGATGTGAAAACAGACTCAATAGTTCCCTTACCGTCAATAATATCAAAAATGCCACTCCATGAGCCATCTTCTCCCTCTTGCCCATGTAATAGGTTGACCCAGAAAATATCATTATTATCCTTAATAAAATCAACTATTTCGCCTATAGTGGCTTCTTTTTTATTTAGATAAGCTTTTCCATAACGATCAATAAATATATTACAACAAACATAAAAATCATCCGTAGATAAATTATTGATAAAACTTTCATATGATTTTAAAGATGCATCGTGTTCCGTAGACCTTCCACCATAAATAAACGCTATTTTTCTACCCATTTCATTTTTTCCTCCCCACATAATAGAACATTTCCTCAATTTGTTCTGTATGTATCGTCTCAAAACCACATGCAAATAAATCCATATAGCTATTTGAAGAAATGCCGAAATCTGATACCTTTATCGGATAAAGCCTTAACCAATTTTCATCCTTCTCCTGAAAACATCTGCTAATTACCATCCCCTTAGGCCGCAATATTCTATACACCTCTGCAATAGCATTTTTTCTTGCGTCACCTGACATACAATGTAAGCAGCCGATATCTAGGACTGCATCAAAACAATTATTCTCGAAAACTGTATTTTCTATATTACCACAGGTACATCTATCGCAAATCTCTTTAAATTTTACTGCTGTTTTAACTGCTTCCTTTGACATTTCTATCCCATAACAGTCATCATATCCTTTCTCCTTTAAAAGAAGCATATTTTTACCATAACCTGAACCTATCTCTAATATTTTAGAATTCTTTACAACATACTTTTCAACCAAATCAATGACATCATATTCCCTAGGAACTAAATTCCAAGGAACCATATGGGGAAATGCATATAACTCTTCAATGCTATCCTTCTTTTTCGCCCTCTCTTGAACAAAATCATCTACTTCTCTAACATATGGTTCATCAGACATTGCTGTATCATTCATTGCCTTCCTATGAATGACCACGCGTTTTTCCTTCTTTCCCCTGAAATATAGCAGTTCTGAAAAAAGCAGCAAAACTTCAGGAAGCCATAAACCTGCCTTCTCCACCGCCTTTACCTGCGCTGTTATTTGCGTTTCGCATATTGAAAGTATATGCAGATAACAAATGGTTTTTCCTTCTTGATAATCACAAGCAACCAACCCTTCTTTTTCATTCCCCTTTATATATACATGGCTGCCTGCTACCAGATAATCCGAATTCCCCATAAAGCATTATTCTCCTAGCAGAAATATTTTCTTGTCAAATCCCTGATATACACACCACAAATGCAGATTATAAATAAACCACAATAAGAAAATTTCCTTTTTACCCATCTCCATAAATTGATTGCTCACTAATATATCCGTTAATTTTGCATAATCCAAATCCAATGCAATTCTGTTTTCGGAAATCATATCAATATAATTCTCTTTTACAGCCATAATCTCTTTGCGCATGTCAGGATTCAGATTCTCCTTCTTTCGGGTCGATATCAAAGTATTTTTTACTTTATGAAAACAACTTAAATTCTCTTTTTGGGGAGATAAAAGACCACTGTACAGCAATTTTCTCATCTCCAGAGAAAGATAGGGAACCCTGTTTTCTATACTGTACGCCATATTAACATGGTCTTCGATCCTCAATAATTCATGTAGAAAATATTTGATATAAAATTCTTGATATGCTGGAATCTTCGTGTTATTTTTAAATATCTCATTTAAATAAAATTCCCGGATTATGTTTATTTCTCTCTCAGATTTATCAAACAACAATGACAGCAAACCCATATCCGCATTAGACAATACATCAAAAATCTGCCGCGAATCACCTATCCTTTCATCCATAAACCTTGAATATCCCCTTAACAATTCATCCGCACCCTGTCCCTCCAACATAACTGTTATATGATTCTCCTTCGCTATTTCCGCGCATTGCAATGGGACAAATGCACCTGTAGACATAATGGGGCTGTTTAATATTTTTATCAATCCTATATAATCATTTGGAACCCGCAGCCTTTTTCTAATTAGTTCAATTCCTAATTCTTTTTCTATCCTTCCTGCATATAAAAAATCCGCATCTGCCTGTTCACGGTACATATTAAAACATTTTATCGGAACATTTTGTCCATACAGCAAATAGACAAGCATTGAAGAATCAAAACCTCCGCTCAAATGACATCCAAGATTCCTATCTGATATACTCCTTGACCTAACAGAACTGCATAAGGCATCCTCAAATTGCTGCTGAATATTTTCATCTGATTCCCCATAGATTTTACTTGCCTGCCAAAGATTACTATTTGTATTGTCATTCAGATTCCATTCCCAAACAGTTCCAGGTTCCAACATGTCGATATTATCATAAAAAGTCTGATAAGATACCGGATAGCCAAATAATAAATAATTCCGTACCGTTACTTGGTTGATGCCTATTGAATCTGTGCCTTTAAAAAAAGGAAGAATTGCCGCAATTTCAGAAGCAAATACAAGCGTCCCCTTATCAATCCATGAAATATATAACGGTTTAACACCCCACACATCCCGTCCTAAGATAAGCTGCTTATTAATACTGTCATAACAACATATGGCGAAATCCGCATCATAAACCTCGAAAATATTCTCTTCACCCTTCACTATGTCACTGAACAGATTCCATAAATCTATTTTGTCAGTTAAAACGAACCTATTTTTACGGAAATAAACTTCACCATTTCCAAATCCATATACTCCATCCTTAATAACAACAGGCTGATTATATTTTTCATTTAATCCCCGAATAGCCAGCCGTGTATACCCAATCATTGCATTATCAAACATAACTGCTGACGTATGGTCAGGACCTCTATGTGACAAGTTTTTGATTGCAATCTCAAATTCCGTTTTAAACTTGCTGACATTATTTTTACTCACAACGCCTAATATTCCACACATGACGAATCCATCACCCTCACACATTTATCAACAAATAACTTGCTAGAATCTATTATTTTGTCTTGGTATAATACATCAATAATATAATTATCAATATCCGTACACGCTAACACTATATAATCAACCAAATCATAGTAATTGCTGATTATTCCATTTAACACATCTTCTTTCGTGTTTTCTCCGGAAATTCTTTTTTGCAGCCAGATTTCAAGCTCAGCTCTTTCTTTTTCCGATAATTGGACAATATGTTTTTCTTCTCTATGCTCCATAGTGTAGCCTGTCCCAAGTATCAACATCTGCGAATTGCTGCATTCTCCTATCTTTTGGTTTAATAGTGTCAAAGGAGAAAACACCTCTTTCAAATTATAATCATTACATGCTTTCAAAAATAATCCACTCAATGAGTTACAGCATATTCCTACTGCCTCAGCATTGCTTTTTACAAGAGTATCGCAGGCCGCTTTTATTTTATCAAATAATGCCCCCTCTGCTTTATCCTTTACGTCATTTGTAATAAAGCTTATCTCTTCCTGCTCTGACACATTAATGGAATATGAAACAACCGTTGGATAATGTTCGTGCCGCTTTCTATATTCCCTGCAAATATTCAAATAAATATTTGAATACGCATAGGGACTTACCCCTCCAATTAATCCTAAATTCATATATTTTCTCTCTCTGCTATTTTTTCCAATAAGTTCTGATCAATATTTCCTCCACTGACAACACACAATATTTTTCCTCTTACCGCCGCAGATAAAGCCGCCGCGCCTGCACCTTCACTTTCTATCCCATATTGTTTTAACAGAGAAATGGCATTGACGATTTCATTAGAAGATACACTCTGAATCTGCAGGCCATACTCCATCGCCTGTTCAAATGGCAGCTTGCCAACCTGGCTCACTACAATTCCCTCACAGATATTTTCATAATCATCCTCACAGGAAAGCATAATACGTCTCCCCTCCGCTAATGACTTTTTCATTGCTGGATATTTTTCCCATTCAACCCCTATAATTTTCCCTAATCCTTTCTGGTGCCGTATAGCGGCGCTGACCAACCCGCCTCCACCTACTGGGCAGAAACAATAATCAAACTGCATCTGCTCCGTTGATTCGGCAAAAAGCGTTTTATGCCCATCAATAATTAAATCATCATCAAAGCTTAATATATACAGGAGCCTGTTTTTTTCAGACAGGGCAATAGCATACCGCTTACATTGTTCATAACTGGTAAATCCCTTAGAGACAATCCTTGCGCCTTGACTCAAAATATTTTTCGTTTTACAATCTGGAGTATTTCCCGGAACGACTACAATACAGGGAATATTTCGTTCCTTTGAGACTAATGCGACGGCCGCACCATGATTCCCGGTAGAGGCAGTAATAATACCTTTATATCCGAAAGAATCTGTTTGATTGATTTTATGATATACCCCCCTGTATTTAAACGCCCCTGTTACTTGTTTTGTTTCATCTTTAATATAAATAGCTTTTTCTTTATCCTCCAATATTTTCTTTAAAGGAGTCTTGCAATATGATGGCATATTTCCTCAAACCTTTCCAAAATTCTTTAACCGCTCCTCAAAAACCATAGTCCATTTATCTCTGCCTTCCTTTTTAATTTTTATTGCTGATAAGGCATCCTTGCATAAACCGCAGTCCGTGCAGCCATTCACATTGCACAAATTTTCTCCCCTATACACATTTTCTAAGTATTGATCCAAGTATTGGTTATTTTTTATTTCAAATAATTCTGAATAAGCGCAATCCGTAAAGCACATAAATAAATCTACCAAATTACCATTATATTTTCTTTGGTTATACGTTTCTAATACTTTCAGCATATTTGCATTGTTATTGTACATCTCTCTTCCTGATATTTTAAATCTGTCAACTCCCAAATCCATATATGTTTCCAAATCATCCGGCCTAACCCACGGTGCATTGAGAACATTTCTCAAATCACTTATTTTTGATAAAGCACATTTCGAACCATAATACTCTGGAATAATATATTCATTTCCCATAGTTGCATGGGCCCCATAATTATAATGAGCCATTCTATACGGACAATCCGACAAGCAAAATGAATTAACAATCATCCCCACTTTTTTCCCATGCTCATGAGCTATATCCGTTAATTTCTTTACCAGCTTATGCTGCCTATATATTCTCTCGTGAAGATATAGGCTGTTAATATTTGGATATTGGCAAAAGCAATTCATTTTCGAGATAGAATCCACCCCTATGATGATACTTAATGTGACTTTAACTTCCGGAAACGCCTCATTCAACAAGTGAATAACAGATGGGAGCGCCACTGTGAATTGCCTCACGCCATCATCTACCAGTTCCTGAATCCAGGATAGCAATCTGTCCCTTTCTCCCTTGCTAAACTCGTCATTTCCATAACAACTTGAGTTCAAGGTATAATTAAAACAAATATTATTTTTTTTGCATTCTGCTAAATATTGAACAAAATTATCATGTGTTGTATCAGGCAGTTCAAAAAACTTTCTCCCTGAACCATAAACGGAAGTTTTTAATGAACCATAGACTTCTTTTGCTTTAATATTTAACTTTTCATTCTCTTTAACCAGTCTTATTAAATTGTTGACATTGAAGTCAGATGGAATAGTAAATATTGAATTACTCATTGTTATCCCCTTTCCTACTTTTTATATATTCATCAAACACAAATTCTTCCATAAAATCTTTATACTCGTATGGACTGTTGCGAATTTTAGTTCCCGAAACAGGCAATGACTCTAAATCAATCGAAATATATTTATTTTCTGCTTCCAAAGCCTTTGCTACACTTTCTCCATAAAATGTACCACTATATACATGTGTAACTTTGATTCCATTCAATTTATGGACTATATATTTATTCTGAATATCTTCAGCTTCTTTTCCATTTTCGTAAGCGAATTTTCTGCCATCAGGCCCATCATTTGCTTCTATGATATTAACTTCAGGATAAATTTTTTTAATCCATTCCGCTCGTTTTGATATAGGAATATCAATTACATCTGTTTTGTAAATCATAACATATACTTTATCCATCTCTTTCAAAGCACATTCAATTAGTTTTTGATGCCCTTTATGCAACGGAGCAAACCTTCCTGGAACTAACCCTATTTTCATAAATATCAATCATTCCTTTCGTTTTACTTAGGGTGAAATAAAGAGAAAAACTCTTACTTTCTGCACTATTCGTCTGATTATTTCACAAATAAAATATATGTTTTATCTGCTCTGCAACATCTACCGCTCCTAAATTTGTATTATCAATTTTAATATAATTTTTCCACTTTATTTCGCCCTCTTTGGAATTCAGTCTATATTTTGCTTCTAATTCACGAAATATTTTTTCAGAATACTTAACATCCCTTTTTAACAATTTATTTCTTATTCTATTTTCCGTTTTGTTTCTTTCTATTCTGACTTGAAAATCTGCTTGCAATTCAATAAAAAATATCTCAGCGTTATATGCTTGAAATATTTCTTGTATTTCACTAATATATTTCCAATTCTCCGGATTATCAAAAGCAAACATATAAGTATAAATCATTCCATACTCATTACTTTTCGCAAATGCTTTAAAAATCTCGGTTCTAATTAACCGAATCAATCTTAGCCTTTCTTCCTGATTATGCTCAAAAAGTGTTGCTACAGTGTCAATTGCTATGTGATTATGAAATAATTTTAAATATGTTATCTTCTCAAGTTCTTGTCCTACCGTCATTTTTCCAACAGCATGTGGTCCTATAATAACTACAAGTTTCATAATTTATCATACTCTTTCACACTATTTACTCTTAATTTCTTATACTGCCTCCTACTGACACAATCACTATTCCGCTAAAGCTTCTATTCTTGCTTCTCATTTTTCAATGTATATCGCAAATTTTTAACAACCGACAAAATAACTTTCATCTCATACTCCGAACAATCACTCAATTCCTTCATAAGTACATTTTTTATCTCCGAATTATCTGACACCTCCGGATAAAACACTTCGTAAAGTGGTAAATCCAGCTCTCTTACTAACATACATAGCAACTCAAACTTCGGGTTTCCGGTATTCTTCTCAATATCTATAATCGTTCTTTTACAGACACCAAGCTTTTCGGCCAATGCCTCTTGAGATAAATTTTTACTCTTTCTTGTCGCACGAACGACACTTCCTAATGCACTTACTGACTGGTTCATATTAATTCACCTCTCATATATTATAAAGCTCACTTTTTGAGTCAACAATTTAACCACAGTTCACCAAAATATGAGTTTTTATTTACCATTTCGACAAATGAATGTAATCGACCAGATTCAACAGGTAAACAATAGAACTTTATAAAAATCCAGTCTGTGCTGAAACCAAACCCCTTTCATACAGATTGGAAATCCTTATTCCGTATTTGCGATTTCCTTCAAACTTCCAGACTATTTTAATCCTATCTCCCGGATATACAATAACTTTTTTCTACCAGCTTTTTTTCATATCCTCTATAAATTCTTCCTCTTCCAGAAACGCCATTGCCTGATCCGTTTTCCTCCGAAAGTCAACCTCCATCTTGTCCGGCAATAGCGGATATAAGGAAAACACCCTGCCGTTCCCGTTCCGGATGACCTGTGCGTAGGCGTTGCCCCAAATGAGCAGGTGGCTCATCAGCGTCTCCCGGAACACGAAGGAAGTCATCTCCGGGTTCGGCTCGTCATGGAGTAAATAATATAATGGGTGGTCATACACCCGCTCCTTCCCCGTCTCCGTATAGCGGTACACATGGATGGGGAGCGATGCCACCGCCTCCGCCAGTATCCGCACACAGGAATAGACCGCCGTGGTCTGCATGGCGGTACGCTCATTCACGTTCTTTCCGCTGGTGCTTCTCCCAAAGAAAAAGGAATAAGCCGAACCGCCGTAGCTGTCCTTTGGCTTATCCCTTGCGCCCCTCATTCCAAAAATGGATGGTAGTTTCATATACGCCTCCTGTATCTGTCAGATTGTCAGAATCCCGCTTTCATCATACACGCTGCCCGTGCTGATGCCGCTGTTCCGTATTGCCCGGTCTAATCCCATGATCGTGGCCACAGCTCCGTCTATCTTCTCCGTGGACTTCTCCTTGTCCGGCTTGATGTTCCCTGCCGGGTCTGTGCGGACAAAAATATTATCCATCATCCACCTAAGAACCGGATGCCCGCCGTGGGCAGTATTCTTCTCCAGCACCAGTTCCATCAGCCGCTTGGTGGGCGGCGACATATCTTTAAAGCCCTGCCCGAAGGGAACCACTGTAAATCCCAATCCCTCTAAATTCTGCACCATCTGCACCGCGCCCCACCTGTCGAAAGCGATCTCTTTTATATGAAATTTCTTTCCCAGATCATCAATGAAATTCTCTATAAAACCATAATGAATCACGTTGCCCTCCGTGGTCTGCAAAAATCCCTGCTTTTCCCACACGTCATAAGGCACATGGTCACGCCTCACACGCAGGCGCATATTTTCTTCCGGTATCCAGAAGTACGGAAGTAAAATATATTTCTCCGTGTCATTTCTCGGAGGGAATACCAGGACAAAAGCGGTGATGTCAATGGAGCTTGACAGGTCAAGCCCGCCGTAGCATTCCCGCCCCAGCACTTCCCGCTCATCCACGGGGAAGGCGCAGGCATCCCACTTCTCCATCTGCATCCATCTGGTGGACTGCTTCACCCACTGGTTCAGGCGCAACTGCCGGAAGATGTTTTCCTCCGCCGGATTGTCCTTCGCACTCAGATACGCATTCCGCACTTTCTCAATGTCAATGGTATGCCCAAGAGAGGGATTGGCTTTCCTCCACACATCCTCCGATGACCAGTCCGCATCATCAGACGCGCCGTATATGACGGGATAGAACGTGGGGTCGATCTTCCTCCCCTGCAGGATGTCCTCCGCCTTCTGGTGCTGCTCGAAACAGACGGAATGGCGGTCTGTGCCTGCGGTGGTAATTAAAAAGAATAATGGCTGCGTCCTCGCATCGCCGGAGCCTTTGGTCATGACATCGAACAGTTCCCGGTTGGGCTGGCTGTGCAGCTCATCAAAAATAACAGCGTGTACATTCAGACCATGCTTGGTATACGCTTCCGCCGAAAGCACCTGATAAAAACTGTTCGTTGGCTTATAGACCAGCCGCTTCACAGACATAACAGGTTTTATTCTTTTTTTCAGCGCCGGGCATTGCTCCACCATATCCACCGCCACATCAAAGACGATGGATGCCTGCTGGCGGTCGGAAGCACAGCCGTAAACCTCCGCGCCCCACTCATTATCGCCGCAGGTCATATACAGGGCCACGCCTGCCGCCAGTTCCGATTTCCCGTTTTTCTTCGGAATCTCCACATAGGCAGTGTTGTACTGCCTGTAACCGTTCTCCTTCACCGTGCCGAACACATCCCGGATGATCGCCTCCTGCCACGGGAGCAGTTCAAAGGGCTGCCCCCGCCATTTGCCTTTGGTATGTTTCAGGCAGCCTATGAAATCCACGGTGCGTTTCGCCTTTTCCTCGTCAAACACTATCCCCCGCCTCCCTTAAAGAGCAAAAGCTCCATTGCATCGCTCTCTTTATCCTCGCCGCCTTCCGCCACGATGCGGCTCCGGGAGGAAGGGGTAAGGCCGAACTGCTCACAGAAACGGTTCATGATCTTAAGGTAGGT
>ERZ808051.1708-NODE-1708-length-13379-cov-21.971884_pt1 | contig 13379 bp, 10 predicted proteins | sample MGYA00380199_ERZ808051 | MGnify/ENA primary metagenome ERZ808051 (study PRJEB31490, sample SAMN06133391) | mouse gut metagenome | isolation source: J11 | host: mice | place: China: Chengdu | collected 2015-05 ...
ATTCTTGGCGCAATCATCGTCCCTCACCCACCGCTCATTATTCCTACGGTGGGACGCGGGCGGGAGCGGGAGGTCCAAGCCACCATTGATGCCTACCGGGCTGCCGCGAAGCAGGCGGCGGCCTGGGAGCCGGAGGTGCTGATCGTCACCTCACCCCACCAGATCATGTACGCCGACTACTTCCACATCTCACCGGGCCGGGGCGCCTCCGGAGACATGTCCGCTTTCGGCGCGGCCCAGACCAAACTGCGTGTGGAGTACGACGGCCCGCTGCGCCGCGAGATCGTCCACCGTGCGGAAGCCGCCGGTTTTCGGGCCGGGACGCTGGGGGAACGGGACCCGTCCCTGGACCACGGCACTTTTCTGCCCCTGTACTTTTTACAGGAGGCTGGAGTGAACTGCCCCATCCTCCGTATCGGTCTGTCCGGATTTTCTCCGCTGGACCACTACTGGCTGGGACAGTGCATCGCTCAGGCTGTGGGTGCCCTGGGCCGCAGGGCGGTGTTCATCGCCAGCGGAGACCTTTCTCACAAGCTGAGAGATGACGGCCCCTACGGCTTCGCCCCGGGGGGACCGGAGTTTGATCGCCAAATCACCGAGGCCATGGCCGCCGGAGACTTCCTGCACTTTTTGACCATGGACCCGGCCCTGTGCGAGCATGCGGCGGAGTGCGGACTGCGCTCCTTCCAGATCATGGCCGGTGCGTTGGACGGACAGGCTGTGGAAGCAAAGCTCCTCAGCTACGAGGGTGTCACCGGCGTGGGGTACGGGGTAGCCACGTTTACTGTTACCGGCCCGGACGAGGACCGCCGGTTTGGGAAGCAATGTGAGGACCTGGAGCGTATCCGATTGGCGGAGAAAAAAGCCTCCGAAGACCCCTGGGTCAAGCTGGCCCGGATGTCTCTGGAGACCTTTGTGAAAACGGGAAAGCGGCTGGAGCGTCTGCCGGAGGGCCTACCCCCTGAGATGACAGAGCAGGCTGCCGGGGCCTTTGTCTCCCTCCACGCCCACGGCCAGCTCCGGGGCTGTATCGGTACCATCGGGCCCACCACCGAAAACGTTGCCTGGGAGATTGTACAGAACGCCGTCTCCGCCTGCTCCCGGGACCCCCGCTTCCCGCCGGTGACCGTGGCGGAGTTGGACAGCCTGGAGTACAGCGTGGACGTGCTGGGCCAGCCGGAGCCGATTGCCTCCCCAGACCAGCTGGACGTGAAAAAATACGGCGTGATTGTTTCCTGCGGCAGCCGCCGGGGACTGCTGTTGCCTGACCTGGAAGGCGTGGATTCAGTTGAGCAGCAGATCGACATCGCCCAGCAGAAGGGCGGTATCAGCTCTCGGGAGAAGTACACCCTGGAGCGGTTCGAGGTGGTGCGGCACACATGATCTGTCAGCTTTGTTTTCACCACTGCGACCTGTCCGAGGGGCAGACCGGCTTCTGCCGGGCCAGGGCCTGTCGGGACGGCAAAATCGTTCCGATGAACTACGGGAAGATCACCAGCCTGGCGCTGGACCCTATCGAAAAGAAACCCCTGCGGCGGTTCCACCCCGGCGGCAAGATTTTGTCCGTGGGCGGCTTCGGGTGCAATCTGCGCTGTCCCTTCTGCCAGAACCACGAAATTTCCATGTGCGGAGATGGGGAGCTTAGGGTAGTGGAGCTGTCTCCGGAGGCGCTGGCCGACAAGGCGCTGGAGCTGCGGCCATACGGCAACATTGGTGTGGCCTACACCTACAATGAGCCGCTGATTGGCTATGAGTACGTCCGGGACTGCGCCGCCTTGGTCCGTGAGCGGGGTATGGTCAACGTACTGGTTACCAACGGCACCATTGAGGAGGCCCCCTGGCGGGCGCTGCTCCCGATCATCGACGCAGCTAACATCGATCTGAAAGGCTTTACTCCTGAATGGTACCGAAAACTGGGTGGCGATTTGGATGCCGTGAAGCGATCCATCACCTTGGCGGCGGAGCAATGCCATGTGGAGGTGACTACGCTTCTGGTTCCTGGCGAGAATGACAGCGAGGAGGAGATTCGGAGCCTGGCCCAGTGGTTGGCGTCGGTGGACCGTAATATCCCTCTGCATCTGTCCCGGTTCTTCCTGCGGTATCGGATGATGGATAAGCTGTCCACATCGGTGGAGTGGGTGTACCAGCTGGCCGATCTAGCAAGAGAGTACCTGTCTTTTGTCTATACAGGGAATTGTTGATAGTGTGGATGGTTTTTTCCAGCCGCCATAACATGAGAATGTAAAAGGGTTTAGGAAACGTCGAATCGTTTATGCCCGAAGGAATGGCTTGCAAATGTTGAGGTCAGACTATATAATTATATATGACGGCTGCCGACAATTCTACGTTTGACAAAGCCGTTACAAAATGGCATTTTATTCTCCTTGAGCAGAATTTCAATAAACATGTCATCAATAAACTTAAAAACAAAACGCAAGGTGTCGGGAATTTTTACAACTCAGAAGATGGCAGTATTTCCATTTCTGTTTTGAAATGGTCATCCGTTATTCAGGAGAATAAGTTCAAACTGGAATTTTTACGCACCAAACTCAATCATCAACTGGACGATGACCCTGATTTTGCCTCAGACTATTTGCTGACCAGATATGCTGAGTTTTTCCCGCCGGAAGAAAAGGAGGCCACCTGAATGCCCCGTCCAAGAAAGAGCGCCGCGACAGAGACCGACGCCGCCAAAATGCGCGACATTGAAGCCTACACCCACGACGATAAAAAGCGGGCTAACAACCCGCCGGTGGGCATGGCACAGCACGACAAGGCGGAGGAGAAAGTGAAGACCTACCAGTTCGACCCCCACCTTGACCCGTCTCTGCAATGGGCGGGCAAGGCGGAGGGGACGAGCTTTGACGTGCCCACCTCCTCCATCCATATCCACGAGTCCATCAAGCCCTTCAATATCATTGCGCAGATCACAAAGGCATACTCGGAGGCGGAGAAGGGCCAGCTCGAGGGACAGGTCGGCTTATTTGCCGCCGAGACTTCGGCGGAGCGGATGCGCCGCCGCAAGGAGGCCATTGAGTTTTATCAGCACGGTGTTGACTGGACCAACCGGATGATCGCGGGGGACAGCCTGGTCATTATGAACTCTCTGCTGGAGAAGGAGGGTATGGCCGGGCAAGTGCAGATGGTCTACATCGACCCGCCCTACGGCATCAAGTACGGCTCCAATTTCCAGCCCTTTGTGGACAAACGGGATGTGAAGGACCGGAAGGACGAGGACCTGACCCAGGAGCCGGAGATGATCAAAGCCTTCCGGGACACCTGGGAGCTGGGCATTCATTCCTATCTGACCTATCTGCGAAACCGCCTGCTGTTGGCAAGGGAACTCCTTGACGACAGCGGGAGTGTGTTTGTGCAGATCAGTGACGAGAATGTGCATCATGTGAGAGAAATCTGCGATGAGATATTCGGTATTGAGAATTTTGTTGCCATAATAAAATTCCAGAAAACAGGAAGTTTGGCTGCGAGTTTAATGAGCAGTACTACAGATTATTTGGTCTGGTATGCAAAAGATAAGACTACGGTCAAATACCATCAGTTATATCTCGAACGTAGAACTGGTGACACTGCTCTTGATAGATATGATTATATAGAATTATCTGATGGAACTATCCAAAAACTCACTCGTCCCCAAATTTTGGGACAGCAACCATTACCAGAGGGAAAACGTCTTCGTTACACAACCCTTTTATCAGATGGAGAAAGTACCGCCGTCGAGCAAACCGTAACGATAAATGGGGAAAACTTCTCTCCGCGCCATGGAAAACACTGGAAGACATCGCCGGATGGAATTCAAAGACTACATACTAAAGGAAGAATCCAAAAGCTGGGAAGTACAATTTGGTATAAAAGATATGTAGAAGATTTTCCGGTAATCCCGATGAATGATCGATGGGAGAGTTTGCAAATTGGTGTAGAATTAACTTATGTTGTTCAAACATCCCCAATGGTCATCCAGCGCTGTATGCTCATGACCACCGACCCTGGTGACCTGGTGCTGGATATCACCTGCGGCAGCGGGACGACTGCCTATGTGGCCGAGCAGTGGGGCCGGCGGTGGATCACCTGCGATACGTCACGGGTAGCGATCACCTTAGCCAAGCAGCGGCTGATGACCGCTACCTTCGACTACTACAAGCTGGCCCATGAGGAACAGGGGGTAGGCAGCGGCTTCATTTACAAGACCGTCCCCCACATCACGCTGAAATCCATCGCCAACAACGAACCGCCCGCCACCGAGACCCTTTACGACCAGCCGGAGATCGACAAGACGAAAGTCCGCGTTACCGGCCCGTTTACGGTGGAGGCGCTTCCAGCTCCGGTGGTCAAGCCGCTGGATGAGCTGGGAGACACAGAAGAAGATGTCAGCGCCAAGCAGACCGACTGGCGGGATCAGCTTTTGGCTACCGGCATCCTGGGCCGGGGCGGCGCAAAGCTGGAGTTCAGCCGGGTGGAGCCGCTGTCCGGCACAAAGTTCCTGCAAGCCGAGGCCGAAACGAAGGAAGACACGCCCCGCCGGGCGGTGATTTGCTTTGCCGGAGAGACCAAGCCGCTGGATTCCCGCATGGTGGAAATGGCGCTGGATGAGGCGGAGGCCATGCGCCCCGCGCCCCAGCTCATCGTGTTTGCCGCGTTTCAGTTTGACCCGGAGGCCGCTAAAAATATCGCGGAAACAAATTGGCCCGGTGTGACGCTGCTGCAAACGCAGATGAATACCGACCTGATGACCGAGGATCTGAAAAAGAAGCGTTCCTCCGACCAGTCCTTCTGGCTGGTGGGTCAGCCGGACGTGGAGCTGATCCGGGATGGCCGCAGCAAGACCCGCTATAAGGTGCGAGTCAATGGGTTTGACTATTATGATGTGAAGAAGGGCACGGTAGAGTCCGGCAGTACCTCCCGCATAGCCATGTGGATGCTGGACACGGATTACGATGGAATGTGCATCGTGCCCAAACAGGTTTTCTTCCCCATGGGCGGCAAAAAGGACGGCTGGAACAAGCTGGCGAAAACGCTGCGGGCGGAGATCGCTTCGGAACGGATCGAAAAATTTGCCGGGAATGAATCCCTGTGGTTTACCGTACAGTCCTATTCCATGATTGCGGTGAAGATTATTGACGACCGGGGAATTGAAAGCCTGAAGGTGATAAAGGTGGGTGAGAACTGATGGCGGGAATAGACCAGCTTATTATTAATTCGGCCTATCGGGAACCGACCCATCACTGGAAGTATGACCTCAGCGGTCAAACCTTTCTGCGGGAAGCGGGACGGCGTCCGGCCGGTTATTTCATTGCGGGGCAAGGCTCCAATCAGTATAACGACATCGGTCAGTTTATTGAACTGCCGCTGGTGAATATGATCCGCCCCCGCGTCAAGGCATGGCGGGAGGCGGGTTATCCCGGCGTGACTGGAGTGACCAAAAAGTTGCTGGAGCATTGGAATGACAAGGATGCCCGGCAATACCAGTTTTTCTTCTGCCAGATGAACGCTATGGAGACGCTGATCTGGCTGACGGAAGCGCCGGAGGCGGATCGTGTAGGGATCGACATCCCCGGCGATGGCGGTGCGTTCCGGCGTATCTGCACCAAGCTCTGCACTGGTGGCGGAAAGACGACCGTCATGGCCATGCTGATCGCGTGGATGGTCTGCAATAAGGCGGCTTATCCCCAGGATAAGCGGTTTTCCAAGTATGTGTTTATTGTTGCACCCGGTTTGACGGTCAAGAGCCGGCTGCAAGTCCTGCAAACCGGCGGTGAGGATAACTATTATACCCAGTTCGGCGTAGTTCCCATTGGCCTGATGGATAAGCTGCGCCAGGGAAAGGTGCTGATCACCAACTGGCAGGCGCTGGCCTGGGACAGTGAGGAGGCTGTGCAGAAGCGCCGCAGTGTCGATAAACGCGGAGCGAAAAGCGATGAAGCCTATACCCGTGAGGTGCTGGGTGAACTGGCAAACGCGCAGAATATCCTTGTGATCAACGATGAGGCTCACCATGCCTGGCGTAAAAATCCAGAGAACAAAGGAAAGCTGACAAAGGAGCAAAAGGAGGCGGAGCAGCAGGCCACCATCTGGATCAACGGCTTGGATCGTATCCATAAGACCCGGCATATTTTGACTTGTTATGATTTCTCTGCCACACCCTTTGCGCCCTCTGGCAAGAAGAATGACGAAGAAGCACTATTCGGCTGGATTGTCAGCGACTTCGGCTTGAACGACGGCATTGAGTCTGGCTTGGTGAAGACCCCTCGCGTTGTGGTACGGGATGATGGTGTGCCGGACGCAGAGAGCTTCCGTTCTAAATTGTATCATATCTATGCGGATGACACCGTGAAAGACGACATTAACCGTGCCGCTCAGCCGGAAGAACCGCTGCCGGATCTGCTGACACAGGCGTACTATCTGCTGGGCAAGGACTGGCAGGTCCGGTACCAGGCATGGCAGGATGCCGGAGCCGCTGTACCGCCGGTGATGATCACGGTAGCCAATCGAACAGAGACTGCTGCCCGTATCAAATATGCTTTCGACCATGGGAGAATTCCAGTGCCAGAGCTATGTGTGCCGGAACTGACGGTACATATTGATTCAAAGACTATGGACGAGGCAGAGAGTATCGTACCGCAAGTGGTAAACTCCGGTGAAGATGAAGGTAAACGGAAACTCAGCAAAAAGGACACTGCTGCTATTTTGCGTGAGACTGTGGATACCGTTGGGCAAAAGGGGAAACGCGGAGAACAGATCCGCAATGTGATTTCTGTTGGTATGCTCTCTGAGGGTTGGGACGCTAAAACAGTGACGCACATTTTGGGTCTGCGGGCCTTTTCCAGTCAGCTTCTGTGCGAACAGGTAGTTGGACGCGGTCTGCGGCGAACAAGCTATGATCTCGCCGAGGGCAGCGATATGTTTACGACGGAATATGTGAATATCTTTGGTATCCCCTTCTCGTTCCTGCCTCATGAGTCGGATGAACAGGGGACGCCGCCTGCTACTCCGCCCAAAACACAGGTGGAGGTGGTAAAGGAACGGGCAGAATACGCGATCAGTTGGCCGAACATTATCCGGTTGGACCGCATTTTCAAGCCGAAGCTCTCCGTTGATTTGAAGCAGATTGATACACTGGAACTAAACGCTGCTGATACCCGGCTGCGCGCTGATCTTGCCCCTATTATTGACGGAAAGACGGATCTGACGAAATGTACAGAGATTGATCTGCAAAAGCTGGATGCAGAGCTTCGGATGCAGCGCATTGTTTTTGAAGCGTCAGGGCAGGTTTACGATCTGATGAAATCGTCCTGGCAGAATGAAGGAACTAAATTCGCGTTGCTGGGACAGGTGATCCGTTTGGTAGAGGAGTACCTGAAATCTGGCGCGATTGTGGTCGATCCCCCGCTTTTTAATACGGACCCAGTCCGGCAGCGGATCATTTATATGATGAACATGAACAAAATCGTGCAGCATCTCTGGTCATTTATCAAACTGGAGCAGACCGAAAAAATTGTGCCGGTATTTGATACCAACAAAAAAGTCCGCTCTACCGGTGATATGCCCACCTGGTTTACCAGCAAGCCCTGTTTTATTACCTGCTACTCCCATATCAGCCACTGCGTTTTTGACAGCGCATGGGAATCTACGGAAAGCTATGTCATTGAGAAGAATCCTCACGTTGTCGCTTGGGCCAAAAACGATCACCTCGGATTTGAGATCACCTATGTCTTTGATGGTGTTGTCCGCAAGTATCTTCCGGATTTCCTCCTCCGGCTGGATAACGGAAAGATTCTTGTGCTGGAGACAAAGGGGCAGGAGACCCGGCGGGACAAGGAGAAGCGTAAAGCTTTGGCCGAGTGGGTTGAGGCCGTTAATGGACTCGGCGAATATGGTGAATGGTGTAATGACGTATCCTATAACGTCGCGGATGTGGATGGGATTATACAGAAGCATATCGGCGTAAGACTACTTGACCCTTTGTGTGTTGCACGGTTATATGTTGAAAAATATGATACTCAAACGCAACAACTTTTCCTCGACTTTATCGATGAGAAGGAGTTCCTCTATTACAAGATGAGGGGAGATGCAGCGCTAGAGTTGTCTTTAGAAGAAGGCACGCCCACGATTCTTTGCTTTTGTGCTGTCGCATATACTGGTGACCGTACCATAGAAGGAATGATTATTGAGATTTCATTTGCCGATTTGTGGAAGTTGCCGTATCAAGAAACACAGACTGATTCAGATATCTTGAATGCCATATACGAAGAAGACGCTGGAAACGTCGTATTAAGTGCGCTGAATAGACCGCGTGCAGTGAGGAGCAATGAATATGTTCATTTTTTTACCAAGTGGTCAGGTGAACCAATAACGCTCGGGAAAACAAACCTTCCCAGTCAAACGATTATCTATAATGTTGGACAAGGAAGTTGGAGCGAAATAATTGATTCAAACATGAACTATACAATCTTTGACTGTGGAACATTTATTCGTGCAAGCAACAAGGAACGGACCGATCTGCTTCGCAATAATGGATATTTAGTTAAGGTATTATCTGCGGCCACAAGTCTGGTAATTAGCCATTGGGACAGCGACCATTATAATTTGCTTCGAAGCGTTGATAACGCGACTTTGGGAAAACTTTCAAGTGTCCATTTTCCAGATCGTTGTATTACATTGACCAGCCAGGACATTGCCACAAGGCTTTGTCGCTATTGTAAAAAAACAGAGGCGATAAGCCCTCCGATGAAAAAAGGGCGGATGGTGCACTTACATCTGCAGTATCAAGGAAGTTTTTACCAAATGTATATCGGCTCTGATTCATCAAGCTCAAATGTCAGCGCTATTACACTGCAAGTACATGACGATAAAAAAGTGGTTATTCTTACCGCTGATCAGAAATGCAAGCATATTTTTAAATATATGCTTCCCTCTGTCAGCAAGTATGCAGTAAACATAGTTGTTCCGCATCACGGTGGAGATTCTGGGGGATTGCCGATTGCGCCTCCTGGGCTGAAACCGAAGGCCGCAGCCGTGTCAACAGACGGGCACAGTTATGGCCACCCACACAGTAAGGTCTTAAATTTCTTCTCCTCACTTGGATTTAAAATCCTACGTACAGATCAATTAGGGCGTCCAATTATTTTGCTATTTTAACTCAGCACAACAATTTAAGGCCAAACAGTTTTTTGAAATATATTCCTGTTTAAGAGAAATAGACAAATTTTCTTTGGAGACACTGGTGCAGCAAATAGTTCGACAGGGAGGAACTGATATGTCTATTCTTGGCGCAATCATCGTCCCTCACCCACCGCTCATTATTCCTACGGTGGGACGCGGGCGGGAGCGGGAGGTCCAGGCCACCATTGATGCTTATCGGACTGTCGCGGAACAAGTTGTAGCCTGGGAGCCGGAGGTGCTGATTATCACCTCTCCCCACCAGATTATGTACGGAGGAAATTCTGGCGGTAGTCATGGGGCCGTACACCAGCGGCACCGGCGGGTCCTCCATGCTGTGGGTGCTCCCCTATGCGGATATGGCGGTGAACCAGGCTTTCACATTGATTAACACCCCCATCATCGTGACAAAGGAGGCAACCAACGGACAAGAGTACGGCACCAAGGGGCTGATTGTCCAGCGTTCCGGCGGCGGTGCGGAGACGGAAAGCGGAGACTATCTGACGCTGGCAAAGAAATAACCGCAAGGATTTCAAGGAGGAAAAGATCAAAGAGACGATCATGGACTGACGGCGCCGTCTGAAACTCCGAAAAAAGCCCGAGGGGAAAACAGTCGTTTCCCTTCGGGCTTTATCGGTACGAGGTCAGGCCTCTTCGCCTGTTCCTGTGAGTATCCTCAAATATTTGACCATCAGGGGAATGTAAGTGAGAACGAACACCACCAAAGCGGCAATCCCCACGCCCTTTTTGCGCCGTTCCGCAATCCGTGTCCCGGCCAACAGCCCCAAAGACAGCAGGCAGAATTTCAGGACGGCCAGGTCTTTCCAGTCGCTTTTTCTGATGAACTCATCCGCGCTGGAAAATATGCGCTTCATGGTAATTCCTCCCTTCGGTATGGCGGTGGATAATATTTGAGTTTCTTTTGGAATTATATTATAGTATACCAGAGGAAAGCAAAAAAGTAAAGGGACGGGCGTCTGCGTCAGCGACATGATGTTTAATCGAATCGGAAGACATTCAGTGAAACCGCCCCAGGCCAACGGCTATTTGGCGGTCCTGCTTCACGTTATTCCTGACAGCCGCATTCGGCGTCTTCCGCCGCTTCTTTTGTCATATGAACGGTTCCGAATAAATGCTGCGGAGGCGCGTAGATCGAGTACAGCTGTAGCGGCGCGTTTCCAATGTTGATGATATTATGCCATGTTCCGGCGGGGACGATGACCGCATAGTTTCGGTTTACTCTCTCCCGGTCGCTCAAGCGCGTTTTGCTTTTCCCCATTATGACAAGGCCGCATCCGTCTTCAATGCGGATGAATTGGTCGAGATGATCGGGCATTTCCAGCCCGATCTCCCCTCCGACGGGTATGCTCATGAGCGTCACCTGAAGGTGACTGCCCGCCCATAGCGCGGTTCGGTAATATGGGTTCTTTTTCGCGTAACAGTCCATATTCACAATGAACGGCTCCGCTCCCCGGTCCCATGAATCCGGCGCGCGGCCGCAGGAACTGTCCTTGTTCACGTACAATACCCCCCTCGTCAAGTATGTTCCGTTTCAATATATGCACGCGGCCTGGAGGCTGCGAAAACGAATATGCCGCAATCCATATAATCCATGTCAATCCTGCTCCCGAATGGCAGGTGAATTTTAATTGGAAATTTTTGAACGGATTTTCTTCCGCCAATCGTATTATAGTTGAAGCCGGAAAGGGCTATCATAACACAACGGAGGAACATCATGAAAAAAGCGCTTTTAGGAGTCCTGTTCACGGTCATCGTATTATCCGTATGTGCGACCACCGTATTTGCGGCGGGTCCGGGGCGCGGATGCCATTTCGTGGACGCGGACAAAGACGGGATCTGCGACAACACCGAAAGCAGGTGCGTCTATGCCGATGCGGACGGGGACGGCCTGTGCGACGTCTGCGGCGCGGAACATGGAGGCTGCCTGACCGGGGAAGGAGCGGCCTTTGTAGACGCGGACGGAGACGGCGTCTGTGACAACTGCGGCACATATCACCAGTGCGGGACAGCCGGAGGCGGCAATTTTGCGGACGCGGACGGCGATGGTATCTGTGACAACTACGGTTCCGGTCAGGGCCGGGGCTGCCGCCGCGGCGGCCACTGCGGCCGGGGGAACGGTTTCCGGGGAGGCCGGGGCCGGTAAATAAACTGTAGGAGCGGTTATGCGGAGCGAACAGGAGGCGGTCCGGGCCATCGAGCGGTATTCCGATACCGTCCGGCGGCTCTGCGCAGTACATTTGAAAAACGACGCCGACACCGAGGACATATTTCAAACCGTGTTTTTGAAATATGTCCTTAGCTCCGTTTCCTTTGAAAGCGAGGAACATGAGAAGGCGTGGTTTATCCGGGTTACAATCAACGCCTGTAAGGATTTGCTGAAGAGTTTTTTCCGCCGGCATACGGTCTCGCTGGATGAGCTGACGGGACATCCGGCGGAGCTGCCCCCGGATTACAGAGACGTCTGGGAGGCCGTGTTCTCCCTTCCGCAGAAATACCGGAACGTTGTGTATCTCCACTACTTCGAGGAGTATACCGCACCTGAGATCAGCCGGATTTTGGGGAAAAACGTCAACACGGTTTATACGCTCCTGACCCGCTCCAGACAGATGCTGAGGGACAAGCTGGGAGGTGGTTATGACTATGAATAGCGCATTCAAAGAACTCTTCGGCCCCGTTCGGATGGAGAAGGACTTGAAGGACCGCACCAGGGCCTTTCTCGCGGAGCGGACCCGGGGCTATACCAAAAGGGCAGCAGCAGGGCGCAGCTATCCCGCATACGCCGCCGCCTGCGCGTGTCTGGCGCTGGTGCTGCTGGGGGGGCGCTGGCTCTACTTTACGCCCACGGCGGCGATCAGTATCGACATCAACCCTTCCATCGAACTGAGCGTCAACCGGTTTGACCGAGTGATTGCCGTAACCGGCTTCAACGAGGACGGACAGGAGCTCTCCAAGGAGCTGGACGTGAAATACAAGAATTACGCCCAGGCCGTAGAGCAGATCTTACACCATGACAGCGTCACGGCGCTGCTGTCGGTTGGCGAGGTGATGGCGATCACGGTGGCAGGCCCGGACGAACAGCAGTCCGCCAATCTCCTTTCGGTCGTAGAGGCGTGCGCAGCGGGTCAGGGCAACATTGATTGCCATTCCGCCCAGTCCGAGGAGGTTGCCGCCGCCCATGAAGTGGGCCTTTCCTGCGGGAAATACAGGGCCTTTTTGGAATTGCGGCATCTCGACCCGGACATCACGCCCGAAGCCGTGCAGGGCATGACCATGCGGGAAATTCGGGACAGGATTGTCCGTCTGTCCTCCGGCGGCAGCAGGGATTCCCCGCCCTCCGGCGGCTGGGGAGGCGGGCATCATGGAAACGGCGGCGGTCACGGAGCCGGATGGGGAAACGGCGCAGCGGAGCCGAACAATTAGGTGAGAGCCGTTTTGCGGTTGCCGCCGCAAAACATGGCGAATATTATATCCAGACTCATATCGGCGTGGGGCGCCGGATGATGAAGGTGGAGTAGATGTTATAAAAATGATTCAGGCCGCTATTGAAAAATACCATCTATAAAGCGGCAGGTACTTCTGGAGTGTGATTTCTCTTTCGGTGGGCGGCCCTGTTTCCTGGCGGAATCGCGGGACCGGCCGCCCATTGAGGTATCGGTACTCAGCAGCACAAAATGGCCCTTGATCGTTTTTCTTCTGTGGTTTCACGGCTTCTCTCTCCTTCTCTGGCAATACAATTTACCCGTATGTGCCGCAAAAACCCGGAGAATCACTGGCGCAAATCGGGCGTTCCACAGAAGCAGATCTTCCGGCAGTTTTATCTTTGTAGACACTGGTGCAATCAGTGAAGCCCTTGTCCGCACTCCTGCCCTCCCACCTCCGTCTGACCCATAACCTGACCCAGAACAGGAAAAAAGCAGTGGAGACAACGGAGGAAAGAGAGCGGGAAAGCATCGGACTTCGGATAAAAGATTTTCGGAAAGTGTGGGAAATGTTCAAACCGCACTTTGAAGCACAGCTCATAACCCGGAGGTCGCAGGTTCAAGTCCTGTCTCCGCAACCACAAAAGTTCTGAAATCACAAGATTTCAGAACTTTTTCTTTGTTTTTACGCCGAAATAATCCGAGCAAAAACTTGGGTCAGCGCCTTGACCCAAGCGCTGACCCAGACGGCGAAATGTCCGGAAACTA
>ERZ808051.1709-NODE-1709-length-13372-cov-4.147499_pt1 | contig 13372 bp, 9 predicted proteins | sample MGYA00380199_ERZ808051 | MGnify/ENA primary metagenome ERZ808051 (study PRJEB31490, sample SAMN06133391) | mouse gut metagenome | isolation source: J11 | host: mice | place: China: Chengdu | collected 2015-05 ...
CGCAATAATTATTTGACATGTCCCACTGCTCATATTTTTCATATCTCCCTTATTACTATTTTATTCATATTTCACTAACTTACATCCCGCCCTCTCTTCTACTATTATTTCTCACGACTTTTATGCTTGTGGAAATAGGTTATTCGTGATCTTTCTGCCAAAATCATTGCGCTGATAGAGATGTAAGAGCCTTCACCAATTACCGGATTAAACTGCTTTAAGCCATGTATGGACTACTTGTTAGTTGAGAGTTTTCTAAAGTATGCATAAACTATCAATTGCATAGACACAGAGTATTTTCAACTTTTGCCCACAAAACTCCGAGATTAAAAATATACAAAAACCTCCCTCAGATTTCTCCAAGGGAGGCTTCATAACCATTAGTCTTACCGCACTTCTTAACTTAGAACTTACCTTCCTTGGCAGCTTCCTCGATGCTCACAGCCACAGCCACGGTAGCGCCGACCATAGGGTTGTTGCCCATACCGATCAGGCCCATCATCTCCACATGTGCGGGTACGGAAGAGGAACCTGCAAACTGTGCATCGGAGTGCATACGGCCCAGGGTGTCAGTAAAGCCGTAGGAAGCAGGACCTGCCGCCATATTGTCGGGATGCAGAGTACGGCCCGTGCCGCCGCCGGATGCAACGGAGAAGTACTTCTTGTCGGCCTCGGTTCTCTCCTTCTTGTAGGTACCTGCCACGGGATGCTGGAACCTGGTGGGATTGGTGGAATTGCCGGTGATGGACACATCCACATTCTCCTTCCACATGATGGCAACGCCCTCGGGAACGCTGTTGGCGCCATAGCAGTTTACCTTGGCACGCAGACCCTCGGAATAGGATTTGCGGAATACTTCTTCCACGGTGTTGGTGTAGGGATCATACTTGGTCTCCACATATGTAAAACCGTTGATACGGGAAATAATCTGTGCGGCATCCTTGCCCAGACCGTTCAGAATAACGCGCAGGGGTTTCTGGCGCACCTTGTTAGCCTTCTCGGCGATGCCGATAGCGCCCTCTGCCGCCGCAAAGGATTCATGCCCTGCCAGGAAGCAGAAGCAGTCCGTATCCTCCTCCAGAAGCATTTTGCCCAGATTTCCATGACCAAGACCCACCTTACGGGTATCCGCAACGGAGCCGGGAATACAAAATGCCTGAAGCCCCTCGCCGATTGCAGCAGCCGCCTCGGACGCCTTACGACAGTCCTTCTTGATAGCGATAGCCGCGCCTACGGTATAAGCCCAGCACGCGTTTTCAAAGCAGATGGGCTGAATCTTCTTAACCTGATCGTATACGTCAAGACCTGCGTCCTTGGTGATCTTCTCCGCTTCTTCGATAGAGGAGATGCCATAGCTGTTCAGCACAGCCGTAATTTTATCAATACGTCTTTCATATGATTCAAATAAAGCCATTTTTCCTGTCCTCCTTTATTTTTCGGAACCTTCTCAATTCACTTCGTTCATCGGAAAGCAGCGCATAACTGCCTTACGGCCATGCTTTATTCCTTTCTGGGATCGATGATCTTGACAGCGTCAGCCACACGGCCGTACTGACCCTTGGCTTTCTCGTACGCGGTATTGGGATCGTCGCCCTTCTTGATGAAATCAGTCATTTTGCCGAGGCTCACAAACTCGTAACCGATGATCTGGTCATCCTTGTCCAAAGCGATGCCGGTTACATAGCCCTCTGCCATTTCCAGATAACGGGGACCCTTTTTCAGTGTGCCGTACATGGTTCCGACCTGGCTCCTGAGACCCTTTCCAAGATCCTCAAGACCCGCGCCGATAGGAAGACCCTCCTCAGAAAACGCGCTCTGAGTACGTCCGTAAACGATCTGAAGAAACAGCTCTCTCATAGCCGTATTGATGGCGTCGCAGACAAGGTCGGTGTTGAGCGCCTCCATCACGGTAAGGCCGGGCAGAATCTCCGCCGCCATAGCCGCGGAATGGGTCATTCCGGAGCAGCCGATGGTCTCCACCAGAGCCTCCTGGATGATACCCTCCTTCACATTCAGGGTCAGCTTGCACGCGCCCTGCTGAGGAGCACACCAGCCCACGCCATGTGTCAGACCGGATATATCTTCTACCTTCTTTGCCTGAACCCATTTAGCTTCTTCGGGGATAGGCGCACAGCCGTGATTCACACCCTGTGCTACTGTACACATTTCTTCAACTTCCTTTGAATAAATCATGTGAAATCTCCTTTCAGATTATGTAAGTTATTATTTATTTCTTTTTTCTCACAGATAAGTTAAATAACAACATTCTGCCTTATTTTCTCATATATACGGGAAAAAATCAAGTCATTTTGTCGAAGCAGGCAAAAACGCCGCAGCCGCTTTGCCAAAGGCCGGAGCCGGCCAAAACGAATTACAGCTTACCGGCAATTTCCGTTCTCTTTTTATAAATGCTGTCCGAAGGGATCACGCCCCGCACCATGGAAGTGGGATAAATATTGCTGTTTCTTCCGATGACGGTCCCCGGGTTCAACACGCTGTTGCAGCCCACCTCCACATAATCGCCCAGCATGGCGCCCATTTTCTTCAGGCCCGTCTCCACACGGATGCCATCCCCCTTTACCGTCACCGGGGTCTTGTCGCTTTTCACATTGGAGGTTATGGAGCCTGCGCCCATATGAGCTCTAAAGCCCAATATACTGTCGCCCACATAATTATAGTGCGGCACCTGCACCCTGTTGAAAAGCACTGCGTTTTTCAGCTCCGTGGAATTACCCACCACGGCGCCCTTTCCCACGATCGCATTACCTCTGATAAAAGCACAGTGCCGGATCTCGGCTCCCTCGTCTATAATCAGAGGACCGTTCAGGCAGGCGGTCGGCGCAACCGAGGCGCTTTTTGCCACCCATATGTTTTCCCCTCTCTCCTCGTAAAGCTCCGCGGGCAGTCTCTTTCCAAGCCCGATGATAAAATCGTGGATTTTGGCAAGCGCCTCCCAAGGATATGTCAGCCCCTCAAATAAGTCCGCTGCTATGGTTTCCGTCAGGTCATATAAATCCGAAATCGTTATACCGTTCATTTTCTCTCATACCTCCCCCGGCTTACTTCTTGTAGTTTGCCGCCGCCACGTTAAACTGCTCCTGCAGATTACTCTGGTTATTAAGCTGTTTCACATACTCCGTCCTTCTGCCCACAAAGCCCGCAAGCTTATCCATGTACTCTTTGGAGGTGATATTTCCGCCCGCCACCAAAGTAAGTCCCTTTTCCCAGCTCGCCGTAAGCGCCGGGTCGAGCAGCGCCTTGATAGAGCTGCCCACCACATCGTATATCATTTCTCCCATAAGCGTGGGCGTCAGCACCTGGGTCTTTTTATTCAGGGCCAGATATTCGATGTTTACCAGCTTCTTTAATATTTCGGCGCGGGTGGCGCTGGTGCCGATTCCGCTGCCCTTGATCTGGGCGCGCAGCTCCTCGTCCTCGATAAACTGCCCCGCGTTTTCCATGGTCAGGATAATGCTTCCCGAATTATACCTCTTTGGCGGTGAGGTTTCGCCCTCCTTTATCTCATAGGAGCACACGGACAGCCTTGCACCCTTTTTCAGGCTTATCAAAATTTTGGTCAGCTCCTCGTCGCACTTGACTTCCTCCGCGCCGTCCTCCTGGCGCCGGGAAGTTTCCTCCTTTTCTGCATTTTGCCCCAGGGCTTCCGTTTTTCCAACGCTTTCCTCGCTGTCGGAGCCTGCGCCGTCCGTGCCGTCCTGGGACTTACCCTTCAAAAAGGAGTAATTCGTCACCTTCAGATAGCCCTCCTGAAGCAGCACCTTGAAGCTTGCAAAAAAGCTCTCCTTCCGGACCTTAATACAGAGCGCAAACTTCTGATACACCGCAGGGGGATAAAAAATACTCAAAAATCTGCGGACGATCAGCTCATAGACCTTGGCGGACAGAGCCGGCAGCCCGTTTAAATTGGCAAGCCCCTGACCCGTGGGAATCACCGCGTAATGGTCCGTGATCTGCTTGTCGTTCACATAGCGGGTCTTCGCGATTCCCTTATAGCTGCCGTTTTTCATAATCTCCGCAGCAAAGGCCGCAGCCGGGGCATAGCCCTTAAGCCCCCCGATATTTTTGTGGATCTCCTTCGCAACCGCGGTGGACAGCACCCTGGCGTCCGTTCTGGGATAGGTGACAAGCTTTTTTTCATAAAGGTCCTGAATGATCTGCAGGGTCTGGTCCGGGCTGATCTTAAAATATTTGGCACAGTCGTTCTGCAGCTCCGCAAGATTATACAGAAGGGGCGGATTTTTGTTTTCCTTTTTCTTCTCAATGCTCTCAAGTAAAGCCCCTTCCCCGGCGTCTGCCTCCAGCTCCTTTATAAGCAGCTCCGCGGTCTCCCGCTCCTTAAAGCCGTTCTCCTTATAAAGCTTCGGGGAAGCGTAATACCTTGAACCCTCCGCCGCCCTCCACTCGCCGGTAACCTTTTTGCCCTGTAATTCAAAATTTCCCAGCACCCGGTAAAAGGGAGTTTTCATAAAAGCGCGTATCTCCCGCTCCCTGCTCACCACTATGCCCAGCACGCAGGTCATGACGCGTCCTACGGAGATAACCGCCTTGTCCCTCTTTAAATAATCCTTCACCGCCCTGCCGTACTTTAAGGTCAGAACCCGTGAAAAATTAATGCCCATGAGGTAATCCTCCTTGGCGCGCAGGTATGCGGCATCGCTCAGAGCGTCATACTCCTTTAAGTCCTTGGCGGTCTGAATCCCCCGAAGTATCTCCTCCTCCGTCTGGGAATCGATCCACACCCGCCTGCGCTCCTTGCCCTTTACCCCGGACATCTGCTCCACCAGCCTGTATATGTACTCTCCCTCACGCCCGGAGTCCGTGCAGACATAGATTCTGCTCACGTCCTTTCGCTTCATCAGGGAGCTCACTATAGTATATTGCTTCCTGGCGCTTTCAATAACCTCATACTTAAACTCGTCCGGAAGAAAGGGAATCGTGCTCAGGCTCCAGCGCTTATATTTTTCATCATAAACCTCCGGATAGCTCATGGTCACCAGATGCCCCATGCACCAGGTCACGATGTCTCCGGCCGATTCCAGATAGCCGTCCCTGGATGCGGTATTTATTTTTAACGCGTTTGCAAACTCCCTTGCCACGCTTGGTTTTTCCGCAATAAATAAATTCTTGCCCAATATTCAGTCCCCAATCCTCACTAACCGCAGCCTGCCTTTCTCTGCCGCCGTCAAAGCCCTTTTTCCAGATAAGTCTCCGCCGCAAAAAGCGCAAAAGAAGCCTCCGCTCTCGCAGCCTGAAGCCACTCGGGCGGCAGCCCTTCTAATGCAATCTGATCTGGTCTCTTTAGCCCTCCGTCGACAGTACGCTCGCCATCTCCTCAGCGGGCAGCGGCTTATTAAACAGATAACCCTGAATCACGTCGCAGCCTATGGAATGCAGATATTTATACTGCTTCTCGTTCTCTACACCCTCCGCAATAGAGTCAAAGCCCAGGGATTTCACCATATTGATGATGGATTCCGTTATCACTCTGGTGGCGGAGTCCGTCAGCACGGTGTCTATGAAGGATTTGTCTATCTTCAGAGTGTCTATGGGAAGCTTCTTTAAATAGGACAGGGATGAAAAACCTGTTCCGAAGTCATCCAGCGAAATTCTGATGCCGCAGTCCCTGAGGACCTTCAGCTTCTCATACACGCTCTGGAAATCGTCTATCAGTACGCTCTCCGTAATTTCCAGCTCCACCTCGGAGGGACTGACCTGATGCTTGTTCAGCACCGACAGAATGGAATCCACAAAATCATCCCTCTTATACTGGAGCGCGGAAATATTGATGGACAAAATAAAGGGAAAACCAAACTGCTTCCGCCATGCCGCGTACTGCCGGATGCTCTCCTCCACCACCCATTTCCCTATGGAAATGATGGAGCCGTTCTTCTCCGCAACCGGAATAAACGTAGCGGGGCTGATGAGATGGGATTCCTCATCCTCCCACCTGATCAGCGCCTCCACCCCTCTCAGCTTGCGGTTTCCGGCAAAATACTGGGGCTGGTAATACAGCACAAAATTCTGGTTGGAAACCGCTTTTTTCAGCTTGTTTTCCAGTTCTATGGCGTTAAAGAAGTCGTTGCGGGCATGCAGGTTAAAGTACTGGATATTGTTCTTGCCCATATCCTTGCTCTTGAACACCACAATCTCCGCACAGTTTATGAGCTCCAGGGCCGTGGACGCCGCCTCCGGATATTCCGCCACGCCAACGCTGACGGTAAAGCGCAGCTCCGGTCCGCTGCTGATCTTAAAGGGCTCTTTAATTCTCTTTTGAATTGCCTTATATATGGATTCGGCGCACATATTTTCCGTGGGGGCATAAATTGCAAGACAGAATACGTCCGTGTGCAAATGGCAGGCAATCACGTTTTCCCCGCACAGCTCCTTCAGAAAGCCTGCAAACTGCTGTACCAGCTCGTCTCCCACAACAATGCCCAGCCCGTCGTTGATCTTATGGAAATCATCCATATCTATGATCATAACACTGACAATATTGTTTGTCTCCGAAGCGTTTCTGACGTATTCCCCCAGAAAACGCACGAAATAGTTGCGGTTATACAGCCCTGTCAGCTCGTCATAATACGCCAGATAGGTCAGCTCCTCGTTCTGCTCGCGGAATTTGGTAATGTCGCTGACAGATACCACCTTGTCCGTGGGGTGGCCGCTTCCGTCATAGTAGACCTTGGTGCGGAACTGGAGCCAGTTTTTCCTCTCCTTGAGCTGGCATTCCGTGCTGGACATGTCCTCGCCCGTCTTCTCCAGATACAGCACCTCCCTCAGCGGCAGTACATACTGTTCGTCAACAATATCGAAAAGACGGGAGAAATCCTTTACGTCTTTTATTTCAAAGTCAAAATAATCCTTCCAGGGTCCCAGGGTCGCAATATAATTTTTCTCATGCGAATAATAAAGGAAAGCGTCCATGACAGATTCGCATACCTTTGCATACATCCGCTCCTTCTCCGTCAGCTTCTGATTCATTGCCTTCAGCAGATCCAACTGATAGTTCAATTCGTTCATCGATTTATCCCCTCTGATGCGTCCCGTTTCCCCGGCATATCCGTTTTTCCGCGGCAGCTCTGTTACCTTTCCTTATGCGCAATATACCCCTGGGCCTTCAGCAGCTCCGCACAGAGAACCGCTCCGCCTGCGGCGCCTCTCACCGTATTGTGCGACAATCCTACAAACTTATAATCATAAACCGTATCCTCCCTCAGACGTCCCACACTGATTCCCATACCGCTTTCATAGTCAACGTCCATGGCAACCTGAGGTCTGTTGTCCTCCTCCATGTACCGGATAAACTGCCTGGGCGCGCTGGGAAGGTTCAGACGCTGGGGCTCGCCGGAAAATTCTGTCATCTTTTGGATCAGCTGCTCCTTTGAGGGCTTTTTGTTAAACCTGACAAAGACGGCAGCCGTATGTCCGTTCAGTACAGGCACGCGGATACACTGACAGGTAATCACAGGGCTGACTGCCGGAACGATCACGCCGTTTTCAATTTTTCCCCAGAGACGCAGAGGCTCCTTCTCGCTCTTTTCCTCCTCGCCGCCTATGAAGGGGATGATATTCCCCACCATCTCCGGCCAGTCCTTAAAGTTTTTTCCCGCGCCTGAGATCGCCTGATAGGTCGTCGCCACCACCTCTGTGGGCTCAAACTCCTTCCATGCGGTGAGCACGGGCGCATAACTCTGGATAGAGCAGTTGGGCTTTACCGCCACAAAGCCTCTTGTGGTTCCCAGGCGCTTCTTCTGGAATTCAATGACCTGCATATGCTCAGGGTTGATCTCCGGCACCACCATGGGCACGTCCGGCGTCCACCTGTGGGCGCTGTTGTTGGATACCACAGGAGTCTCGGTCCTGGCATAATCCTCCTCGATCTTTTTGATCTCCTCTTTGGTCATATCCACGGCGCTGAATACAAAGTCCACCTCAGAAGCGACCTTCTCCACCTCGTTTACATTCATCACAACAATATTTTTTACCGCCTCTGGCATGGGGGTATCCATCTTCCACCTGTCGCCCACCGCCTCCTCGTAGGTCCTTCCCGCGGAACGGGGGCTTGCCGCTATCGTTGTCACCTCAAACCAGGGATGGTTCTCCAGCAGGGAAATAAACCTCTGACCCACCATTCCTGTTCCGCCCAAAATACCAACCTTTAACTTCTCGCTCATTTTATCCTCCTATTCCAGTACCGTCTCTACTCTCCATCGCCCCCCTGAGGGAAGAAAATTTCATCTGTAAATACCCCGCTGAAATTTCCTTCCGGGGCGCTTCCGCTTCGAGACTGCTTTTCCAGTACCGTCTCTGCTCTCCATCGCCCCCCTGAGGGAAGGAAATTCAATCGGCCCCTTTCAAATAATCCCTGTGCAGCTCTATCACCCTGCGCATTGCCTCCGCCCCGGGAGCGCCGATGGTCAGCCGCTTTTCCACACAGGTCTTCAGGGAAACCGCTTCATAGATATCCTCGTCAAACTGCTCGCTGATAGCCTTGAGCTCCGCAAGGGACAGGGCGTCGATGGAAGTATTCTTTTCAATGCAGTAAAGAACCAGCCTTCCTATGATGCCGTGGGCATCCCTGAAGGGCACGCCCTTCATCACAAGATAATCCGCCGCGTCGGTGGCGTTGGCGAAGCCGTTCATAGCGCTTTTTTCCATGCGTTCCTTATTCACCTTCAAGGTATCCAGCATTCCCGTAAAAAGGACGATACAGCTCTTTACAGTATCCAGGGCGTCAAAGGAAACCTCCTTATCCTCCTGCATGTCTTTATTATAAGCAAGGGGCAGTCCCTTCATGGTGGTGAGCAGGGACATCAGCGCCCCGTAGACCCGCCCGGTCTTGCCTCTCACCAGCTCCGCAATATCCGGATTTTTCTTCTGGGGCATAATGCTGCTCCCCGTGGAATAGGCGTCGTCTATCTCCACAAACTGATACTCGTTTGAATTCCAGATGATGATCTCCTCGCAGAAGCGGCTCATATGCATCATCACCATGGAGAGCGCCGCCATGAACTCGATCAGGTAATCCCTGTCCGACACGGAATCCATGCTGTTCATGGTAGGACCGTAAAAGCCCATGAGCTCTGCGGAATATTCCCTGTCCAGAGGATAGGTGGTCCCGGCAAGGGCCCCCGCCCCCAGGGGACAGTAATTCATTCTCTCATATATATCTGCCATACGCTGCCCGTCGCGTTTAAACATCTCAAAATAAGCGCCGAAGTGATGCGCCAGCGTGACCGGCTGCGCCTTCTGCAGATGGGTAAAGCCCGGCATATAGGTCTCGACATTTTCTTCCATGATTTTCAGGATGACAGAGAGCAGCTCTTTTAAAAGCCGGTCCGTCTCTATCACCTGTTCCCTGATGTACAGGCGCATATCCAACGCAACCTGGTCATTGCGGCTCCTGCCGGTGTGCAGCTTCTTTCCCACGTCTCCGATGCGCCTGATGAGCTCCGCCTCCGCAAAGCTGTGGATATCCTCGCAGGTCTCGTCGATGACAAGCCTTCCCGCATCCACATCCTCCCGGATGCCCTCAAGCCCCGCAGCAATGGAATCCCGCTCGCTCTCCGTGAGAATACCCTGCTTAGCCAGCATCTTCACATGGACGATGCTGCCCTCTATATCCTGATGAAACAATCGCTTGTCAAAGCGAATAGACGCGTTAAAGTCGTATACCAGCCTGTCCGTCTCCTTGGTAAAACGCCCGCCCCACAACTGTGCCATAAAAAGCCCGTACCTTTCTGCAGTCCCGCTTTTCCCGGGACTGCACCTTAAATTTAATAATAACACAAAAAAGCAATCCTTGCAAGCTTGCCCTGAACGTGAGTACAGGGACGGCAGTGCCGTCCCCTGGCTCACTTACACCGTGAAATCATACGTTAATGTTTCTCCACTCTCTAAAGCGATCGTCAAGGTATGATTGCCCTGGGATATGGAGGGAAAATTCATTACGGTAATGGTCAGCACATTATCCTGCAGACCTCCTTCGGAACCATATTTCGTAGAAAGTAACAGCTTTCCGTTTAGCCCGCTGATCTGAGTACTGCCGTTGTCGTAAATCCCCATCATCGGCTGGTTGAACACAACCTTCAGCGTCGGCTGGTTTGAAGCCTTAATGACGGTTACGCCTGTTATCTCAGGCTGTGTGGATTCATCCTCGTCCGAAGGCTCGGAATATTCAGGAATCTGCTTGTAGCTGTAGAAATCCTCCCTGTTCCCCTTCGCATCCTCCGACGCAAAGCAGAACCATTGCCCTGCCTTAATGCCCTTGATTGTTATATAGTTCAGACCATAGCCTATATCAACCTTTGTGCCGCTGGCATAAAGCTGTGTGGGGTCCTTGGAGACGATGGTGCCCTCTCCCTCAACCTGATCCTGCACGGCGTAATAAAGCATGCCCGCTTCATCCGAGTTTACTACAACCTTAATTGTATCCTTATCCGTCCACTCAATACTTCTCGCGCTGACTCTGGGCGCCTGCAGGTCAAGATAGCAGGTTCCCTTTAGCTGTGTGCCGTCCTTCATATTGATCAGGATCGTATAGGTATTGTTGCCCTTAGGAATGCTGCCCCTTTGCATATACACGCGGTAAACCCTATTGTCCGTGGTCCTGACCTCTCCAAGCGTCGTCTCGTTCTGCGGACAGCTTATATCAAACTGATCCAGCGTCAGGGGTTCGGATGTGGCAGTTTCCAGCTCTATCTCAAAGCCATACAGAAATTCGCCGTTTGAAAGCTTCTCCGCGAAAGCCTCGGCCCCTTTGATTGCCTCCGCCTTCTCCTCATAGACTTCTCCGTCAATGGAAAGGCTGTTTACCAATGTGGACTTATTCTCCGTATTTACAGCCACATAATATACGGTATATGACACGCCCTCCGTCAGTCCGGTAACGGTAACCGTATTCTCATGCTGCTTCATCTCCACTTTTATACCGTCCCTTATTACCTCCGCTTCCGTGGGTTCCGTGGAAGAAACCGCCGCGCGCAGCCGACGCTGTACGTTTTCCCTCAAAATATAATAAAAATATCCCGGCTCGTCGGAATTAAAGGTGATCGCAGCCTTGTCCGTACCCGTGCGTACAGCGGTAATTCCCGCAATCTGCGCACAATCCGTCCTGTAGTCAAAGACCTTTGAGATCGCCGTACCGTCGGGTAGGGTAATCTGTATATCGTATTCTTGATCCTTATAATAGGTAGTCGACAGATCATACACCCTGTTATCCTCAGTGGACACAGACAGTATGGTCATGTCGGAACCGCCGCTGTTGCATATGATGCTGAACGCTCCCAGGGCAAGGGTCTGATCCGTTTCCCGGTTCAAGGTGACCCTGATGCGTCCGGTGCCCATAATCTCTACGCTCTCGATCTTATATGCCTCCTGCTCCGGCTGGCCGGGTTCTTCTTCCGGCGTATAGGTATCCTCCCACTCCAGAGCCTCCTCCTCGGCCTTCACCACAGCCTCGCTTCTGGCTTCTCTGCCTTCCTGCTTCCCGTGCTCCTCATAATGCCTGCAGGCTGCCAGTATATCATTGCCAAAGGCCTCCTTCAGCTCCCCATATCTGTTGAGATAATCCACAGGGTCAAAGCCGGTGCCGTTATCCCTGTGCTCGAAGGCTCCATAGGAAAGATAATGCTCCACATAGGCATCCCAGTCATCCTCAAATGCAGTCTGAAGATCCTTGTATGTCTCCCTGTATTTGACTATATCTATCATCTCATTCATTGCCCTGCCCTCTGAGGCGCCGACATTCTTGAAATGCTCCAGCAGAGCCGCCCTGTCATAACCGTATGCCGCCTTAAGATCCGGGTACTTATCCGCGTAATAAACCTCGTCAAAAATGTCTTCTATACCTGCCGCTTTGGTATAGCTGATGCTGCCCAGCGCTACCGCTCCGACGGTTGCTGCCATGACGAGCCTCCTGCCCTGCTTTGCCGCCCCTGCCAGTTTTTTCCTGAATACTTCCTTCATTACTTTGTTTTCCTTCCTCTTTCATTGATTCTTAAAGAAAATGCAATATTTTCCATCGCTATCTATCATAATGCTTTTTTGCTCCGGCGTCAAGTGGCTGAGGGCTGCTCAAGCAGTTTTTGCCTAGAGCAGCGCAAATTGTTTTTTGCACGCCTGCCGAACTAAAAAAAGAATCCTTCATACATTATAAAAAAAGGATTGGGAACTGTCTACTATGCAGAATACCACAAAAAATACCGTAGAAGCAAGTTTCCTGGAATTAAAAAATATCGGGTATTCCTATCACAGTCTTCACGGTGAAATTCAGGCGCTGAAGGACATTTCCTTTCAGGTGCACGAAGGAGAGTTTATTGCCATCGTGGGACCAAGCGGCTGCGGCAAATCCACGCTGCTTTCCATCATCGCCGGCCTCATTGCGCCGGAAAGCGGAACCATAGTGGTAAATAACCCCGACGGCCTGCTCCATTACCCCAAAATAGGCTATATGCTGCAGCGGGATCACCTCTTTGAGTGGCGCAACGTCTATCAGAACGTCACTCTTGGACTGGAGTTGAATCATATGCTTACAAGAGAACATCTGGACACTGTGGACAGACTTTTGGAAGATTACGGGCTTGACAAATTCCGGTATAAGCGGCCCGACGAGCTTTCGGGCGGAATGAAGCAGCGCGCCGCCCTGATACGGACTCTCGCCCTGGAGCCTCAGCTGCTGCTGCTGGATGAGCCCTTCAGCGCGCTGGACTATCAGACCAGGCTTTTTGTGTCCGCCGATATCTGCCGGCTGATCCGCGCCGCCGGAAAAACCATGATTATCATTACGCATGACCTTTCCGAAGCGATCAGCCTTGCCGACAGGGTCATCGTCCTTTCCGGAAGACCTGCCGTCATCAAAAACGAAATGAAGATATCTCTGACCCTTGCCGACGACTCTCCGCTTGCCGCCAGAAATGCACCCGAATTCCAACAGTACTTTAACAGGCTATGGGAGGATTTAACACATGAAAACAAAAAAGAATGACCTGACCAAACAGGAAGAATTTATCAGAAACCACAAAAGGCACCATCATGAAATATCCTCATGGCGCTTTGTAATTTTTATGGCATTTTTGGCCCTCTGGGAGATAAGCGCGCGCGCCGGCTGGATCGACAGCTTTTTCTTTGCCAGCCCCAGCCGTGTCGCCGGCTGCTTCGTAACCCAGCTGCAAAACAATTCGCTGCTCTCCCATATCGGCGTGACCCTGTACGAGACCCTTTTGAGCTTCCTTCTGGTGTTGATCCTGAGCCTGATTGTATCCACACTGCTATGGTACTCCGAAAAGCTGTCGGAAATTCTGGAGCCCTATCTGGTGGTCTTAAACAGTCTGCCGAAATCGGCGCTGGCGCC
>ERZ808051.1711-NODE-1711-length-13358-cov-4.401099_pt1 | contig 13358 bp, 11 predicted proteins | sample MGYA00380199_ERZ808051 | MGnify/ENA primary metagenome ERZ808051 (study PRJEB31490, sample SAMN06133391) | mouse gut metagenome | isolation source: J11 | host: mice | place: China: Chengdu | collected 2015-05 ...
TTACGGAAATATCACCTAATCCAATAAAGCAAGTAATTGTAGGACCTCAAAATAAAATAATGGAAAAGGATTTTTCTTTGTATGTGGCAAGTAATAAATTAAATGATATTGATTTTAGGTATAGCAGAATATCTTATCGAGGATAAAGGAAGTATTTTTTGTAATTGGCGCTGTGAATAAGCTAAAATGATTATGTACAAATGAGTAAACATTAGCGGGGGGAAATTAATGATAGAAGTTTCACCCAAAGAGTTATACAATTTTTTGTCAGGACAAAAAATAAAGTATTTCTTTTATGCGAATACAGTAAAAACCTCTTGCACATTGATAGGACAAAATAGGGAGCAGAAATATCAGCAGTTGGAAATGGTACATCTTTCAAAGGGGCAGAAACTAAGCCGATTAAAGGAACTGTCAAAAATGTATGATCTTTTTGCGCCGATCCAAGTTACCTATAAGGAGAGTCAGTCTCTCAAAGGGCTTGTGAAAATGCGATATGATAAAGAACATACGGACGGCTCATCGAAGTCGCCGAATTAAAGGAGTGTATGCGGAAATAATCAGCTACAACAGAAAGAACCTTGCGAGGGAGCTTCAGAACGAGAGCTGACAGTATAACAGGTAACAGAACGAAATGGAGGGAGGAAGAAATTTAATGTGAATTTTATTGTAAAGACAGGCGTTTTTTGTATAATTGAAGTGTGGCAGGAATAGGATATACCATATCTTGTGTCACAGATTTTTAGAAATCGAGGTGGTAAGGTGTTAGACGATATAAAACAGATGCAGGAAGTCAAGGCAAAGCGTACCGCAAAAAAACAGTGTGTTTTTAGACCTTTTTCAAGATAAAAAGAATTTGTTGAAACTGTATAAGACATTACACCCAGAGGATACAGACGCAACAGAGGACACGCTGGATATTGTAACAATAGACAATGTTTTGACAGATAATCTCTATAATGATTTGGGCATAATGGTGGGTAACAATAGGTTGCTTTTGTTGTTGGAAGCGCAATCGAGTTGGACGGTAAATATTTTAATCAGAATACTGCTGTATTTAGCACAGAGTTACCATGAATATTTTGAGAGGACATCTCAGAGTCTATATAAGAGTACAAAGGTCAAAATGCCTAAACCCGAATTGTATATTATCTATACGGGAAATAAAGGTAAAAAACCCGATATAATATCTTTGTCGCAAGAGTTTTTTGACGGAGCAGATATAGATATTGAGGTAAGAGCAAATGTCATTTATGAGAGCGATACAGAGGACATTATCAATCAATACATTATTTTCTGTAAAGTTTTTGATGAACAGAGAAAGCTGTATGGAATGACAGAACAGACTGTTAAAGAAACAATCCGTATTTGCAAAGATAGGAATATCCTAAGAGAATATTTGATTAGCCGAGAATTGGAGGTAGCAACGATAATGATGAGTTTATTTGATGATGAGCAGATTATGAGGACGTATCTGAAAGATGCCGCAAATACTGCTGCTTATGAAGCAGACAGGGCAACAGCAGAAAGAATGATAAAAAAAGGCAAGATGTCACTGGAAGATATTGCGGATTGTGTTCCGACATTATCTTTGGAAGAATTAAAAAAGATTGAAGCCGAGGTTATGCAGTTGGCGTAATCGGCAAAACAATTTAATATCAAAATAACATGCATCTGAAAGATGCATTGGTAAAGGCGCATGGAACAGTAAAATTGTAAACCATGCGTCTTTTTTTATTTAATAGGAAAGTTCTCCAGATAAGACAGATAGATAATAAAAGCCCACCCAAAGGCGGGCACAACAAAGTAGATGACAAAGTCAGAAGATGTAAAACCTTTCTTCAGGCTCATCACCTAAATCGTCGTCTTCAATACAGTTATGCGCAACAGATAAAATAAAAGTTGCGCATAACTGCATTGAATTTTGGAAATTTTGCACAAATGAGAAATAACCATATTGAATATAATACAAATTGACAATATTTACACCCAATAATATAATTTATTACAACAAAAACAACACGAAAGAGCAACAATGCGCAACAAAAAGGAGGGGCTATGAAAGAAAAGAACGGATCGAAAACTTTTCTGAAAAAGCTGCACAAGTACCGGGTCTATCTTTTGATGCTGGCGCCGGCAGTGATCTACACACTGGTCTTTGCGTACTACCCCATGACTGGTATCGTCATGGCTTTCAAGAAGTACAGCTACAGCGGGGGAATCTGGGGAAGCCCGTGGAACGGCCTGGAGAACTTCAAATTCTTCTTCCAGTCCGGACAGGCCGGCATGGTGACCAGAAATACGGTTCTGTATAATATCGCTTTCATCCTGGTAGGTACTTTTACCCAGGTGGCTGTGGCGGTCTTCTTGACAGAGATCCACGGGAAGAAGTTCCGCAAAATTTCCCAGTCCATGATGTTCCTGCCCTATTTCATATCCTGGGTCATCGTGGGCGTCATGGCTTTCAACATCTTCAGCTCCGACTACGGCTTCATCAACAGGCTGATTACTTCCCTGGGAGGAGGGAAGATAGCCTTTTACACCACGCCCCAGGCATGGCCTTTCATCCTCGTTTTCTTCAATATATGGAAAGGCGTGGGCTATGGCTCCGTCATGTACCTGGCCGCCATCATGGGCATCGATACTTCTGTCTACGAGGCGGCAGAAATCGACGGGGCCAATGTGTTTCAGCGGATTTTCAAGGTGACGATTCCCATGATCATGCCCACCATGATCATCCTGCTTCTGATGAGCATAGGCGGCATTTTCAAGGGCAACTTCGACATGTTCTACAACCTGGTGGGAAACAATGGTCTGCTGTACAACTACACGGACGTCATTGACACTCTGGCCATGCGAGCCCTGATTTCCAGCAATGATTTCGGCATGTCGGCGGCCATCGGCCTGTTCCAGTCCGTGCTCTGCTTTGTGACAGTGACCATTGTCAATAAGCTGGTAGGCCTGTACGACAGGGACTACGCATTATTCTGATAAGAAAGGGAGATGAGAGCAAAATGGCAAAAGAGGCGACTCATTTAGGAAAAGTGAAGAAAGGGAAAGACGTCAAAGCGCTGAACATCATCGCGTATGGATTCACTGGGCTCATGGCCCTGCTGTGCCTGATCCCTTTTCTGATGATTGTGGCAGGGTCCTTTTCCTCGGAGGCTGCAATCACGGCAAACGGATTCTCCCTGCTGCCCCAGGACTTTTCGCTGGAGGCATACAGTACGGTATTCCGGGAGCCAATCGTGGTGTTTCGGGCATATGCCACCACCATCGGCCTGACGGTCATCGGCACCGCCATTGGCTTGCTGGTACAGACCATGACAGCATATGTGCTGTCCAGGAAAGACTTTGAGTGGAGGAACGGATTTTCCTTTTTCTTCTATTTCACCACCCTTTTCTCCGGCGGCCTGGTGCCCACCTTTATCCTGTACACCCAGACGCTGAAGCTGCAGGACAATTATCTGGCCCTGTTGCTGCCGCTGGTGTTCTCGGTGTACAACCTGCTGGTGATGAAGAGCTATATCTCTTCCATTCCGGATTCGCTGGTGGAATCGGCGAGAATTGACGGCTGCGGCGAGGTGAGGACGCTGTTCCAGATCGTGCTGCCGCTGATACAGCCTGCCCTGGCCACCGTGGGCCTGTTCATTGCCCTGGCTTACTGGAATGACTGGTACAATGCCATGCTTTACATAAAGTCCCAGGAAAAGTACCCGCTGCAGTATTTCCTGTATCAGCAGGTGAACAATATAGAGTCTTACAAGAAGCTGATTTCCAACAGCGCCGTGAACAGCGCAGTGGTCAGTTCCATGTCCCTGCCCACCCAGACCTTGAAGATGGCATTGACCATCGTGGTTACCGGGCCCATTATCCTGGCATTCCCCATGGTGCAGAAATACTTTGTTCAGGGAATTACCATCGGCGCTGTGAAAGGCTGAGAGAACCATAGAGCGATTAAAAGGCAAAACCGCCCTGTGCGGTTCAAGATATGCCAGGGGCGTAAAGCCCGGGAATATTCCAAATTGGAAAAATGAAAAGGAGGATCTTATGAAAAACAGGATGAAAAAAGGATTGGCCCTGCTGCTGGGCACGGCCATGACGGCAGGCCTGCTTGCAGGCTGCGGCTCACAGGGGGACAGCGGTTCTTCCCAGGCTTCCGGCAGCGCGGGGAACGCTGCCCAGGATGGGAGCGGGGCAGGAGGAGATGCAGGAGCAGGGGGGGCAGATACCTCTGAGCATGTGGATCTGAAGATGTACCTGATAGGGGAGCGAACCCCGGATTTTGACGAGGTCTATGGCAAAATCAACGAGATTCTGGAGGAGAAGCTCAACTGCTCCATAAGCGTGGACTTCCTCTCCTGGGGCGAGCATGATACGAAATATTCCCTGCTGTTTTCCTCCCAGGAGGAGTTCGACCTGATATTTACGGCCTCCAGCTGGTGCCACTATGAGCAGACCGTGGCCCTGGGGGGATTTGAGCCTCTCTCTGAGGAGTTCATCCAGACCTATGCGCCGGACATCTGGGCGGTGGTGCCGGAGGTGGCATGGGATCAGGCAAGGATTGATGGGCAGATCTACATGGTGCCCAATTACCAGAACGAATTTGCCCAGGATGTGCTGGCAATTCGGGGCGACCTGATGGAGAAGTATGATATCGACCAGATCACGTCCTGGGATGAGCTGAAAGCTTTCTATCTGGCCTGCGCCGCGGACGGCATGTACGCCAGCCAGGGCGGCCCTTGGTATCAGTATTTCCAGGCACAGGGCCTGGCTACTACGGGAGGAGCGCCCCACGGCGGCGAACTGGTGCTCTACCATACCCAGGATCCCTCCGACACAGACTTCTACTATCTCCTGGACTGGGACGGCTTTGCGGACTACTGCAAGCAGATGAAAGAACTGGCTGACGCGGGATGCTGGTCCGCGGACGTGCTGAACTCCAGCGACGAGCGCCAGACCGGCCTGCTTACAGGCAGGACCGCGGGCATGGTATGGAACATCGGAAGCTGCGCCACTTTCGGCAAACAGGCCAATCAAGAGCATCCCGAATGGAATGTGACACTGGTGGATCCGGTATCCAGCCTGCCGAAGAAGGTACAGCCCTACATCAACAACGGCGTGGCTATCAATGCCAACAGCAAAAATAAAGAAAGGGCCATGATGGTGCTGAACGAGTTCTACACCAACCCGGCGGTGCAGGATCTGGCCATGCTGGGCATTGAAGGGAAGCATTGGGAGGCCGTAGGGGATGACCAGTACAAGGTGATTGACGAGTCCAATTACGGCGTGTCCAGCAACTGCAACTGGGGATGGAACAATGCCGATATCCAGAGGACAGAGTATATTGAGAACAGGACTGCATTGGACGACACCCATGACGCCATGCAGGAGAGCTGGGAGAACAACATCAAGGAAGCCCATGTCCTGGACGGCTTCAACTTTGACCCCACCAAGGTGAGCACCCAGTTCGCGGCCGTGGAGGCTGCTATGGGAACCTATTATGACCCGCTGGTCAACGGTCTGGTGAATGATGTGGACCAGTCTATTGAACAGTTCCGCACAGCCCTGGAGAGCGCAGGCATCAGGGACGTGCTGGCGGAGATGGAGAGTCAGGCGCAGAGCTTTATAAACGGCAACTAATTCCTGCCAGCCATTACACACGGCAAGGCCAGCTGTTTATCCATTTGGTGTGCAGGATTGATTGAATCACTGAATATATGTATTGCGGATAAGCAGGCAAACGGATTCCCCTGAGGGCTGATTGCATGACAGGAGGGCTGCCGCGGTAAGCGGCAGCCTTTCTTCTGCCTGAGGCGTCCGCAAGGCTTCCCGCCGCCCGGGTATTTTATTTGCTTTTTGGGCAGGGGAGGTTTATGATAGAGGGGAAGAAAGCACTCGGGAGGCAAGCGCATGACATTGGATGAGATTGCAAAGGAACTGGGAGTATCGAAGAGCACGGTTTCCCGCGCCCTGTCGGGCAAGGGACGGATAGGGGAGCGGACCAGGGAGCGGATTGTGGCCTATGCGGGAGACCAGGGCAGGCGGCTGCCAGGGGAGCCTGGGGAGGAAGTGAAGACAGGGAACCTGGGCGTCGTGTTCCCGGCGGATATATACGAGAACGTGAACCCTTATTTCCAGGACTGCCTGCTGGGTATCTGCGAGGCTGCTTCTTTCATGGACTTTAACGTGCTGATTGCCATGGGGACGGCAAGCGACATATCCGGGGTGCGCGCCCTGGCGGAGAAGAGGAAAGTGGACGGTATCATCCTCACCAGGAGTATGGAGAATGACAAAGCCATGCGCTATCTGACGGACAGGCATTTCCCAGTAGGAATCACCGGACAGTGCGATTCGGACGAGGTGATTCAGGTGGATGCGGACAATGAAGCGGCCTGCGAGGAACTGACAACCCTGCTTATCGGCAAGGGGTTTAGACGGTTCGCCCTTGTGGTGGAGGATCTGTCCTACCGCGTGAACCGCAGCCGGTACAGAGGCTTCAACAATGCGCTGCAAAAAAACGGAGTGTCCAGGGACAGGCAGGCCTATTACGTGGGCAACCTGCAGGTGGAGATGCTGGACGCCATCATCAGCGATATGATCTCCAAAAAGGTGGAGTGCATCGTATGCGGGGACGATGTGGTCTGTACGAGGATGGTGTCCAGACTGCAGGCGGACGGCTACCGGATTCCAAGGGACATTGCAGTGGCGTCCTTTTACAACAGTTCGAACCTGAAGTGCTTCACGCCCCAGGTGACGGCTGTCAATATATCCGCAAGGGAGATGGGGAATATGATTGGAAAACAGATGATATATTATCTGCGGGGCAGGGAATATGAGAAGAGAGTGATCATGGATTACGAGATTCTGCTGCGCAGGTCTACGGACAGGACTTTAGGATAGGAAAGGATAAGGGAGATATATGGAGTACAGTTACAACAATAGATGCCTGTACAGGGACGGGCAGCCCTGGTTCCCGGTGATGGGGGAGCTGCACTATAGCCGGTATCGGGCGGATCTGTGGGAGGAGTCCCTGCGGAAGATGAAAGCGGGCGGCGTGGACATTGTGTCCGCTTATGTGATATGGATCCACCATGAGGAGGAAGAAGGGAGCTTTGACTTTACGGGCTGCAGGAATCTGAGGGGATTTTTAGAGGCCTGCCGGAACGTGGGGATACATGCGTTCCTGCGGCTGGGACCCTGGGCCCACGGGGAGATCCGAAACGGCGGTTTCCCGGACTGGGTACAGGCATTGGAGAAGAAAGGGGTCAGGCTGCGCAGCAACGATCCGGTCTATCTGGGATACGCAAAGCGGTTCTGGGAGCATGTATATGAGCAGGCAAGAGGGTATCTGTATGGAGATGGGGGTCCGGTGATCGGGATACAGATTGAGAACGAATACGGTCATGTGGGTGGTTTAAGAGGTGAGGAGGGCGAGGCCCATATGCGCACCCTGACAGCTATGGCCAGGGAGATCGGGTTCCGGACGCCCCTGTATACGGCCACAGGATGGGGCGGTGCCTGCATCGGGGATCTGCTGCCGGTGATGGGAGGATACTGTGAAGCGCCCTGGGACCAGCGGATTACGGAACTGGAGCCCAATGCGAACTTCGTGTTCAGCTATCATCGCAACGATGCCCAGATAGCCTGTGACCACCATGTGGGACTTGAAGCATCCTTTGACGAATCCCGCTATCCTTTCCTGACGGCGGAGTTGGGGGGCGGCATACAGGTGACCTCCCACAGGAGGCCGGTGGCGGAGGGAAGGGATCTGGGGGCCATGTCCATCGCGAAGCTGGGCAGCGGGGCTGCTTTGCTTGGCTACTATATGTACCATGGCGGCAGCAACCCCAAAGGGAAGCTGTCCACCCTGCAGGAGAGCCGTGCCACCGGATACGCCAATGACCTGCCGGAAATCAATTATGACTTTAACGCGCCTATCCGGCAGTACGGGACCATATCGGACGCTTACAGGGAAGCCAGACTTCTGGCGCTGTTCCTGCGGGAGTTTGGCGGGGAGCTGGCCCGGATGGGAGCGGACATCGATCCGCCTGAGGTAAGGCCGGACGATTTTTCCACCCTGCGGCTATCCTGCAGGTATGACGGGGAGCAGGGGTATGTGTTCTTTAACAATTACCAGAGGCGCCAGAAAATGGAAGACCATATGAATGTAGTCCTAAGAGGGAAAACCGAGAACGGCCAGGTGGCTTTCCCGCCAGTGGATATAAGGGACGGCATGTACGGCTTCTTTCCCTACGGGATGAGGCTGGGGGACGCCTGTCTGCGCGCCGCGCTGGCAACGCCCCTGTGCCGGCTGGGGACCAAGGACGGGGATGTGTGGGTCTTTTATGGGGACTATGTGCCGAAAGTGCCGGAAACGCAGGATTCCCTCTTTACCTGGGAGGACGGGCCCAAGGCCGATATCCTGAAGCTGTCCCGAAAGGAGGCGCTTTTGGCAGGGAAAGTTACTTTGGACCAGGATTACCTGATACTGTCGGAGGGCTTTGTCTGGGAGGAAGAGGGAATTGTCAGGGTGACAGGGGGGAGAGATACCGTGATCCGCTGTTTTCCCGGGATTTCCCCGGAGAAGCTGCCGGGCTTTGCGGAATGCGGCCAGGAGGGGCGGTTTACCGTATACGAGAGAAAGACAGAGGAGGAGACGGCTTCGGTGGAGACAAGGCTCCTTGCGCAGGATGCCCGGGCGAGCAGATATGAGATTCTGATATCCTATGGAAAGGAAAGAGACCGCCAGGCGGGGAGAGATACGCTTCTGATGCTGTCCTATTCGGGGGACCGTATGGAAATCTACGCAGAGGGAGAGAAACTGAACGACCATTTTTATACAGGCCAGGAGGTGCCGTTAAGCCTGGGGTATTTTGATTTTCCGGAACGCCTGGAAATCGTGGTGTATCCTCTGGAGGAAAGTGCGGCAGTGTTTCTGGAGAAATGGCCCCAAATGGCAGAGGGCCGTGCCTGCCGCCTGGATGACGTAAAGGCAGTGGAACAGTACTGGTAAGACAGTGGACTGTACAAGGGTGCTTTGGCCCGCGGAAAGATTCTGTCCCGGGTGGAGGCCTGTACAATAATTTGTATGTGAAGCAGGGGCATTGCGGCAGCAGTGCCCTATGTTTTAGTGGTAAGCGGAGTTTAGAGGTGGTATAATAAAATAGCCCAATCGGAATTTCCTGGGGGGATTACAGGAGAAACGGATTGGCTGATTCGGGGAGGAATGGAATGAAAGAAGAGACCATAGAGAATATCTTAGGGAACTTAGTGCGCATGTGTGGCTTAGGCGATATAATTGGGGATGTGGAATCTGTATCCGGCGGCTTAATGCACAGGATGTACAAAGTGACGACGGACAGCGGCGTATATGCAGTGAAGCATTTAAATGCGGAAATAATGAAGAGACCGGGTGTACACGAGAATTATGCAAGAGCGGAAAAAATAGAAAGAATACTGGAGAACAACCACATTCCCATTGTGCCGGCTATGGTGATCGGCGGCAATAAGATGCAAAAGATAGACGATCAGTTTTTCTATGTATTCAGATGGCAGAAGGGCAGCATTACCGATTGGGACCATATTTCAAATGACATGTGTTATAAGGCAGGAAATATTCTTGGCAGAATCCATGATATCGAACCTGAAAATATTGACTACCGGAAGCCGGAAACAAGTCATATAGATTGGCAGGGGTATGTGCTGAAAGCAAAAGAGGAGAACTCTGCGATTACTTCGCTATTGGAAGAGAACGAGGAACTTCTTGTATACGCTGAAAATGAATTGAACAAAGCCAGAGCGTCATTGCCGGCTGTGTTGTGCCTGTCCAATGAAGATATGGATCCCAAGAATATAATGTGGGATAATGGGGTTCCGTGGATGATCGATCTGGAATGTCTGGACTATGGCAATCCCGTATCCCATGTCATGCAGCTGGCCTTGCAGTGGTCAGGAATTGTAAGCGGCAAGATGGATGTTGATAAGATGATCGCTTTCTTCGACGGCTATTTGGAAGCACATGACAATTGTTTCCGGGGATACAGTGATGTGGTTGGTGTAGCATATACCTGGGTTGAGTGGCTGGAATACAATATCCAAAGAGCCTTGGGAAACTGCATGGACGACGCGGAAAGACAGTTAGGTATTTCCCAGGTGCGCAATACCATAGACAGAATAAAGTATATCCATAAAACAGTACCTCAGATCAGGGAAGCATTGAATGTTCGCCTGCGGAAAACGGATGCAACGCGGAGCCTGGGAGGGGCATTACGCGGACAGGCTTGCCGTACCGCTACCTGAGCCGATTTTATAATAGACCAAACGGGCAAAGATATCACTGTGATACCTTTGCCCCACCTTTCCAAAATTCCTCCATTGTCCTGTTAAATTCCTGGGGGGCGTCCATATTGACACAGTGTCCCGCATTCTCAAAGAGAACGACGGTACAATCGGGTTCGCTTTGTTTCCATGCCTTGATAGCCTCTAATTCCATTGGAATATCATATTTTCCGCATCCAATCAATAAAGGATAATTCCTCTGTCCGGTTTCATGCTTGTTTACCATGCGGTCCAGGGTTGCCAGAAACAGAAACGACTTCTTGGGAAAGAGCATATTCATAGCATAGAATTCATTTTGGGCCTGTGAAGTATATGCGGAAATTTTCTTGTTTGCTTTTGCAAACCATTTCACCGAAAAGAGCGCTTTCAACATCATCAGCATCTGCTTGGCGCTGTTTTCGTTTTTCAGTTTTGCGTCAAAATGATTGATGTCATAGCCTCCAAAGCAAGCCAGTGAGCTTACGGCACAGGGATAGCGATTCGCAAAATCCTGTGCCAGAACCGCACCCAATGAGACCCCCACAATATGTACTTTCTCAATGTGTTCGGCCTTTAAGATGGCAAAGATCCACTCGGACATTTTATCTATCGTATCGCCTTTCCTCGTATCCGTCGACTGCCCGTGACCAATGATGTCAACAGCCAGAATATTATATTTATTTTCAAAATACGCAAACTGTGCTTTGAACATATTGTGATTGACGAAAGCGGCATGGATAAAAAGGATCCATTCGGCTTGCCCGGTTCTGCTATAAAAATAGGTGATTGGTGAATCGGCTGACTTTATTGGCTTCATTGTTCTTCATTCCTCATTTCACCGAGAAGTTTTTGATACCACCGGATCTGTTCACGCAACTGATAAATGCTTCTGCATGCTATTATATTCTCTTTTTCCGATTTGGTCAATCAAGAATAGATTTGCTGTATGATTGGCAATCTCCGGTGTGCTGCCCTGCTTTATATTTTATAGTGTCAACTGAGGCTGAAAGTGGTATAATCGGATTGCGGCGCGGGATGTGAGAGCAGCTACTTTGAGCCTGTATGTAAACATCTTCACGGCCTCCGGCATATAATAGAGCAAAACAACATAGGATTATAGGTTACCATTATGTATGCTGCTCTGTTTATCTTACTTTTGCTTGCCCTCCTGAGTATGCTGTTTTGTCATTTCCGCAGGAGGAAGATCATCTGCCGGATCTGGGACATGGATAAGTGCGACAAATGCTCCCTGGTGGAGGAACTGGCTAAACCTTTCGGCTATGTGTACCACTGCGGCTGCGGCTTCTTCTCCTCCGCCCTGGACGCCTGGCAGAAAGATGCCGGCTATACCTGGCTCTACGACTTTATGGCCCCCCGTTTCCAGATGGTGTTCGACTCCCTCCCCGTGTATTTCAACTACCGGGGCAGGACATGGCTGATCGAATTCTGGAAAGGCCAGTACGGCATCAATGCCGGCGCGGAGATCGGCATATACCATGCCGACAGACTGCTGTCCGAGACCGAGTACCGCACGGCGCTTTTCCGGGCGGCAGGGGAGGACGAGATGCTGCCTTGTTCCATGCAGCTGTGTGTGGAGAACGGCGCCTGCGTCAGGATATCCGAGAGGCACTGGTGGCTGACTGCTTTCCTGCCGGGCGTATTTTCCCGGCCCTCCCGGCTGTGCCTGAAAGCCACGGTGTGCTTTTGCAACAGGGAAATGCTGGAGGCTTTCTACCGGGGCCTGTGCCGGGCGGGCTTCCCCCAGGAGGATATCACGGTGCAGAATCTGTGCCTGTGCTTTGCGTTCCACCGGCCGGTGGAGGCCCGTTACGGCTTCCTGACCCGCCTGCGCCGCAGGCTGTCCCAGTGGCAGAACCGGATATTCTGCCGGCTCTTCCTGTGGATCACCAGACCCTTTGTATGTACGGAAGACCGCATCCTGTTCCTTTACTACTATATTCCGCCGTGTTTCCGGAAGCTGATGCGCCTGCGCCGCTTCCACAGGCGCTGCCACAGGAAGAACGGGTGCCGCCGCCCCAAATGCTGCCGCAGATGCAGGCCCCGCGGCAGGAAAAGGCCATGAGTACCGCCAGCCGCCTGGACAGGGCCTTTTCCCAGGCCTTGGTGCTGCCTTTCTGCCAGTGCTCCCGGTATGTGCTCATCAGCGACTGCCACAGGGGCGTGGGCACCTCCTCGGACAATTTCCTGAAGAACCAGCATCTGTACTATGCGGCCATGGAACATTACTACAGAAACGGTTTTACGTATATCGAGCTGGGGGACGGGGAGGAGCTGTGGGAGAACCGGAAGCTGCGCAACATCACGGAGATTCATGAGGACATCTACTGCATGTTCGCCCGGTTCGAGGAAAAAGGGCGGCTGCACCTGCTCTACGGCAACCACAACATTGTCCGCAGGAAGAACCCGGCTTTCCTAGAGGCCGTGATACTCTATGCCGAGGCCGCGCCGGAGAAGTCCCTGTACCTGACCCACGGGCACCAGGCAAGCTTCTTAAACTCTACCCTATGGCCTCTGGCTAGGTTCCTGGTGCGGTATTTCTGGAGCCCGCTGGAGAACCTGGGCTTCCTGGATCCCACCAGCGCCGCCAAGAACTACGAAGTAAAAGAAAAATGCGAGGAGAGCCTGCGGGGCTGGGCCGAGGCGAATCGCCGCATTCTGGTGGCAGGGCATACCCACCGCCCTGTTCTGCCGGAGGAGCCTTCCTTCTATTATAATACGGGGAGCTGTGTTCATCCCCGCTGTATTACCTGCATTGAGGTACAGAGGGGAGAAATGACTTTGGTGAAATGGACCATGGACGCCCGGACTGACAGCGTCCTGTATGTGGCAAGGGAGGTGATTTCCGGGCCGGTGAAAATTTTGGCCAGGTCAGGGTGAACTCTGTTCTGTTTTGTGACAAATGCACCTTTTGGTAAGCAAAGGGCTTCCGGACGTGGAACTGCTCTGCCTGGTGTGGTATAATGACCATATTCCAGGCGGGAAGCGGAGCAAATCCGGAAGCCGTTTCGCGCCGCCTG
>ERZ808051.1713-NODE-1713-length-13355-cov-3.929432_pt1 | contig 13355 bp, 13 predicted proteins | sample MGYA00380199_ERZ808051 | MGnify/ENA primary metagenome ERZ808051 (study PRJEB31490, sample SAMN06133391) | mouse gut metagenome | isolation source: J11 | host: mice | place: China: Chengdu | collected 2015-05 ...
CAAGCCTGCCCTTTACGTTCAGTACCCAACTGCCTGCACCTCCCTCTGCTCATTTTCCAGAAGCTCGTCCACAAATCTCTCATAGGCCAGCGCCGCCGGATTGTTCGGCATGAACTCGCAGATGGTCTTGTGGTACAGCACTGCCTCCGCTACCTTGATGGAGCGGGGGATATGGGTCTTGAAGATTGGCACCGCTCCTGCAAAGCCCTGCTCTATCAGCTGCCTGACCTGGGCCGACACGATGGTATTGGGGGAATCCATGGTGATAAGGATGCCCTCAATCCGCAGCCTGTGGTTGCTGTTCTTTCGGATGACCTGGTAATGCCGGAGCAGCTCCGCCAGCCCCTGCGTGGACAATAATTCTGCCTGTGTGGGGACAATGATGCTGTCCGCGCACATCATCACGTTGATCATGGGAGTCCCCATCTGGGGCATACAGTCCAGGATTATGTACTGGTATCTGTCCCGGATGGTATCTACATACTGGGACAGTATCCGCTCCCGGAAGTCCACGTTGCACAGGTTCCGTTCCAGCGTGAAAAGCTGGGAATTGGACGGAATCACCTCCACGCCGCTCTCATGCTTTATCACATAGCTGTCCGGCTTCGGCAAAGGCTCGTCCTCCATGATTTTCCGCAACAGCGTGTTGATTGTTATCTCCAGCTTGTTGATATTCTTTACTCCATAGATGATGCTGGAATGCCCCTGGCCGTCAAAATCAATCAGAGCCGTCCGCTTTCCTCTCTTTGCCAGCAGATAGGCCAGCGTGGTGGCAGTGGCTGATTTTCCCACACCGCCTTTCTCGTTCATTACAGCTATAATTTTTGCCATTTTCGCTCTCCTTTCGTTTTCTTGTCCGTTTTTCCAGACTTAACGGTATACCAGAACGGTATTTTGTGGTAAGATGTGTTTGGGTAGTTTGGGTTGGGTAAACAGGGTATAAAAATAGGGATAAAGCCGTAGACCATTTAATGGTTTTCCTAACTTTATCCCTATAATAACAGATGGGTAGCTCCTGGATATCCCCATCCGCGCCCCGATCTCGCTCTGGGTCACCTCCCGGTTCCCGTAAAGGCCGTAGCGCATGATCAGAATCTGCCGCTCTCTCTGGCTCAGATTGGCATCCATCAGGGCGAACAGACGCCTGATATTCCCGCTCAGCTCCATGCTCTCCACGATATCCGGCTGGTTCTGCTCTATCACGTCCACCAGATGGATTTCGTTCCCCTCCTTATCCTGTCCGATAGGCTCGAAGAGAGATACCTCTCTGGATGACTTCTTCTTTCCCCGCAGAAACATCAGCAGCTCGTTCTCAATACATCTGCAGGCGTAAGTGGCAAGGCGCCCCTTTTTGTCGTCAAAGGTCCTGATGGCTTTTATCAGTCCGATACAGCCAATGGAGATGAAATCCTCTATATCCTCGTCCGCATTCTGGTACTTTTTCGCAATATGAACCACCAGCCGAAGATTCCGTTCCACCAGAGTCTTCTGTGCCCGCTGGGCCTCCTCAGGGGAACCATCCCGCAGCAGTCGGATATACTCGGCCTCTTCCTCCTGAGTCAATGGTTTTTGAAAGGTCTCCAAGACAACCCCCATGGATTACTCTTAACATATCTTATGTGTCGGATGCATCCGTGGTGCATGTCACAATGAATCGAATGCAGATATTCTAAATACAGTTTATTTCTGTTCGGTTCACAGCAGGAATTGTGCCATCACATAATTGCTCACGTCCAGCCCCTTTTCCGTCAGGGCAAGCCGTCCTAATACGGCATCGGAAACCGCCGCCAGAAGCCCGTCCCGGATGTTCTTCTCTATCACTTTCCCATACACTTCCCACATGTCACATCCGAAAAGCTGTCTGAATTTTCCCGCGTCCACTCCCTCCGTCATCCGCAGCCCGAGAAACATGAATTCCTCCATCTGTTCCTCCCGGCTCAGATGCCGGACCTCCTCCCTGCACCCGAGGGGATTCTCCAGATAGGCTGAGAGGCTCTCCCCGTTTCTAAAGCGGACATTCCCCACCAGAGAGGCCGACCCTATGCCAAAGCCCGCATAGCTGCGCCGCTGCCAGTAGCCGCAGTTGTGACGGCACGCAAAGCCCTCTTTTGCGTAATTGGAGATCTCGTAGCGCCCATACCCTTTCTCCCCCAGGATTTCCTTTGTCTCCTGATACATCGCTCTGTCCGTGTCCTCGTCAGGGATATCCGAATTGTCCTGGGACTCCTTTCCATATCGCTCAAAAAGGGGCGTTCCCTCCTCCAGGATCAGGCTGTAGGCAGAGATATGCTCCGGAGGCGGGTTCAGGGAAAGGATACGCTCCAGGGTCTGTCTGTACCGGGAGAGCGTCTGGCCCGGAAGCGCGCTCATAATATCCACATTCACGTTCTCAAAGCCTGCTCTCCTGGCCTGTCCGTAGGTATCCAGAAACGCTTCCCAGGTATGAATCCTTCCAATCGCCGCAAGCTCCTCATTGTGGGCGGACTGCAGCCCGATGCTCAGCCGGTTAATACCCGCTTGCCTGTACCTGGCCAGCCCATTTTCGGACACCGTTCCCGGATTGACCTCAATGGTGACCTCCGCATCCTCCGCCAGCCTGTACGCTCTCTTCACAGCCTCCATCAGCCTTTCAATCCGGGAAACCGGCGCCACAGAAGGGGTTCCGCCGCCGATAAATACGCTGCAGACCGAATACTTTGCATACGCGTCAGCGCTCCCCTCCGTCTCGGCGAGAAGCGCTTCCATATATCTCTCTATGGTTTCCGTGTCCGCGGGACCGGAGAGGAAATCACAGTAAAAGCATTTCCTCACGCAAAAGGGAATGTGAAAGTAAAGCTCCAACTCATGTCCCATGCTTTTCCTTTTGCCTTTCGGCGTCTGCCGCAGCCCGGCAGACACATACAACAGAACAGTTTCTCTGCTCTCACTCTAGTTCTAGTCGTCGTCCAGCTTCAGCACGCTCAGGAATGCTTTCTGCGGAATCTCCACATTGCCGATCTGGCGCATGCGCTTCTTGCCCTCTTTCTGCTTCTCCAGCAGCTTTTTCTTGCGGGTGATGTCGCCGCCGTAGCACTTTGCCAGCACATCCTTGCGCATGGCTTTCACGGTCTCTCTGGCAATGACCTTGCCGCCCACCGCCGCCTGGATGGGTATCTCGAACAGATGCCTGGGGATCTCCTCTTTCAGCTTCTCACACATCCTGCGTCCCCTCTCATAGGCCGAGTCCGCATGGACGATAAACGACAGAGCGTCCACTTCCTCCTTGTTAATCAGAATATCCAGCTTTACCAACTTGGACTCCTCATAGCCCTTGATGTCATAGTCAAAGGAGGCATACCCCTTTGACCTGGACTTCAGCGCATCGAAAAAGTCGTATATGATCTCGTTCAGCGGCAGTTCATACCGCAGCAGCGCCCTGCTGGCCTCGATATATTCCATACCCAGATAGCGCCCCCGCCTCTCCTGGCACAGCTCCATGATAGCGCCGATGAACTCGCTGGTCACCATGATCTCCGCGCTGACCACGGGCTCCTCCATATGTTCGATGACGGAGGGATCCGGCAGGTTGGAGGGGTTGGTCAGCTCTATGACTTCCCCGTTGGTCTTGTACACCTTGTACACCACCCCCGGGGCAGTGGCCACCAGATCCAGATTGTACTCCCGCTCCAGCCTCTCCTGAATCACTTCCAGGTGCAAAAGCCCCAGGAATCCGCAGCGGAAACCGAATCCCAGCGCAATGGAGGTCTCCGGCTCATACTGCAGGGCGGCATCGTTGAGCTGGAGTTTTTCCAGGGCGTCCCGCAGGTCCGGGTACTTTGCACCGTCTGCCGGATAGAAGCCGCAGTAGACCATGGACTGCACTTTCTTATAGCCCGGCAGAGGCGCCTCACAGGGATCGTCGTCATTCGTGACGGTGTCTCCTACCTCCGTCTCTTTCACATTCTTGATGGAAGCCGTGATATACCCCACCATGCCGGCGTATAGCTCCTCGCAGGGAATGAACTGGCCGGCGCCGAAGACGCCTACCTCCACCACTTCCTCCTTGGCTCCCGTGGCCATCATACGGATCTTCGTCCCCTTTTTGACGGTTCCCTCCATAATTCTGCAGAAAATAATGACTCCCTTATAGGGATCATAGAGAGAGTCAAAGATCAGCGCCTTAAGCGGCCCCTCCGGATCCCCCTTGGGCGCCGGAATCTTTGCCGCGATCTCTTCCAGCACATCCTCGATGCCGATACCGTTTTTCGCCGATATCAAGGGCGCGTCCTGGGCCTCCAGCCCTATCACATCCTCGATCTCGTCAATGACGCGCTGGGGATCGGCACTGGGCAGGTCGATCTTGTTGATCACCGGTATCACATCCAGATCATGGTCCAGCGCAAGATACACATTTGCCAGAGTCTGCGCCTCGATGCCCTGGGCCGCGTCCACCACCAGGATAGCGCCGTCACAGGCTGCCAGAGAGCGGCTGACCTCATAGTTAAAGTCCACATGTCCCGGTGTGTCTATCAGGTTAAAGATATATTCCTCTCCGTTCTTCGCCTTGTACACGGTGCGGACGGTCTGGGCCTTGATGGTAATCCCCCTCTCCCGCTCCAGCTCCATATTGTCCAGCACCTGGGCCTGCATCTCCCGGCTGGTCAGCAGTCCGGTCTGCTCAATGATCCTGTCTGCCAGGGTGGATTTCCCGTGATCTATATGCGCAACAATACAGAAGTTGCGGATTCTGCTCTGTTCCAGTTTTTTGGACTCCATTGACAATTCCTCGTTTCCTGTTTCTATTGAATTTTTCCTTGCATGAATCCCTCAGCGGGATCCTGCGGTCAGACAGTATGATTGTATCAGAATTGCCCGAAATTGTCCATATCATAACGCATCTTTCCCGGCCCTGAAGCTTTCCGCAAGTCTCGTGATTCTCGTGCAAAAAGAGCTCGGGAGCACCTCGCGGAACTGCCCATGAAAGGCAATTTCAAGACATCGACGTCTTGCTGTCACTTCCGCTTTTTCAGAAAAGCTTCATAGAGGGGCGACATTTCCCGCAGCTTCCTCACGCTGTCTTTCAAATATTCCACCACCGTGTCCAGCTCCTCTTTGGTATTTTCCTCCGACAGTGTCATGCGCAGGGCGCCCTCAGCGTCCTCCGGATTCAGTCCCAGAGCCAGCAGTACATGGGAGGGGTCCGTGGAACCTGAGGTGCAGGCGGAACCGCCGGAAACGCAGACCCCTTTCATGTCCAGCATGAGGACCAGGGCCTCCCCTTGGACGAAGCGGAAAGAGAAGTTTACATTCCCCGGAAGTCTCCTTTCCCGATGACCGTTCAGACTGCAGTAAGGAATCTGTTCCTCAATCCGGGCAATGAGATAGTCCCGAAGCGCGCTCTCTCGCCTGATCTTGTCCTCCATCATGCGCCCTGCTCTGGAAACCGCCGCGGCAAAGCCCACAATGCCGGGCACATTCTCCGTGCCTGCCCGCATCCCTTTCTCCTGACCCCCGCCGTGGAGAAAGGATCCGACTTTCAGGCCGGAGCGGATATAGAGCATTCCCATGCCCTTAGGGCCGTTGAGCTTGTGAGCGCTGGCGCTGAGCATGTCGATGTGCAGCAGATTTACGTCCACCGGAATCTGTCCGAAAGCCTGCACGGCATCCGTATGGAACAGAATGCCCCGCTCCCGTGCCAGATCCCCGATTTCTTTCACAGGCTCTATGACCCCGATTTCATTGTTGGCGAACATGACGCTGATCAGAATCGTATCGGGGCGAAGGGCAGCTCTCAAAGCCTTTATGTCCACCAGCCCCTCCCTGTCCACCTCCAGATAGGTCACCTCATATCCCCTTTTCTCCAGGTATGTGCAGGTATGCAGAACCGCGTGATGCTCGATCTTTGTGGTAATGATATGTCTCCCCTTGTGGCGGCAGCTCTCCGCGGCTGCCTTTATGGCCCAGTTATCCGACTCCGTCCCGCCTGCCGTAAAGTAAATTTCCTCCGGTTTTGCTCCCAGGGCTTCTGCAATGATGCGCCTGGCCTCATTGACAGCCTTTCTCCCGGCAAAGCCCGCGGAATAGATGGCGCCGGGATTCCCGAAGCATTCCGTGAAATACGGCAGCATGGCCTCCACCACCTCCGGGGCAGTCTTCGTGGTAGCGGCATTGTCCAAATATATCATTTTCCCATCGCTCCTTCTATTGGAACCGTGCTTTCGTTTGAATCATACTGACTTGGCAGGAAGAATATAATAGTGAAAAATGAAAGTCCCGAATCTACATGAAAGCAAAACAACGTCATCCCCTGATCATAGGCGCCTTCATACTCACCGCCACCGGCATAGCAAGCCGCCTCATAGGCTTTTTGTACCGCATCTACCTCTCCCGGCTGTTCGGGGAGGAGAACATGGGAATCTACCAGCTTTTAAGTCCCGTGCTCTCCCTGTCCTTTTCCCTGACTGCTGCAGGATACCAGACTGCCATCTCCAAGCTGGTGGCGGAACAGGCTGCCATAAAGGAAACCCACTCCCGCCGGCCTCTCGCGGCAGGACTCGGCGTCTCCCTCCCCCTGTCCCTGCTGTGCAACTGGGTCCTGTTCTTTTACGCGGACGCCATCGCCGTAAATCTCCTGCAGGAGCCCCGCACGGCCTCCATGCTGCGCATACTGTCCTTTTCCATCCCCTTAGGCGCAGTGCACTCCTGTATCAACGGCTATTTCTACGGCATCAAAAAAGCCGGGATTCCGGCCGGAGCACAGCTTTTGGAACAGCTTGTGCGCGTAGGCTGTGTATACATAGTCTCCTCCCGCATCCTGGCGGCGGGACGCACGCCCTCCGTGGGCGTGGCAGTGCTGGGCCTCACCGTGGGGGAGCTGGCATCCATGGTGTTCACCATCGCCGCCATACTCCCCGGCGCAAGCCCTGCCTCCGGCCGGGAGCTTGCGCCAGGGCGTAACCTATGGCGCCGCTATGCCGCCGATTCAGACTCCGACGCCGTCCTCCTCGGCAAGCTGCTGTCCATGGCCCTTCCGCTGACTGCCAACCGCATCGTGCTGAACCTCTTACAGAGCGTGGAAGCCGTGTCCATCCCCGCAAGGCTGCGCCTCTACGGCTATGACACCGCCACGGCCTTAAGCGTCTACGGCGTGTTCACCGGTATGGCTATGCCCTTTATCTACTTTCCCAATGCCCTGACCAGCTCCGTGGCCGTGCTGCTGCTGCCTGTCATCTCTGAGAACTATGCCTTGGGAAACATGGAAGCTGTCAAAAACGCCACGGTCCGCACCGTAAAATACTGCGGGCTCATGGGCTTTGGCTGCCTGGGCCTGTTCGTCCTGCTGGGCAATTGGGCCGGCACCACCCTCTTCGGCAGCCCTTTGGCGGGGTATTTCATCACCACCCTGGGATTCATCTGCCCTTTCCTCTACCTGGACACCACCCTGTCCAGTATCCTGCAGGGACTGGGGCTGGCCGGACATACCTTTGTCATGAACGCGCTCTGCCTGCTGATACGGCTGGCCTTTATCTTCCTGGCCGTCCCCCGCTTCGGGGTGAGAGGCTTCCTGTGGGGGCTTCTGGCCAGCCAGCTGACCCTGGGCGTCCTTTATCTTCTCTGCCTCTACGGTTTCCTGAAAAAGCATAAACGCCCGTAGGCCTGGGCCGCTCCCGCAGTCTCCGCAGCCTGGTTCCCGAAGAGTCTGCGCAGCCGGAAAGAATGCCCGGACAATCGAATTTGCCCGGACATTCTTTCCACGCACTATTCCAGCATCTTCTTTAATTCATCCACAAAAGTATTCACATCCTTGAATTCCCGGTAGACGGAAGCAAACCGCACATAAGCCACGGCGTCTAAGTCCTTGAGCTTGTTCATCAGAAGCTCCCCTATGACCTGGCTGGAAATCTCCTTTTCCTCTCTGTTGAAGATCTCGTTCTCCACCGAGTCCACCAGCTTTGTGATCTCCTGGGCGCTCACCGGCCGCTTATGGCAGGCGCGCAGCAGCCCGCCCTCTATCTTGGACCGGTCGTAAGTCTCTCTGTTCTCGTCTTTCTTGATGATGATCAGGGGAATCGTCTCAATCTTCTCATAGGTAGTGAAGCGCTTCCCGCACTCGTCACAGACCCGTCTGCGGCGAATGGAATTGTTCTCCTCCGCAGGCCGCGAGTCAATCACTCTGGTATTCTCATGATTGCAATAGGGACATTTCATATCTTCTCTCCTCTTATGGTACCCAGCGCTTTGCGCAGTGCTTTCCTGCCGTTACCCCTAACCTATCATATTCAACAGTGAATGTCAACGAGAATAATGTCCGGGCCGATCTGTCTGATGTCCTTAAAGGGTATCACAATGTTGGGCTCGCAGTTTAAGAATCCCAATATCTTATTCCCCCCGGGCACCATGATCTTGCAGATGCAGCCGCTGCAGGGGTCGAACTCCAGATCGCAGACCCTGCCCAGCTTTTTGCAGTTCTTGATGTTGATCACATCCTTGCTCCTAAATTCCGAATAAAGCATGAAAATACTCCCTCCTAATGAAAAAACTTCCCTATTTACAGATATGCGGCATATGGGAAATATGAGAACGGCTGACAGGGACCAAATTTCTTTTTCCTCTCTCCGGGGAATATTTTTCCGCTTCGGGCACATACTACCACTATAATCCAACGCGCCCCGCGCGAGAAACGAGGAAAGAAATGACACAGGGAAAAGTGGAAATCTGCGGTGTGAACACTTCAAAGCTCCCCCTGCTGAAAGCAGATGAAAAGGAAGCCCTCTTCCAGCAGATTGAGGCAGGCGACGAGAGGGCCAGAGAAGCTTATATCGAGGGAAATCTGCGGCTGGTCTTAAGCGTCATCAAGCGCTTCTCCTCCAGCAACGAAAATGTGGACGATCTGTTTCAGATTGGCTGTATCGGCCTGATCAAGGCCATTGACAATTTTGACACTTCCCTGAACGTAAAATTTTCCACCTATGCCGTGCCGATGATCATTGGGGAGATCCGGCGCTTCCTGCGGGACAACAGCGCCATGCGGGTATCCCGCTCTCTGAAAGATACCGCCTATAAGGCCATCTACGCAAAGGATACTCTCACCAGAAAGAACCTGAAAGAGCCCTCCATGGAGGAGATCGCCGCTGAGATCGGCATCGCCAAGGAGGACATCGCCTATGCCCTGGACGCGATCCAGAACCCCATGAGCCTCTACGAGCCCATCCTCACCGACGGCGGCGATACGCTCTATGTCATGGACCAGATCAGCGACAAAAAAAATAAGGAAGAGAATTGGGTGGAGCATCTCTCCCTCAGCGAAGCCATGAAGCGTTTAAACCCCAGAGAGCATGAGATCATCTCCCTGCGCTTTTTTGAGGGAAAGACCCAGATGGAAGTAGCCGAGGCCATAGGCATCTCCCAGGCCCAGGTCTCCAGGCTCGAAAAAAATGCCCTGCGCTCCATGCGCAATTACCTGACCGCATGATTCTCCCTGCCCTTTCCCGGGCAGCCCAGACTCCCGCCCACCGCCAGACGGCGGGCGCAGGCTACTCGTCCTCCTCAAAAGGAGCATCCTGGCCTCTCTGCCTTTGCCATCCCCTGCGCAGCAGCGTGTACACCCCGTACAGCGCAAAGCCAATGACTGTCCCCAGCGTGTTGGTCAGGATATCGTCTATCTGAAAAAATCCCCGCCCCGTAATCAGCTGCAGAGTCTCGATGCACAGGCTCGTCGCGGCCCCCAGCCACATGCAGCGCAGGAAACGCCGAAACCGCCCGAACGCAAAACAGGCAAGAAGCCCGTAGGGTACAAAGAGCAATATGTTCTCTATGACAAAAGCATTGTTCCTGTCGTTGATTCCCCATGTGGAAAACAGCTCCAGATCAATTCCCTTGCTGTCTCCGCTCTCCCTGGAAAGGAAAGTGATGATCAGCATCAGGGAAAGGTACATCACAAAGGCCGCCACCGGCAGCTTGGCTGCAGGCGCCTTTCCCTTACGTCTCCTCAGACCGTTCGCCACCCACAAAAAAAGGGTAGCCCCAAAAAGCCCCAGGGTAAAGCCGTAGGGAAAAAACTTTACCATGGACATCATGTCCCGATATATATATTCTAACATTTCGTATTCTCCGCAGATTCTCGCGGAAAGCCCGGCAGTCACAAACGCGTACATGAAAAGCGGTCAGTATTGATCCCACTCCTCTTTTGCATGCTCCCAGATTTCCTTTTTCTCGGAAAGCATTCCGTTCATCCAGCAGATGGCCTCTGCCACGCCGTCCTCCCCAAAGGGAAACTCAGCGGTTTCCCTCTTCTCTTCAGGTGTCTTAAAAAATGCGAAAGGCTCCGGCCATACCGTACAGCGCAGCTTCTTTTCTCCCGCGCTGTCCGCAGCGCCTTCCAGACGGTAGCGCATGCCCTGGTGGCAGCCCGTAAACTCCGTCTTCTTCAAATATTCCATCGATAATATATCATCTCGTTGTATCAACGTTTTTATACCTGATCTCTTCGTTCTTTTGTCCGTGCCGGTCTCCCGACCATCCTGTATTTATTCTACCCTATTTTTCCCTTTTTGCATAGCCTAAATATGATTGCTCATCTCTTTTTTCAGCTGGCGCATGATTTTCTTTTCCAGCCTTGATATGTAGGATTGGGAGATGCCAAGAAGAGAAGCCACCTCTTTCTGGGTCATCTCCTGCCCGTCCCTGGCTCCCAGGCCGAACCGAAGTTTGATGATCCGTTTCTCCCGCTCGGAGAGCTTGCTGATAGCTCCCATGAGAATTTTTCGCTCCGCCTCATTCTCGATATCCCGGTAGATCACATCTTCGTCCGTCCCCAGAATATCAGACAACAGGAGTTCGTTTCCGTCCCAGTCCACATTCAGGGGTTCGTCGATGGAGACCTCCATCCTGGTCTTGTTGTTCCTGCGCAGATACATCAATATCTCGTTCTCAATGCATCTGGACGCATAGGTGGCCAGCTTGATATTCTTGTCCGGCTTAAAAGTATTGATAGATTTGATCAGCCCGATGGTTCCGATGGATATCAGATCCTCCACCCCTACGCCGGTATTGTCGAATTTCTTGGCTATGTACACCACCAGACGTAAATTGTGTTCGATGAGGATGGCCTTGGCCTCATCGTCATATTCCGTGCCAAGGTCGTTTATCACCTGGCTCTCCTTTTCCAATTCCAAAGGCGGCGGCAGCACCTCGGCTCCGCCTATGTAATGGATATCGCCCTCCTTGCGCAGGAACAGTTTATCCCTGTGAATCATCTTGAACTGCATCTTTCCCGGTATCATAACCTTCAGTATCATAACGCCTCTCATTCTGCCGCCTCCGGCGGCTCCCTTTTTTGTCCTCTGCAAAGAGTCTGGGATTGATTATCATATTCACGGACCCTGCGTCCGCACTGTCTGAAGCCGAAATCTTTTCCTCGCTGACAGCCACATACACATCGGTAAAACGGTATTCCATGCCTCCCGCCTCCAGGATAAGCCCGGGGAGCAGGTATCCGCGCAAAATGCCGTGGCTCTTTCCGATGCTGTGATAGGGAATCACGCGAAACCCCTCCTGTCCGCTCTCCCACAATTCATCAAATACCTCCCTGGCTACCACACAGACCGGCTTGCCGCTGATGGGTTCAAACAGGCTGTTGCCGGAGTCTATCAGAGCCTCTGCCCTGACTTTCTTCCCCGGTCGATACAGTATGGCTCTGCACAGGCTGTCCCCGTCATAGAGCTCCTTTTGAAACCGTTTAAGCAGCAGGAAAAAGAGGCCTCCCATACCCGCAATGCCGGGAACGCTGCACATCAGTCCCCGAACCCCCGGAATAAGCCGGATCAGGAACAGCATCGCTCCGCCCATCCCGAAAGAATAGATCACCAGCCGTTCCAGGAGCTTCAGAAACATTCTCAAACCCCTCACGGAAAAAGTGATATAGAGCATTCCCGCCGCAGCCGCGGCTGCCCCCGCAACAAGCTTGGGGATACCCGGACCGCCCGTCAGAAACGGAAGCAATGCGCAGAGAGCCCCCGTAGCCGCTCCCATGATCAGCCGGCCGGCCGTCGCAATGCGCAGGGTACTCCTGTCCACCAATAGCAGGAGGTACAGGTTCATCATGAAGTTGAGAAAGAACACGCTGTCAATATATAGCTCATAGTGCATCTGCATCATCCTTTTCACAATTATTATAAAGGGATTGGACGCAAGAATTTGTCAAACACAGGGAGAAATCCCGAGAATTTTTCGACAAAAAGAGCCGGGCATCCGCGCCGGCTCTCTGAGAGAACTGCTGTGATCTATTATTTGCGCTGGAGAAAATCCGGAATCTTCAATGTCTTCTCCTCCAGGGAGCTGCGGATGTCCACCGGCGTCTGAATGCCCTGGGCAGGAGCGGGCTGCCCGGAGACGGGCTGTGTGTTCAGACCTTTGAGTCCGCCTGATCCCAGATGGCTGTTCTGCTGCCTGTACATGCTGCCTGTCCCGAATCTGGACTGAGCCGAAGACCCGCTGTTCTCCTCCAATCCGGTTGCGATCACGGTGACGGTACAGCTGTCCGACTTGGACTCGTCGTACATAGCGCCAAAGATGATATTGACATCCTCTCCCGTGAGGCTCTGGACAAAGTCCGCCGCGTCGCTGGCATCCGGCAGCGAAATATCTCCTGACACATTCAGGATCACATCCGTGGCCCCACTGATGGTGGTCTCCAGCAGAGGACTCTCCACGGCCATCTTCACGGCCGAGAGGGCCTTGTCGTCGCCCTTGCCCTCGCCGATGCCGATGTGGGCGATGCCCTTGTCTTTCATAACCGTCTGGATGTCCGCAAAGTCCAGATTGATGATGGCGGGCAGATTGATCAGATCCGTGATGCCCTGCACGGCCTGCTGCAGCACCTCGTCCGCTTTCTTCAGGGCCTCCGGCATGGTAGTGCGCCTGTCCACGATCTGCAGAAGCTTGTCATTGGGAATGACGATCAAGGTGTCTACATTCTCTTTGATGCGCTCGATGCCGTTTACGGCGTTCACCATCCGGGCCCTGGCCTCGAACCGAAAGGGCTTGGTCACCACGCCCACAGTCAGTATCCCCATGTCCTTGGCCAGCTTGGCCACCACAGGGGCCGCGCCGGTTCCCGTGCCGCCTCCCATGCCGCAGGTGACGAACACCATGTCCGACCCTTTCAGCGCGGCGGAGATCTCCTCGGCGCTCTCCTCGGCCGCTTTCTCGCCGATCTCCGGCTTCGCTCCCGCGCCCAGTCCCTTGGTCAGCTTCTCCCCGATCTGTAGGAGCTTCGGAGCCTTGCACAGCTGCAGGGCCTGCTTGTCCGTATTCACCCCGATAAAGTCCACGCCGTCTATCCGTTCGTCAATCATTCTATTTACAGCATTATTACC
>ERZ808051.1714-NODE-1714-length-13324-cov-3.854080_pt1 | contig 13324 bp, 12 predicted proteins | sample MGYA00380199_ERZ808051 | MGnify/ENA primary metagenome ERZ808051 (study PRJEB31490, sample SAMN06133391) | mouse gut metagenome | isolation source: J11 | host: mice | place: China: Chengdu | collected 2015-05 ...
CCGGGGTTTCTATCTTCTCAATGCTGGTGGAATTGTTCTTGACGAAATTGACTTTACAATGTTTCCGTCCCCTTCCGGGGTTTCTATCTTCTCAATCCCAGAGGCAGTAGATGGGGCAATCTTCCGCCAGTTTCCGTTCCCTTCCGGGGTTTCTATCTTCTCAATCATTAAAAGCTTTAAACTAGTAAATGACACTACAATATTTCCGTCCCCTTCCGGGGTTTCTATCTTCTCAATGTAAAGCGTAAACTTTGTACATTGAAAACTTAAAATTTCCGTCCCCTTCCGGGGTTTCTATCTTCTCAATGAAACAAAAGATATTTACGTCAAACAGATACTAAAATTTCCGTCCCCTTCCGGGGTTTCTATCTTCTCAAGTCGAAGGCTTTTAATATACAAAACAAAACTTGAATTTCCGTCCCCTTCCGGGGTTTCTATCTTCTCAATCCTCCCCCGCCCAGCCCGCTGTTTAAGCCTGTCCCAGCACCGCTTTGCGGGGGAAAAAAATTTTTAGCCATTCTGCCGGAGAAAACAGCTTCCAAAAAGCCTGCAACCCCCGTATTGATGGGCTGCGCGGGAAAAATCACCCGATGCACTCCAACTGTTCAATTCTGCACAGTCCCATCTGGAAATTTTTTCCATGATATTTGGTACATTTCAATGTATGCGGAGATGCACCATATTCCCTGTCATGGGCATGTTTATGATTTGCTGGAACACCCGTATTAGCAAATACCTTCTGTGCCATTTCCAAGCCCTGCGGCTTTCCCAAAAGGGGATAGAGAACCGTCTTTGAAACAAAACCGCAACCGCCGCCCAAGAAAACATCCTTCTCCCCCGGTGCCCGGATTCCCGTAAAAGCAGATGAAAAATTTTTATAGTAGCTGCCGATAAAATCCTTCACCGCACAGAAAATCTTTTCCTCCGTCAGCGGACAAACTTCGCTATCCACGGTAATTGTAAAATCTATTCTCGTATCCGGCTTAATACATTCACGCAAGATCGGAAGTCCCCGCTCAATCCCCTTTGCATGTAAATCCACCTTCTGGCAGAGCACCAGATCCTCCACGGAAAGCGGATCGCTGTCACTTACAACAAACCCCTGCAATATATCATTAACCGCACTCTCAGGCTTTTTTTTATCCCTTTGTAATGTCCGGTAAGCCGCCGCCTCCAACTGCCCAATCTCTTTTTTCAGATATCTGGTGCGCGAACTCTTTATCCCCGCATTCTTCAAAAGATCCTGCTTTTCCTTTTGATACTTCTGTGGAGAATGCATAAGCTCCGCCCCAAGGAATATTGTCCGGAACATGCCCTTTAGCGAACTTCCTGGAATATAGGGCTTTCCATAAGGATCTTTGATTGACTCCATCACATGAAGCTGTTTTCCGCCCGTTTCCAAAATATGATCCCCACAATCCACCGTATATTTTACCGCCTTCAAAATCTCGCCCACCTTGATATTCCGCTTTTTCAGCCATCTCTCTAAATCCGCCCCATCCCTTCCAAGCAGATAATCCTCAAAAAGACTTCCAATCCCCCTTTTATGCATTTCAGCGTACAGCTTTTGAATATCAAGAATCCCGGCTTTGCCACGGTTTAAAAAAACATATTCCTTCTTCCCGATTTCCCTGCCGCTGCCCACAAAAACAGGTCCTATCGTCCTTATTGCCACCTTATAACATTTCATACGCTGCCTCATGCATCCACCTCCAGAAACATCGGTTTTGCATAGCGGTAAACCGGATGCGCACCATTCTTCCCGGACACATCGTACACATCACCCTGAAACTTCGTCCCCACACAAGCGCCAGCCTTTAAAACATACAAATCCCTTTTCCTTTGCTGCTCCTTCGCATACCCGGCAGAATCCACAAAACCGCTTCTCTTACACAGCAGATATTCCGCCCCGTTCAGTGCCTCCTCCAGCTCATCCTCCTTTGGCAGTGACAGGGACAAGGTCATATAGGACTTTCCCTCCCCTTTAAGTCTTCTTAACAACTCCGCGGGCATCTTCCCGAAATCAAGCCGGAATTTTCCCATCCCGGAAGTCCTCTTGCCGCCAATCCCGATAACAGCAAGGCTCTCAAGCAGAATCTCCAGTAATTCCCTCACTTCCTCCCCCTCATAGCCCGCCACAAAATATAACCCGTTCCCCTCCCTGAAAAAATAACTTCCCACACGGTAGGGCACCGTATCCGTTTCACCGCGCACGGAAGCGGACACTTTCATCTGGAAATCCCCCAGCTCGTTCATATCCCGCGCCTTATCCACCTGGAATCCGCCCTGTAAATATTTCCCAAAATCTTCCACAGGAATATATCTGAGCTTCTTAAACTTCTTTTTCTCCGTGGAATCCCCGCGGTCTTCCTTTGCGATCACACGCTTCATCGGCTTTGGCAGAAAATAAGTATTTTCTATAAAGGGAAAGGCATCTGAAAGAAGCATCTGCCCGCCCTTTACATAGCCAAGCAGGCGTTCCATCACTTCCGTCCCCATCTTCACCGCCTCCTGAAAGAGCGCCGAAAAAAGCGTGTCCGCACAAAAAGTATCCTGCCCGTCCTCAAGATTTTTAAGACCGAGATGGACTGCACCCTGGAATATTAATTTATACACCTTATACTCCATACTCCCGCTCCTTTACTCTATGGCATGTTTTGCGCCGGACGAAACCTGCTGCAAAATTAAGTTGCATTCCTGCATTATCTTATCATCCACTTCGCCAACCACAACAGCCGCTTCCACCTGATAAAATACTACCTTGCCATATCCCCTCGAACCATGTCCTCCCAGATAATCGTATTGGAGCAGGCGCATCCCCTCTGCCAGAATCCGCATATCCTCCGCGATTTCATCCTCATTCTCCACCTCATAAATCATCTCGAGTCCAAACTTAGAACCGCGTATTGTCCTCTCGATCTGCCTTGGATTGGCAACCGCAGTCGCGCGGTTAATTGCGTTCTCAAATTTTACCTCCGTCATAACCTGCAATCCCTGTTCCCGCAGTTCACCCTCATTTAAAAGGAACATATCGGAAACCAGTATCCTGCTCCTTTTCACCCTGCCGTCCTGACTCTGTTTCGCGCAGCCAAAGAGCCGTGTCAGGCAGGCAGCGTCATTGTCCGGCTTATCAGCTATGTGTGTATTGTACTGTCTTGCCAGCAGGGCGCGTATTTTTCCCTTTAGCGAACTTCCCGGTATCATGGGCAGCCCCGACCTCACATCCTTAATTACCGGGGAATCCACCGCCCCGATTGCCGCAAAAGAGGAAGAGCCCCCGATATGCATCCCTGTCTTTACCTCAACCGTTCCCGTAATCTCTATTTTCGCGTACATAGCTTCTCCTTTCCAAATCCCAATAATCAATCATCGCCGCCATAATATCGATGGAATGCCACCAGCGCCTCCATATAGCGGTTAAACAGAATGTAATTCTTTTTGCTCCCTTTAACATTTTTCAAAACTCCAAGCAGGTTCGCATTCTCCACCAGTTGCTTTACTCCCTTTTCATCCCTGCCTGCCTCGTATATAAAACGAACTCTCAGATACTCAATCTTCGATTTTATTTCCTCCGTAAGCTTATCGCCGTTCTGGTGTATCACCATATTGTAAATATCGGAGGATAGCGATAACAGGTTCCTGAGTTTTGTTGTCGTAAAACTCTTAGCCTCAACCTCCTTGATTACCTTCTCCGCCTCCTCCACATAATTCTCCTCGGTAATCACCCGCTCCTTTTTCCTCTCCTCGATATTCCTGTTTCCCTGGTTAAACTTATTATAACCCCCGGGTCTTTTCTGCCCCATACTGCCCTGCTCATTCCCACTCATAACCTAATTCCTCCTTTTTCCTGTTAAGATAAACATACAGATAAATTGCCGTGACAAGCTGCCTGCGATCCTCCTCATTTTTATACCAGGGATACATTTTCTGTGAAAAGATACGGTACGCTTCCCTCTGTTCTGTCTTAGCTTCCCTGCCGGGTTCCAAGCGCGACAGGATATAGATATATCTCGCAAAATTAATCTTCTCCTCCCGGCTTCTAAGCAGTTCTAACAAATTGTAGATAAAACTCGTCCCGCGCTCCTCCGAAACCGAAAAGAAATCGTTAAGCACCTTAAATTTCTCCCCCAAAACTTTCTCTTCAAATTCCACCCAGTAATAGGTACCTCTTTTTTCTTCCAGTAATTTACATTCCCCGTCAACATTTTTTCTTTCCGCCCAGGCAGGTTCAAATACTGTCACGGCGTTTTTCTCCGGCAGTTTCTTTGATGTATCCTCAAGTTCTGCCACCTCCCTTGCCGCCGCGCTGACCGGATAATCATGTTCATACAGTCCGATTCCCGCCGACAGCGATAAAATGCCCTGTGTATATCTTGCAAAAGCTCTGCGCACATCCACAGAAAGCTCCACCACCTCATTCCAGGCACCCACAATAAAAAGGTCGTCCCCGCCGGAATAACAGATGCATACATTCCTCGGATGCTTTTCCCGCCCATTTATACAACAGCCGCCCTCCTCCAAAATCCGGTTGATATAAAGTTTAAAAAACTGGGATAGCTGCCTTGAGAGGGTCGCAGTCCTTGAGAGCGTCACATAGCGGTTATTATTTGCTTCATTCTCAAATCCCGCCACAAAAGCATGTCCAAGATTATCAACATCGGCGCGCAAAATCGCAATCCGCCCAATCCCCTGCGCCTCCTTTGCAAATTCCTCAAAGGTTTTCTTTGCCGCATAGTCCCCGACCCAAAGTTTCGTTGCAATCTGCCTGCCGGTCACCATCTTATTTTTTCCGTAAGCCCTTACATATTGATCCCTCTCCATTCTTTGCCTGAGCGATTTTTCGCTGTCCGCCACCAGATAATACCCCGATGGCAGGGGAAGTGCATCCTCCGTTTCCTGTAAGATTACACTGAAAAATTCATCGTTTAATATATTGACAGAAAATCTCCCGATCGCCCTGCAAACCGGGCAGACCCCGTTTTCATCCACCTTTGCAATCTTTTTACATACCGCGCATTCCCTTGTATAATCGCCGTATTTTTTTGCATTTAACGCGATAATCTCCTGCGCCGAATATCGGTGGCTCTTTTTTGCGGAAATCATCTCGCTCACTTTACGGAACAGTTCCCCGTAACTTCCCGTCGGAACGTTTTTCAAATTTTCGGCGCTGCACGGGGCATATCCCCACGCCACATACAAGGATATCTGAAATTTATCGAGGAGCCACCGGTTTACCTCCGCCATGTAGGACTCCACCGCATCCTTTGCCTTTTTTGTGTTCGGCATCAAAATATAGCAGTGTCCCCCGCCGGAATAAATCAGGTTTGCCCTTGACAAATGCAGCTTTTCAAGCAGGCAGTCCGTCATATGCTCCATCATAATTTCCAGGTAAAAGGAGCGGGCGCGCAGTGTCTTTAAAGCGTTCTTGCTTGTTATCGTGTAGATAAAATCCTGGATTCCCGACACATCCATGGAATACAGGCAAAAAGCCTTCTCCCCATAAAAATCCCCCGCCTTCTTCCACAGCCTCTCACGGTAGTCCAAATCCCCCTCCTCCGAAAGATAATTAAGAATACAGCTTGCGACGGCAGCGGTAAGCTTTAGATGGTCAAACAGGGAGATATCCGCCACTTCCCCCTTTGCGGTGGAGGATGGGACAAAAGTTAAGTTTGCTTCCAGCACTTCAAGCAGTGAATTCAGGTACTCCTGACTGTCCCATTCTATCCCGGCAAAATTATCAACCAGGTTCGCCTTCACACGCGCATAAAAATGTTCGTCAAACTTAATCTTCTCCTCGGATGGATAATGAATCCCTTCCTCCGGGTCAAGCATTCCCGGTTTGTAGTACATTTTCTGATTATTGTGGTTCAATATATTGAATACACTTTCAAGCGGTGCCGATATCTCAAACCCCGTATCCTGTGCTTCCCGCATCCTCCGGTCTGCGGCGGATGCAATGTTATCCGCAATATATGTAATATACGCCGGGGAATCTTTCTCAAGCCTTGCTTCTTTTAGTGCGTCCGCATGGTGGTATCTTATCTGATCCAATATCCCCGGAATTTTTATCCCCATCTCATTCTTTGCAAATTCGTAGCCGCTTTTACTGTGCTTTCTTCCGTCCTCCCCCGTCCGGTAAATCACTTTCCCGATATCGTGCAGCAAACTCCCTACTATCAGATCAATTTCCCTGTCGGTCATTTTTTCGCCTCCTTTATGCGCAATGCCCCCATCCCCATCGCCGTCTTAATCCCAACGCCGGCATATTCCCCAAACCGGAACAGAAGCCTTGCATATCTCGCCATTGTTTCCGTCCCCGATATATATATTCCAAGCTCCCCCATAAAAGCGGGAATTTTAACCCCTTCTAGCGGAAAGCAGGTACTTCTAAGGCGGTATTTTTCAATACTGCTATTTTCCGTCAACTGCCCAAGCGTTTCCTGATCGCACATCGTAAGCTCATCGGAAGCTGCGCTGTATTTATTCATCAGGCTCTGATAAAGATGCCTTATTTCCGGGATAATAAGATATTTTCCGTCACTTTTAAATGATGTAGGTGAGAGGAATTCAATTAAAATATGCCGGTTTAAGGAACCGGAATAAAATTCCTCAAGCAGCTCCCCCTTCCCCATTGTTTTCAATCTCTTTTCCAGTATTTTCACATGCATATCTTTTTTTTCAATGCAAAATCCGGAAAACTCCCCGCAAAGCAGGGGGGTAATAATCTCCTGGTACGCTTCCTTTGTAAATGTTTTTATTACCCACTCTTTTTCCTCCCTGCCCTCAATATGCTGGCTGTAGGGTTTTAGCCCCTGCTGATGCAGTTTTTCCGCATAGGAGTTTTCCAGATGCTCCATTAGAACCCCCTGCATATTCGACGACTGGTAGTATCCAAAACCTTCCTTGTCAACACTTAACGCCATCCTAAGTTCTGCTAACATCTTATTCCCCCTTCCACTCCATTACACATATTTTATTTTGTCCGGGAATAAATACCCACGGATGCCAAAGGAAATTCGGAATCCGCTCCGCTACTTCCCCATACCCATCCAAATTTATCCACGGTTTACTTTTATTCTTACAGGTTACTATTTTACCATTTTATTCCTCAATTTTCAAGCAAATCCGACCTTTTTCCCCAAAAAATTCCGCTCATTCTCCAACAATTGTAAATGGTGCAGTTTATTTAACTTTAAATGATAATAAACTGCACCTTAAATTCCCACACCTTCCACTCCGCCCCAAACTTACTCCGCCGCCTTAAAATTATACACCGGCTTCACCTTCTCCACAATCCGCACCGTCGGCTCAATCTGCGCGATAATCTCCTCCATGCTCTTGTATGCCATAGGAGATTCATCCAGCGTATCCGGCACAACGCAGGTCGTGTAAATTCCCTCCATCTGCTCGCGGTACTGTTCCATCGAAAGCGTGTTAAAAGCCTTTTTGCGGCTCATCAGCCGCCCCGCCCCATGCGGTGCGGAACAATTCCATTCCTCATTCCCTTTCCCGATGCAGATCAGGCTTCCGTCCCGCATATTGATCGGGATCAAAAGTTTCTCTCCCGCCTTTGCGGAAACCGAACCTTTCCTTAAAATCATTTTTTCCATATCGATATAATTGTGTATTGTTGTAAATTCCTCCACCCGTGTAAACCCCATACCGGAAATAATCACCTCGGTCATTGCCCTGCGGTTTAACACCGCAAATTTCTGGATAATACGCATATCGTGGAGATAATCGTCAAATAGTCTGCCCTCCACATAGACAAGTTCCTCCGGCATCCCGATTTTATGTTCTTTTTTAAGCTCTTTCACCGAGGATTCAATCTCCCGAAATCTCCCCTCCGCTTTCAGCTTTTCTATCAGCTCTGCAATCTGGTGGTGTGCACCTCCCCAGAGTGCCTGTTTCGCCTGTTTTTGATAGTACTCCGCGACCTCGCAGCCCAGATGGCGGCTGCCGGAGTGAACGACCAGATATAAATTTTTGTCCCCGCCGTGGTCAACTTCAATAAAATGGTTGCCGCCGCCGAGCGTCCCGATGCTTTTTCTCGCGCGCTCAAGATTGACGCTGTCCGCACAGCGCAGCGCATAAAGGTCAATCTCCGCGTTAAGTTCGTGGGGGATTTCCCGAACATTGCGCCCGGAAGGGATTTCCCGGTGAATCAGCGCGTCAAGTTTTGCAAAGTCAATCTCCCCTTCAGCAATTTTTACAGTTTCCATACCGCAGCCGATATCAACGCCCACCATTCCCGGCACAATTTTATCCGTGACCGTCATGGTCGTCCCGATCGTGCAGCCCTTGCCCGCATGGACATCCGGCATAATGCGGATTTTGCTGCCGCTAAATGCCTCCTGGTTGCAGACACTTAGAATCTGCTCCCTCGCCTGCTCCTCCAGCTCTTCACAGTAACATATTGCACGGTTATATTTTCCTGAAATTTCTACCATAAATCCTCCTTCCTGTTATTTCCCCCGGTTTTCCTTCTTCCTCTAACGGCTCTCTTTGTTGCAAATACAGATTACCAGATACCGGGATTTTTATCACGGAAAAAAAGGTGCGAACTGGAAATCGAGTTACCCGCCGTGCGACCCGTGCCGCCACGCAGCATATTTTCCTTGCACTGGTCTGTGCATAAAGCGAGTTCGTCCTCAAACTGCCCCAGACAGGCAGTTTTTTGGGGAGCGGGTGTTTGCTTACCGTTTCGCATTCATTGGCAGACGGATGATCTGTGGGTTTGGTTACGACAGAAAAAATATTCTCTTTTCTACTGGCATGAACTCCTAGCTTTTCCTTGGGAAAGGCTATACTGCAATCATCTACATTCCACCTTTCGATCAGTTATGTAATCAAGGCGGGAGCAAAACAAAAAGACTCACATTTACACCGAAACGGAAACACAAATGAGCGAACTGTATCAGTTAGCCTTAAATGCTCCGTGTCAATGTATATGCGAGTCTATAACTCTAAATGGGTGATCAGTGTCTTTCAAACGAAAGGGTGACAGTAATAACTGTCGTGGCACATATATATAATTTTCAGTCAATCTCTCAGTGGCTTTATTATACCATGTCCTCTGGACATGCTAAGCGCATTTATGCGCTTTCCCTCCGGGGGATGCGCACAATTCGCTATGGTAATTATTCTCCCTACGGTCGAATGCGAATTGGCGCTGGTATAATATCTGTCGATATTATACCCATACACAGGAAATTTTTGTCAAGGTAGGGAATAATGTGTGAATACAATTACTGATATACTGCAATTGGGAGAACTACAAGCGCAGGGCCTTTGATAATATCTCGTAATTCTGCAGGGTTGTCCATGTTTTTAGGCATTGTTCTACGTTGCGCTCTATTTAGCGGCATTTTTTTGATATCATCAAAGATTTCATCCAACTTAATGCTCTGACCTTTTGGAATTTTTCTAATGATTTTGCATAGCAAGTATGCCTGTCCAACAAAATTATCCTGTTCGCAACGGAAATAGCTTTCGTCAAGATACGCAACTAATGGATGACTTCCATCTTCAAATTCAAAGACGCAAGCAATTTCTTTGCCAGACTTCATCTGACCCAATGCCGAGAAACCATTTACCGCTTCTGTTGCTTTTTTGTCTAAAATATGTTGATCTGTGATTGTTTCAAATACTGCGGCTAATTCGGCAATTTTCTTCACACTGTCCGTCAGCTCTTTCATCTTTGAAAACCGTGCTGTTACCAAGACTTCAAGAAAATCATCACGGTACAAATTATTATACTCCTGTTCGTCAAGGAACTCATAATATTTGAGGCCATCGTCCTCATTGGAACACAAATATTTATAAATTTTCTCAAATTTTGCAGCATCACCAATGCGTACAGACCGAGTTACTTCTTCAGATTGTTTGCCTGTGTGGGAACCGTTTCCAGAAGCAACTCCAAAAACGCCTTTTCCTGCAAGAGTTTTCTCTTTACTGGTCGAAATTGCCTGGGATTCCTCATCATATGTATAGCCGTCAATTGCAGCTATGTAGTCTTCGACCACTTTGGTATTTAAATATAGAAAATTTCTTAATTTCATAAATATTCACCACATTTCTGTATTGTAATTAAACTAAACAGATACCAATAATTCTGCTAACCGGGGGCATTTTACAAAAGCAAGTTCTTTAGGTTCAATTTTCTTCAAACCGCCTCCATAAATTCTACCCTCATACTCAAGATCACATGCTGTTATACTAGTAAGTACTTCCCAAACCTTGTGTAAAATATCTGGATATTGAGTAATCACATCGTTGAGAATGTCTTTAGGATAAAGCATTAAATAAGAGTTGGTGACTATTGCATTGGTATGATTCAGAATAAACCTAAAAGGTGCAGTATGTTCACTATTTCCCCTGCCCATATATGAACACAAAAGGGGAGCGGCTGATCTGTTTTCCTGATAATACCATACCTTGCGATTCTTACATAAATACTTCTGTGCAGTAGTATCTTTGCCACTGTTTAAATAATTCCAAATGGCGGGATGATGCTCTCTTATTTCGTCTTCTGGAAGAGTACAATTGAGCAAGAAATACTGTGTATCTAATTGTGGATGCCCATTTTGGTCACTAAAAACTTCGTCACTTTTTAAGTAACGAGGACTCGGCAAAACGGGGGTGAAAAATTTCAAATCAAGATCAAGATCTTCGATTTGCTCCTTGGACAAAATAAAGAAATCGTTATCACCGGTTGCTAATCCACGCTTAATAGTAAAAAAATCACCCAATGTTGGAAACGATGCATTTTGTAATTGTTCATTGGCAATAATTTTGTTAGAGAAATGAGTTCATTTTCTGCTCTGCTCTAATGTGTACCTATCCACATTTTGTCTGCTATCCCTCATATTAATTCCATGTTTGCCAATCAAATTTTTCAGTGACTCTATTTTGTCAGCATCATTATGTTGATGAAACACGATCTCACGCCATCTTTCGTTCTACTATTTCCAATTCTAAACATCTTGCACTTTCATTTGCATTTAGCTTATTATCCAATTGCTCTTTTATCCACTCCGCAATCGGCTCTGCCACAGCTAATGCCAATCTTACTGGAACAGCATTACCTATTTGTTTATACACCAAATCTAATTTTGCGTTTTCATTTCTATTACTATTTCCCCTACTAAATTCATACCAATCTGGAAAAGTCTGGATTCTGGCAATCTCTTTAACAGATAATCTTCTATTGTTTTCTTCTCCATCCGTAAATATGTATCTATCTTTCCCAACATGTTCCATAGGTGTTCCTGCCGGATGAATGGGTGCCTGTCTGCCAGATGCTTGAATTGTAAAGCTTGGTTGATCCCATCTTTTTTTTCTATTTCGTGACATAAAAATTGTTGAATAAGAACCTGTAAAATAATCACCCGGATCATCCTCCAAGTCTCCAATTGCCTCCCGCAATGTTACCACCTCTTTTAATCCCTCTACCCCATATCCATGAGTTGGTTCTGGATGAACATACTCAAAATCTATATCATTACGAACTCCAACCAGTATAACCCTTTCTCTTATCTGTGGAACTCCATACTCCGCTGAGTTTAATAATTTGTGATAGATAGTATATCCTGCTGCTGTAAAGTCCTGAACAATTTGTTTAAAAACCTCTCCCTTACCAAGAGTCATCATTCCCTTGACATTTTCTGCCACAAATATTTTAGGCTGTGTTTGTATGAGACAACGAATAAAATGAAGATACAGGAAATTACGTTCATCATCTACTAACCTTGGTCCCGCCTCTGAAAAACCTGGGCACGGAAATCCACCTAATACGATGTCTGCTCTAGGAAATTCTTTAATCTTGCTAATATCACTTTTATCCATATAGATATATCTTCCTGCATTTTTGGCATAAGTTTCCCTCGCCTCATCAAATATATCATTCACATAAATGGTATTAAAAACATTATTAGAGAGATTTTCATCAAATATCTGCTTGTCAGCAAAAGCATCCTCCATAACTTTTGCGCCCATAACTGCTTTTAAGCCTGCAAGTTCAAATCCCAAATCTAAACCACCACACCCTGAAAACAAAGATAATAAATTAAATTTGTTTTCATCATAAGCAATTTTATCCCATTCTATTTCTTCACAACAATCAGCAAATGCTTGTCTCTCTTGCTCTATCTTTTGATTTAATAATTCTTTCACCTCATCAACCTTATAATCTGGCGCTGGCTTGAATTTGCCCCGTCCACGCTCTTTTAGTATTACTGCCATTTTTATCACCTCATACTATTCTATCTGTTCCTGCGTTGTTATCATTTATGTCATCTGTATTCTTTATATGTAGCTTATTCATATACATAATCAGGCGTTCTGCCACCTCATTCCCCTTAACCTGTAATGGTCTGTCAAACACTAATTCTGGAACTAACTTCCCATCCTCTGCACTCCAATCCACTTGAACAGACAAAGGGCGATTGCCATCCCATTTTTCCTCAAAAGTTCGATAATTCAACGCCTTACATGCAAAATAAATCTCTGGATGGTTTCGTACATATTCTTGTATAGGTATCATTTTGTCAATAACTTCCTGAGCCGTTTTTACACTTTCATCCATCAATATGTAATTCGCCACTCCGCTGTCAGGAATAATGTTCCCGCATACACTGGCATTTCTTTTGTCATCTGACAAATTATTTCCAGCATAAACATCTATAACCTGTTCCTCTGTTAGAATCATTTCCCCTGACAAATCTCCACTGTTCTTATTCATCAATTCAAATTTCCATCCAAGTGTAATGGCTCCCTTATTAGTTCGTTTAAATCTATTTCTATAAATCAGCATCCGCTCTGCGAATCTATCTTTAATAGCAGTTGTAGAGTTTTCAATTACAACTTCCCATTCTGAACCAAATAACTGTTCTGCTCGTTCGGCGCTCATTTTATTTTCAATAAAATCTGCATTCTCTTTTTTATAGGAGATTTTGATTTCTATTGTTTCACTTTTATCATTTTCTGCAAGAATATAGATGTCAGTCTTAGGTTCTCCTTTAGAACAAGTTGGCTTATCAGACATAATAATTCTATATTGCCGACCTTGAAATTTAAACACTGTCCCCTCCGACATCAAACCTTTTATTCTTCTTTCAGCATCTCCAAAATCTCCCATAATCGAGCCTCCCAAGATATTTTTACAAACTGCTGACACTCCAACGACCAAAGCACGTTGGGTTCTTATATACATTCACTTCCAAATATACTCGAAAGCATATAAGATTAATGAATTTCTATAAGACTTTCACTACCAAAGATACCCTTGTATCCATTCGCGATAGCATAAGGCTCGTGTCAAAAC
>ERZ808051.1715-NODE-1715-length-13320-cov-6.202900_pt1 | contig 13320 bp, 10 predicted proteins | sample MGYA00380199_ERZ808051 | MGnify/ENA primary metagenome ERZ808051 (study PRJEB31490, sample SAMN06133391) | mouse gut metagenome | isolation source: J11 | host: mice | place: China: Chengdu | collected 2015-05 ...
TTATGTAGAGCGTCTTTACGGATATTACTAATTTGCAGGTGCAATCGTGATAGCTTGGCTTTCGCTTTAGCACGATTATTACTGCCCTTTTGTTTACGACTTAATTGGCGACTAAGCCTTTTAAGTTTCTTGAGTTTCGCCTTAAGTGGGTTGGGTGCTTTAACTTTACTACCGTCTGATAGAGTGATTAAGTCAGTAATACCTAGGTCTACACCAGTTTGCTTACCTGTCTTTTTGGTAAGGTTTACAATATCAGCTATTTCAACTGCAACAGAGACAAACCATCTCCCACCTCTGCTAAAGACTTTAGCTGAGAGCATTTTACCGACAAAACGCAGCTCTTCACGCATACGAACCCAACCTAGATTTGGTATGCGAATCTGTCTGCCTTTAACAGCAAACTGGTCATTGGATAGACTAAACCTATCGTTAACACCTTTTTTACGAAACTGTGGATACTTAGCCTCGCCTTTAAAAAATCGTTTGTAGGCATCACCTAGTTGCATAATAGCGAGCTGTGGGGCGCACTTCGTTACCTCAAGCATAAACGGGTACTTATCACGCTTAATGGCGTTTAATTGCTTGCGTAACTTGCCTTGGCTAGGCTTTAGTAACTTACTTTCATCAATATCAATGCCAATAATGCGACAAGCATCTCGATAGGCCTTATCTTGAGCATACTGTCGTTGCCACTCAGCTAACGCCCAGTTATAGGCAAGACGAGCAACACCACAAGCTTTAGCGAAATAAGTTGCTTGCTTATTGTTTGGATTAAGCTCAATAACATGGCCTCGTATCATTCTAAACTTGCCTTAACTGCTTCAATGAGTTTTTTGTTTCTCTTGCTACGTGACCCGTAAAGTCTTGCTGAAAATACTGTGATAATCTCAAGTACGTCTTGTGCTAACTCTTCCTCAAACGATAAGTTCTCGCCCTGATTGATAATAACCACTTCGACTTGACGAGCTTCACACAAAGCAAAAACAAGTTCTGCCCCAAAACGCAGTAATCTATCTTTATGGGTTAGCACCAGCCTATCTATCTTGTTGTCTAAGATATCGTCAAGTAAGCGCTTTAAGCCTTTTTTATGATAGTTCATACCACTGCCTAAATCGCTAATCACTTCAAATGACCAGCCTTGAGCAGAGCAGTACAGCTCAAGCATCTCAATTTGACGCTGCAAGTCTGGCTTTTGGTCATGACTTGATACACGAGCATAAGCTATGGTTTTGCGTTGTTGTTCCACCTTATTACGAGTCAGGTTTGGGTTTATTTTAGATAAGTCGTATCTACGATGACCTTTTGGTGTTCTTTGAGCTACAAGCACTCCTGTCTCATCCCATCTTCGCAGGGTTGAAACGGAAACGCCTAACTGGTTAGCTGCTTGTTTTATGCTTAATAATCTATTCATAGTAAGTAATTATAAATAGATTTAGATATAATTTATGTTACTGTTTGTAGCCCTCAGTTTAAGATTCTGCTTCCTCTTCAGTTTCAGATACTAAATTGTGCATGGCATTTTCTAGCATCGGATAACTATTTAGGATATGACAAAATAGTTCAGCAGTTTTCTGGGTATCATAAAGAGCCGAGTGGGCTTCTGTGCCACTAAATTCGATACCAGCAGCTTTACAGGCTCTGGCCAAAACTGTTTGACCAAAGGCTAGAGCTGATAGGGTCACTGTGTCTAATACTGAGAACTGGTGAAATGGGTTGTGATTTTTACTGTTGGTGCGCTCAATGGCCGCATTTAAGAAAGAGAGGTCAAAGTGGGCATTATGGCCCACTAAGATACACTTCATGCAGTCGTTTTCTTTACGGACTGCTTTTAGTTCTTTAAAAATACGACGTAGGGCAGGTTTTTCTTCTTCAGCAATGGCTTTACGCATTGGGTTATTGGGATCAATTCCAGTGAAGTCTAAAGCACGCTGTTCAAGATTGGCGCCTTCAAAGGGATTAAGATGAGCGTTTAAAGGCTCACCAGGGATGAATTTGCCTTGCTCGTCCATAATAATGGGAATACAGGCCAATTCCAAAAGCGCGTCAGTTTTGGCATCAAAGCCGGCAGTTTCCACATCCACAACGACAGGTAGAAACTTACGGAAACGATCCACCATTTTTAGGACAGGCTGCTGAGCAAAGCCATTACCATTGGTGTTTTGTTCTGCACTGGTAGCATCTGAACTGCTTTCGTTAGATGAGGTGTTGCTACAAACTCTCGGTTCGCTACTACTGTCATTTTGGTAGGCATCGTCAGTTACATTAGAGTGAGTCATAAATCAAAATCGCATTATAGAGTGTCAAATAAAGGAGGGGCTTAGAGCTAAGCTAAGCCACTAAATTAAAAGCTCATAAATCGCTTATTAAAAGCTTAAAAGGGATTAGTCGTGTTTAATAGACCACGGCAAGGTCTCGCCTGCCATCAATGGCGTTAGCGTTTTTTGATCCATATAAGCGTAGCTATCAGGCACTTGCATCGGCTCATTGACCAAAGTTATGCGCTCTTCATTCACGGGTAGACCATAAAACTGTGCCCCAAACTGACTAGCAAAGCCCTCTAAGCGGTCAATCTTCCCCACACTATCAAATGCTGTGGCGTATAAAGGTAGGGCGATTGAAGCAGAATAACAGCCAGCACAGCCGCAAGCATTTTCTTTGGTATGGGTAGCATGAGGGGCAGAGTCAGTGCCTAAGAAAAACTTAGGGTTACCACTGGTGGCCACATCAAGCAGGACTTGCTGATGCTGTTGACGCTTTAAGATAGGCAAGCAGTAGAAGTGTGGTTTCACGCCGCCTACCAGTAAGTGGTTGCGATTAAATAGAAGATGCTGCGGGGTAATAGTAGCTGCCACATGCTCACCTTGCGATAATACGAAGTCGGCCGCATCGCCAGTGGTAATATGCTCTACCACAATTTTTAATTCAGGGAACTGAGTCACTAAGCTATTTAAAGTGGTGTCAACAAACTGTTTTTCACGGTCAAAAATATCCACGTGAGAGTCTGTTACTTCACCATGGATAAGTAGCGGTAATCCGTGCTTTTGCATCGCCTCAAACACATCGTTACGAGCGCTTAGGTTGGTAACCCCATCGACCGAGTTGGTGGTTGCTCCAGCAGGATATAACTTAACGGCTTGGACAATACCTGATTCTGCTGCTTCTTGAATATCGGCAACAGTGGTGGTATCAGTCAGATAAAGCGTCATTCTAGGATCAAAAGATTGCTTATAACGCTCTTCAATGTCTGCTTGCTGTAAAGCTTGCAAAATACGCTCGCGATAGGCTAAGGCATCACTGGTATTCTTAACAGGTGGAACCAGATTTGGCATACAAATAGCACGATTAAAGCTTTGAGCTGCATGAGGCACAGTGGTCTTTAAAGACTCTGCATCTCGTAAATGAATGTGCCAATCGTCTGGACGGGCTAGGGTGATTTGTCTTGGCGTACTGTGGTCAGTTTCTGAATTTAAAGCGGTATTAAGAGTCATAACTAAAAGCCATGGTTATTGATGTTATTGGATATAGATAGAAAATACTTAAAGCAGCAATAGATTTGTCGTAAGTTATATAAATACAGTTATAAGACAGCTTTGCAAAATATTGATAAATAAATAAGGCTCTAATGATAACAGGTTTTGCCCATAAATTCGGCTATCGACTAAGTTAAGCGCTAGATTTTTAACAATAGAGGATTGGGTAAACTATCCTCTATTAATAGATTAAAAGCAGTAATATAGGCTCTCCTCGCTTTAGTTGCCTCTATAAATAGTGTAAACTGAAATTTGATGAGTACATTTATTTATAGATCGATAAATAAGAAATGAGCACTCATTTTTAGGTAATAATATAGGGGAATAGCTTGGCAAAAGACCCATCCATTCCAACCCATATTCAATCTACTTAATGCCCACGCTTAATAGTATAGTATTTTAAAGTTCACACTCACTCGATAAAGGATGCACTATGTCGGTCGAAAAAGATAAAATCAATAAAATTGTTTTAGCATACTCAGGCGGTCTTGATACCTCAATTATTGCTAAATGGTTGCAAGATACTTATGACGCTGAGGTAATCACTTTCACTGCAGACATTGGTCAAGGTGAAGAAGTTGAGCCAGCTCGCGCTAAAGCGGAAGCTATGGGTATCAAACATATCCATATCGAAGATTTACGTGCAGAGTTCGCCCGTGATTACGTTTTCCCAATGTTCCGTGCTAACGCAATTTATGAGGGTGAATATTTATTAGGTACCTCTATCGCGCGTCCTTTAATTGCCAAACGCTTAGTAGAAATCGCGAAAGAACACAACGCAGACGCTATCAGTCATGGTGCGACGGGTAAAGGTAACGACCAAGTTAGATTCGAGTTAGGTGCTATTGCTTTGGCTCCAGAAGTGAAAACCATTGCTCCTTGGCGTGAGTGGGATCTATCAAGCCGTGAAAGCTTAATGAAGTATGCTGAAGAGCATAATATTCCTATCGACTTTGCAGCCAATAAGAAAAAATCTCCTTATTCTATGGATGCCAACCTACTTCACATCTCGTATGAAGGCGATATCCTAGAAGACCCATACGCAGAAGCAGAAGAAGATATGTGGCGCTGGTCAGTAAGTCCAGAACAAGCACCAGATACCCCTGAATACATTGAGCTTGAGTATGAAAAAGGTGATATCGTTGCTATCGATGGCGAAAAACTTGAGCCATACGAAGTAATGATTAAGCTAAACGAGTTGGGCGGTAAGCATGGTATCGGCCGTCTAGATATCGTTGAGAACCGCTATGTAGGCATGAAGTCTCGTGGCTGCTATGAGACACCAGCCGGTACTATTATGCTAAAAGCACACCGTGGTATGGAGTCACTAACTCTAGACCGTGAAGCAGCTCACCTAAAAGATGAGTTAATGCCTCGCTATGCAAAAATCATCTATAACGGTTATTGGTTCAGCCCAGAACGTCAAATGCTACAAGCGCTAATCGACAAATCACAAGAATATGTGACGGGTACTGTTCGCGTTAAGCTATACAAAGGTAACGTGAGCGTGGTTGGCCGTAAATCTCCTTACTCACTATTTGATGAGAAGATTGCAACCTTTGAAGATGATGCTGGTGCTTATGATCAAAAAGACGCAGAAGGCTTTATCCGTCTAAATGGTCTACGCCTGTCTATCGAAGCCAGCCGTGGCCGTGACTTGTCTTAATTGACGTAATCTGTCTTAGCTTGTGAGTTAACGACAGATTATAACTAAAAAAGCAGAGGTGAATTTCACTTCTGCTTTTTTTATGGCTTACAGTAAAGCTAAAACAAGTCAATTATTTAACCAGTCAGCTATTTAGTCACCCTATACCTACACCCGATTATTTGGTCTTTTTCGGTAATAAACACTGCTCTAAATAATGAATATTCTGTGCTTGAGAGGCAAAATTTGGATCTTTTAAAATAAGATCACGATGCAAAGGAATGTTGGTCTTAATGCCTTCAATAATCAGCTCGTCTAAAGCATGCAGTGTCTTAGCAATGGCCTGCTCACGGGTCTGACCATGGCAGATAAGCTTACCAATCAAGGAGTCATAGTACGAAGGAATCTCATAGCCTGGGTATAGGTGAGATTCAAAGCGTACGCCTGCGCCGCTCGGGATAAAGTACTGAGTAACTTTACCTGGGGAGGGGGCAAAGGTCTGTGGATCTTCAGCATTAATACGGCACTCAATGGCATGGCCATGCACGCTGATATCGCTTTGACGATAAGACAGACCATAACCTGCCGCAATTCTTAATTGCTCAACTACCACATCGATACCGGTGACCATTTCCGTAATGGGGTGCTCAACTTGAATACGGGTATTCATCTCAATAAAGAAGAACTCACCGTCCTCAAATAAGAATTCAAAGGTACCCGCACCACGATAGCCAATGTTTTCACAGGCTTTAACACACGCCTGTAAGATAGGCTCACGGATATCGTCAGGGATATCAGGGGCAGGGGCTTCTTCTAATACCTTTTGGTGACGGCGCTGTAGTGAGCAGTCACGGTCATACAAATGAATGGTATTACCATTACCATCGCCCAAGACTTGTACTTCAATGTGGCGAGGGTTTTGTAAATAACGCTCCATGTAGACGCTATCATCGCCAAACCAAAGCTCTGCTTCTTGCTTGGCCGCTTGTACCTGCTCGTTTAGTTGATCAAAGCGCTCAACGATACGCATACCACGACCCCCGCCACCGGCAGCAGCTTTGATTAATAGGGGGAAGCCAATATTTTTTGCTTGTTCTTCGGCGTTGTGCAAAGTGACCGTACCAACCGAGCCTGGTACAGTTGGCACTCCGGCTTGTTTCATTGCATTGATTGCCGAGACTTTATTGCCCATCAAGCGGATATGGTCAGGATGGGGGCCCACAAAGGTGATACCCGCTTCTTCAATGTTTTCCGCAAACTCAGCATTTTCTGCTAAAAATCCATAACCTGGATGAATGGCGTCGCTTCCAGTAATTTCAGCGGCAGTAATGATAGCCGCTGTATTTAGGTAGCTTTGGCTCGCATTGGGCTTACCAATACAGATGGCTTCATCTACAAAACGCAGATGCATTAAGTCTTCATCAGCAGTAGAGTAGACGCCAACGGTTTTAATGCCCAGCTGCTTGCAGGCACGCACGATGCGTAAAGCAATTTCACCACGGTTGGCGATAAGCAGTTTTTTTATCATCTAGGGGCCTATCTCTTAGCTTCTATAACGGATAACGGGTTGACCAAACTGTACCACATCGCCATTTTCTACCAAAATGGCATCAATAATACCGCTTTGAGTGGCCTCAAGTGGGTTCATAATTTTCATAGCTTCAATAATACCCAGCGTGTCACCAGCCTGAACTTTTTGGCCAGGGGTCACAAATGGAGGATCATTTGGGCTAGGAGCTGCATAAAACACACCCACCATTGGCGAGGTTTCTACACTGCCCATGTGAACCGCTTCAGCTTGCGGCTCTGAGATATAAGCAGGGCTAGCCGCCATCATTGAGGGCATAGGTGTATTGTAGTGACGAGTTAGACTCACACTATCCTCCCCTGTTTTAATCTCAAGATTAACCAGGTCTTTTTCTTCCATTAGCTCGATGAGCGTACGAATTTTTTCAATGTCCATACGGTTGCCTACAGATGTTCTTATAATATTAAGCATATTGTAACAAATTTTGTCGCGTCTGATGAGTGACAAATGATGTATTTAAGTTTCAATAGCACATTTAGTTCAAATATACGTTAACCCACTGCAAAAATTTGTATAAAACCCACTCAAAAAAACCATTTCGAGCTCGATTTATAGCTCAGTTTATATTGAGGCCAAACTCAGTCCTTAGACATTATTAGCTAGCTTTAGGCTGAATATCTAACACTTGTCGTTGACGATAGATTAAACGTAGGGTCAATAACACAGAAGATAAGGTCAAACCAGTAACTAATGCAATCCAAAACCCTTGAGCGCCTGTATCGGTAAAACGTACCAGATAGGTGCCTAAAGGTAAGGCTACTAGCCAATAGCAGAATAAAGTAATCCACATGGGGACTTGCGTATCTTGCATTCCTCTTAATATCCCAGCGATATTTACCTGCCAGCCATCAACCAATTGATAAGCAATGGCAAATAATAATAAGAACATGGCTTGGGCTTTAACCGCAGGGTTGTTGGTAAACAGATCGGCTAAGTTTTCTCTAAATAGCCAAATGCCAAGCATACTGCATAAGGCAATACACACTGTCCATATCAGTCCTGTACGCTGAACCTGTTGTAATGCCAACCAGTTTTTCTCCCCATAACGATTGGATACCATAATAGTGAGAGCCATGGCCACGGACATAGGAATCATAAACAGCTGAGAGGTCACGGCCATAGCCACTTGGTGCGAGGCCACAGCGATGGCTCCCAAGGGACTAATCACAATTGAGGCTAAGCTAAATAAGCTGGCTTCAAAGAAGATAGAAACACCGATAGGCACACCTAGACGCAGCAGCTTACCAATTTGTTGACGGTCAGGCTTGGCAAAGCTATAAAAGAAGCGGGTCTCTTCAAACGTTTTATGTTTGGATTTTAGTAAATACAAAGACAGTAAAATTACGTTTATCCATAACACACAAGCTGTCGCCAGACCGCAGCCGGCACCGCCAAGCTCAGGGAAACCAAATAGGCCGTGAATAAAAATGTAATTAATAGGAATGTTAACAAACAAACCAATTAAGCTGATAACCGTTACGGGTTCTGGGCGACCCAACGCTTCACAATAGCTTCTTAAAACGGCATAACAGGCGATGGCTGGAAAGCCCCAAGCCACAAACCTTAAATATTGGCTGGCTTTAGGCTGAATGTCCTCAGGAACCCCCATGGCGCCGAGTACGTTAGGAGTCATGGACACGAGTACTAAGCCGAAGAGACCGATTAAAACCGCTGCCCACAAAGACTGCTGCGTAATATGAGGCACATTTTGCGGAGTCTTTTGACCAATTTGCTCTCCGATTAAGGGAGTCGTAGCAATTAAAGTACCTGTAGCCAATAAGAATAAAGGTAGCCAAATACCTGAGCCAATCGAGACAGCAGCCAAGTCTAAAGCAGATACGCCACCTGCCATAATGGCATCCACCACACCTAACGCTGCTTGGCAGAACTGAGTAATAAGGATGGGAAGCACTAAAGTGCCTAAGCGTAAGCTGTGCTGTTTAAACTCAGAAAAGGATAAATTAGACAACATAAGTAAACTTCTAAAATAAAGGTTTTATTGAAGCTGCCTTGATAATACATGACAGAGCCTAAGTCGCGACTTTAGCATTGATATAAATAAATAACCTGCCATAGGGCAGGTTAGAGAGTTTGTTACCTTACGTTAGTCCCTTAATTCACTTACGGCCATTTCCTTTAAATCATTAGGCGTTACGATAGGCTATTAATGGTCAGATAAGGGTCGGAAACACTATTATCAAGATATCAACTTAATTGCTCTACTATCGAATTATTGAACACGTATAATAAGCGTATTAATAAACGGCTAGCTTTGCGGTTAATAGCTCTTTGAGAGCCACTATTCTTTAATGGGCTAAAATACCATCAAAGTGCTTAAATTAAAATAAAAGCGTGACTATAACACTATCTGCCAACGAGTATAAGACCCTATCTTTATGTCCCTATTAATAAATGTCTCAAAAATTCCTTTAGCACTTTATATTCACATTCCCTGGTGTGTGAAGAAATGTCCTTACTGTGATTTTAACTCACACACCTTGCCCGTTAATGACAGCTCGAGCTCTAATCAAATGACTCAAGCTACTAATGAGGATAATAAAGCGCTGGCCGATGATCATTTTGCCATTTATGTGGATGCTCTAATAAAAGACATAGACTCGCAGCTGCCATTAATTCAAGGCCGAGAGATTACTTCTATTTTTATTGGTGGCGGAACCCCTTCGCTGCTACCTATTAAACAGTATCAGCGTTTGTTTAATCATCTAACATCAGCTTTACCCTTAGCCAGTGATTTGGAAGTTACCATGGAGGCCAATCCAGGTACTTTAGAGCACGCTCCGTTTGAAGAATATCTTGAGGTGGGGATTAATCGACTCTCGATGGGAGTGCAAAGCTTCTCAGACAGTAAGCTTGAATCCTTAGGGCGTATTCATAATGCCAATCAAGCACAGTTGGCCACTCAAGCGGCTAAGAAAGCTGGATTTAAACGGGTTAATATCGACTTGATGCACGGTTTGCCTAATCAAACCCTTGCCGAGGCTTTATATGATATTGAGCAAGCCCATCAGGCAGGCGCTACCCATATTTCTTGGTATCAGCTGACTATTGAGCCCAACACTGTGTTTTATAGAAACACCCCAGTACTGCCCGATGACAATGACTTGGCAGATATTGAAGAGCAGGGCAGTGCGCTATTAACCCAGCTGGGTTATAAAAATTATGAGGTATCGGCCTGGGTGGGTGACCAAGATGACCAGTGTCGCCATAATGTGAACTATTGGCAGTTTGGGGATTATTTGGCCATTGGGGCTGGCGCGCATGGCAAAATTACTTTAATGGAAGAGGGGATTTATCCAGAGTTTGAGCGAGGTATTTATCGCTTTAGTAAAACCCGTTTGCCAAAAGATTATATGAATTATGAAGGCTTTCCTAAGGTGGTTGGATTCTCCCCAATTGCAGATGAAGATTTGAGTGGGGAGTTTATGATGAATGCCTTACGTTTAAGCTGCGGGGTACCATTAGACTTGTATAATGATAGAACAGGCTTATCAGCAGCGGAGATTACCCCTATTATTGAGCGCTTACAGCAACAAGGGTTATTGGTAGATGAGGCAAATCTAATTCAGCCCACTGCTTTGGGTCGCCGCTATTTAAACCAAGTGTTGCAGGCTTTTTTGTAGGGTTTAATCAACAGCCTCGTATTTTAAAATAACTATATTTAATTTGTATTATCAGGGAGACTGCATCATGGCAGGTTATATATTAGCGTTGGATCAGGGCACCACCTCAAGTCGTGCCATTATTTATGATGACAGAGCCCGGCCAATACAGATTTCTCAGAAGCCTACTGTTTTGTCTACCCCAAAGGCGGGCTATGTTGAGCAGGATGCGATGCAGATTTGGCATACTCAAATAAGCTGTGCCCATGATGCCATTAACCAGGCGGGCTTGTTGGCCACAGACATCACTAGCCTTGCTATCACCAATCAACGCGAGACGATTGTGGTATGGGATAAGCGTACGGGTAAACCCTTGGCTCCCGCTATTATTTGGCAAGACAGACGTTCTGAAGACTGGTGCCAAAACCTACGACAGCATAAAGTAGAAGACTCCGAGATGAGTATGGAGCAGCACGTCCAGTCGATTACGGGGCTGCGTGTAGACCCTTACTTTAGTGCCAGTAAAATTGTCTGGTTACTGGAAAACCATCCCAATTTAAAAGACAGAGCACAGCGTGGTGAAGTGGCTGTGGGTACCATCGATAGTTGGCTTATGTTTAAGCTAACAGGGGGTGAGCACGTGATAGACATCACCAATGCTTCACGGACCTTGATGTATGATATTAATAAGTTAGATTGGTCAGAGGACCTACTGGATAAGTTTGATATTTGCAAACAAATCTTACCAAAAGTGCTGCCTTCTGATGGCGACTTTGGTAGAACCAAAAAAGGTCTATTTGCTAAGCAGATTCCGATTCAAGCGGTGTTAGGAGATCAACAAGCTGCCTTATTTGGTCAGGGCTGTGTCTCTACGGGTATGGCAAAAAATACTTATGGCACAGGCTGCTTTATGCTTATGAATATCGGTCATGAGGTACAGCTTAGCCAACATCAGCTGCTGACCACCATAGGCTGGCAACGCCGTCAAAATAGTCCCCAATTATTGGGCGGGGCAGCTGAGCATACCTCGTTATCAAAATTGGTTAAATCCGGCCAGCGCATTCTAACGCCTTCTAAGCGTGAAGTAACTTACGCCCTTGAAGGCAGTGTATTTATGGCAGGCGCTATTGTGCAGTGGCTGCGGGACAATATGGGGTTGTTTAATAAATCCCGAGACATTGAAAGCCTGGCCAAAGAGGTGGAGTCAAGTGAGCAAGTAGTACTGGTGCCCGCCTTTACCGGACTTGGAGCCCCTTATTGGCGCTCAGACATTACCGCTAGTATTTCAGGTATGACCCGAGGCAGTACTAAAGCGCATATTGCTCGAGCTGCTTTAGAGTCAATAGCTTTTCAGACTTACGATGTTTTAACTGCGATGCAAAAAGACAGTCCTAGCCCATTGACGGAGCTTAGAGTAGATGGTGGAGCGGCCAATAATGACTTGTTAATGCAGTTTCAGGCAGATATGTTAGGGGTACCTGTACTACGACCCAAAGATACTGAGATTACTGCGAAGGGCGCTGCTTTATTAGCTGGGATTACTTCTGGCTTATATGATGAAGCAACCATTGATGACAGCTGGGATTTAGATAAGCGCTTTGAGCCGTTAATGCCTGCAGAAGAGCGCGAGGAGCATTTAGACAAATGGCATCAAGCCATAACTAAAACTTTGCAGTAGGGTACTTACAGTAGTTTGAAAGAAATCAGTTAGAAACTCATCGTTAGTAGCTGTAGATTGTTGATGAAACTGAGCCAACTAAACTGACCCATTGTGAGTCAAAAAAAAGGACAATCGTAATGAGCCAAAACAACAGATTTCATAAAAGTAAAGAGCAAGAAATGGACAAGATATTTTATATAGCCACCAGTAATTTATTGAACTTTGCTCTTCCTAATCGCAGCTATTATGACAACATGCAGCCCTATACCAATGAGCAATATAACCGTAAATTAAATGGATTATATGAGCTGTTAAAGAACGCTAAGTCAGACATTTATGCTTTCCAAGAGGTGTGGGATGAAAAGGCACTGCAAGACTTAGCCCTTAAGTTGGGATTTGAGCCTTCGCAAGTGTTGGCTCCTATGGCCAGTAACGATCCTGCCAGCACACTGACTTTGGGGCAGGGGGCTCAGGATACTCCCGCTTTAGCAATTATCACTAAGCATAAAGTCTTAGAGTGGCAATTGCTAACAGATTTTCCAGAGTTGGCAGTAGTAGATATTCCGGATGAAGGGCCTTATAGAAGTTTTAATCGTCCTCCTTTGGTCGCAACTCTAGAGGTTTATGGTCAACCTATCACAGTTATCACTACGCACTTAAAAAGTAAGCGACCTCATTATTTGAGAGATGCACAAGGCAATCGATTAGAAGATTATGATAATCCACTACTGCGAGTACGCGCCAAGCTTAGAAGCTTATGTATGCGAGCTGCTGAAGCGGCAGCCTTAAGACTGTTTATGATTGATATCTTACATAAGACCCGTCACCCGCTTATTTTGCTAGGAGATATGAATGATGTCACAGACAGTGTGACTACTCAGTTATTAGCAGAAACCAGTGAAGTAATCTATGATAAAGCAATGCGAGATGTGGCGCTGTTTGATGCCGCCCAAGTGCAGACCAGCTATGGCTGGATGAAGGATGTGGCCTATACTCATCTGTACCAAGGTATGCCGGAAGTTATAGATCAGCTTTTTGTCTCTGAAGAGTTCCTAGTCGATGGTAAATTTTCACTGGGGGAGGTGGAGCGGGTAGACTATTTTAATGACCATCTTAAGCAAGACTATGAAGATCGATTCTCTGATCACGGCATTGTCCGCGCGAAGATTAAGTTAAAATAAATATAATAGAATTAACGCACAGGGCAATCGCACTACAAATCGATTTTAGCTACATTTTAATTAATTATTGACCTTTTACAGATGTTATCACCAATT
>ERZ808051.1716-NODE-1716-length-13293-cov-3.482673_pt1 | contig 13293 bp, 8 predicted proteins | sample MGYA00380199_ERZ808051 | MGnify/ENA primary metagenome ERZ808051 (study PRJEB31490, sample SAMN06133391) | mouse gut metagenome | isolation source: J11 | host: mice | place: China: Chengdu | collected 2015-05 ...
GGAACGGATGTTTTAGTACTTGACGGGCTGCCGGCGCAGACCTATATCGAAAGGGGAATTTTGGCCGATTTTAGCGCGGTGCTTGGCAGTGACAAGGACAATATTGCGCCAAATATCCTGTCCGACTATATGAGGGGGGATGCGCTCTATATGCTGCCGCTGCGTTTTATGGTTTCCATGTTCGGCACATCGGGGCAGGATGCGGCAGTCTTTGAGTCCTTGGAAACACTTGTTGATTTCTGTGACGGGAGGGAGGAGCCCGCAGTTCCGGAGGGGCTGCCATATCCCTATATTTTAGAGATTTTGTACTATAATTTCCCACCGGAAATCGTATCGCAGGACGGGAATATAAATGAGGGAGAAATCAGTAAATTTCTCGGGCTTGTAAAGCGCTTCTGCGATATGGAGCAGGTGCTTCCGGCTTCGGAATCCCCATATAAGATGGATGCGATGAAGCGGAATGGCCAGTGCTATCTTCAGGGATTCACACTTGACTGGTGGTTTATGGTGGAGGAGCAGGAATTTCTGTTTATCAATATGTCCGGTGATCTTGGCTATTTCCCGGATAAGGTGAGGCAGAGGGGCGGGGAACTTTTCGATAACCACAAAAGATATTATGCGAACGGTGTACTGGGGATCAACGCGCAGGGGGCGGGTAAGGAGTGGGCAGAACTCTTTGTTAAGGAAGCTTTTTCCTACAAAATGCAGCAGATTGATACCTGGAATACGGGTTTTCCGGTTCACAACAAACTTTTGGATGAGTATGCACAAAGGGATGATTCGCACAGTATGATCAGTGCCGGAAGCAGGGATAAGGGTGAGTTGTACACGGTGACCGGTTTTACACAGGCACAGGCCAAGGAGATGATTGCGCTTGCAAGGTCAGTGGACAACTTGGTCGAGAGAAACCAGGTTGTCTACGAAATTATAGAGGATGAAACGGTAAGCTTCCTGGATGGGAAAACAAGCCTTGAGGATGCGGCAAAAGAAATTGCAAACCGTATCCGCCTGTATTATTTGGAATAAAAAGTGGAAGGTAAGGGGACTTTTTGTGTCAGGTGGGGGGATAAGCCTCATCTGATATGTAAGGGCAGCATGGGGATATGAGATTTCCTTTGATAATAAAGATGGATGTGGGCTGAGGGTGAAGCAGATGAAAAAAAATTATTTAAAAATTCTCTGTATCTGTGTGGGTTTCCTTCTCCTTTCCGGCTGTGGAAAAGGCAATCTGAAAGAGGGCGGGGGGGAATATGGGAAAGAGGGAAACAGTGTGGGAGGAGAGGAGGAAAATTTTGTAAATACAGAGGGAATTTCTGATTTTCCTGTAGGGGGCAATCCGGAAAATAAGGATGACAATGTAACAAATTCTTTTATGGCGGCGGATTTATACCGGGAAATCGGGCTTGAAAATCCGACGGATATCGAGGAGAGAGGGGAATCGTTCAGCAGTGTTTTTTTAAATGCGCAGAACAAGGTCGAGCTGGTTACTTTTTCCCCCTATATGGAAACGGGCGGGGAGATGCTTTTTAGCTACACGTTAAAAGAGGACGGCACATCCTGGGACAGACAGCCCATTAACTGGACGGAAGGGTTAAAGGGGAAGATGCAGCAGAGCAGGATTACAGTTCTTATGGGGCAGGATAAAAACTATTATGCTTATTACTGCGATGAGGGACAACTCTACCATATGGTAAGGAAGGATGGGGAATCGTCCGTCGAGATTGTAATGAATGATTGGGGCAAAAGCGAAACGCGCAAATATGCGGTGATTCCGGGCGAGGTGGCAGTACTTAGGTGCGGGAATATCGTTATGGTGGATACGGTCGGCAATTGTTTTATCTACAGCCCCGACGGTTTAAAGACGCTGGCAAGTTTTCGCTGTGGCTGGTGCGAAACCCTTTGTGTTTCGGGAAATGAAATTTTTGTGCTTGACCATGAGAACACATCTATTCTGCGCTATGATGGTGAGCATCTTAAAATGCTGTCATCTTTTGCGGGGGATTTTACAAATATTGTAAGGCTTTCCGTCTTTAATGATACGCTTTTCGTATGCACTACAGATGGAATTTTTACAGCGGGGCTTAATGGGGAGGGGACTTCACTATGCAAATGGCTCGACGCGGGAAAATTTCATTTTTCGAAAAAAAACGGCTATCCGCTTGACTTTATATCGTTCGGGGATACTTTTTATGTTGTATATGCGGAGGAGTGGGGGCGGGTTAAGAAATATATCCCGCGAAAAGACAATGAAGGGTTTAGTGATATATTAACCATTTATTCCCTGAAAAACAGCGAGCTGGTTATGGATATGATTTCGGAGTTCAGGGTGCTTTATGAAATGGTCGATGTGCGCTATGAAACGGGGGAGGAAGCGCAGGAAGGCATGACGGTATCCGAACATATCCACGCTTTAAATACGCGCATTCTTTCGGGGAATGGACCGGATGTTTTGATTCTTGACGGATTGCCTGCCGGGCTCTATGCAAAAAAGGGATTTCTTGATGATCTTGGCGGTGTACTTTCGGGAGTTTCGGGGGAACTTTTAGAAAATATTGTTTCAAATTACAGGCAGGGAGACCGCATTTATATGCTGCCGATGCGCTATATGATTCCGATGATTGCAACCTCCGGGCAGAATGCGCAGATCTTTGGGTCGCTGTCCGACCTGGTTATGTATTGCGAGGCGGAGGAGGGAAATGAGGTGTTCCTGCCGGGAGTGCCATATTCCTATATCTTGGAGTTTTTGTATTTTAATTTTCCGCCAAAGATTGTATCGGAGGATGGCGCTGTAAATAAGGATAATCTTCTTGAGTTTATTCGTCTTGCCAGGCGCTTTTGTGAAGCGGAGGGGGCGGTGGAAGGAGAAGATTTTGAGGGGAGTGTTTTTAAGCTGTCGCAGGAAGGCAGGAGAAGGGGATATTTTGATGGCAGCACCCTGTCCGGGTACCATTATGGGGAGCAGAAGTTATGTTTTGTTAATATGGCGGGGATTTACGGGCTGTCCATCTATCCGGAACTGGTGGAATCGCGCGGCGGGGCGCTGCTTGGGAACAAGGGGATGTTTTTTCCGAACGGCGTGATTGGGGTGAATGCGCACGCAAAGGAAAAAGAGCTGGCACACCAGTTTGTTAAAGCTGTTTTCTCCTATGAGATGCAGCGCATACATTCTTCCGGCGCAGGTTTTTCACTTTGTGAAAAGGTACTCGCAGAGGATGCAAAACTTGATTGTTCCCATATGATCTTAAACTTTGGAAAACATGAATTTCATTATTTTAACGAGAAGGATGCAAAGCAGATGATCCAGATTGCAAAGGTGGTACAGGTTCCCATGGAACCAAATCAAGTGGTGTTTAAAGTAATCTGTGATGCGGTGTGCGCCTGCCTTAGCGGGGAACAAAATGAGGAGGAAACCGTCCGCGGGATTGCGGAGTGGATGCAGTTATACTATTTTGAATAGGAGTTGAAAGGAGCGTTTGCATGAAAAAAGTATTTTGGAAAGTATTGTGTATTCTTATTTGCTGTTGTGTTTTTTCTGCCTGCGGGAAAAGTGCGGGTGGGAGTGAGCCTGCTAATCAGGAAGAAAATGGGGGCGATGGGAATTTAGAAAGCCAAACGGGAAGTGGTGGGGGTGGGGAATTAAAAAATCCGGAAGAAAACCAGGGCGATATCCCCGTTTCCGGCGGGCAGGAAGCAGAACGGGTTAATGATTACGGTTCTGATAATGACAGTCAGGAAGAAAAAGAAGAGCTGATTTTCCCGCTCCTTGAAAATTACAGGGAGCGAGGCATTGAGATTGCCCCGGATATTGACGGAAAGGGGGAGAGGTATTGCGGTGTTTTGCTAAATAGGGAAAATAAAATCGAATATTATACGGTGAGCACCCGCCAGGAGAACGGGTATTTCCTCTTTTGCTACACTTTAAATGATGAGACGCTTACCTGGGAGCGGGAGGCGGTTGCATGGTCAAAAGGGTTTAAGGAAAAGGTGCAGCAGGATCGGATCAATGTGCTTTTGGGGGAGGATGGCTGTTATTACGCATGGTATGCGGACGAAGACCAGCGCTTCCATCTGGTTCGCCAGGAGGGGGAAGGATTCAGGGAAATTATCATTCCCGACTGGGACAAGACAGAAGAGAGGGATTACTATATGATTCCGGGCAGGGTGGGGGTGATGGCAAATGGGAATATTGTGATGGCGCACCAGGGGAAGGAGTGCACTGTTTACAGCCCGGAGGACGGGCGTGTGCTAGACCGTTTCCGCTGCGGCTGGTATGAGAGCATGTGCGTTTCGGGAAATGAACTTTTTATGATCGCCTACGATACGCCGAATGTTATGCATTACGATGGGGAAACCTTATCTGCGCTGCCGGAAATTGAAGGTAATTTCAAGGCAATGCTCAGGCCTTATGTCAGAGGGGAGGATATCGTTGCTTTAAGCCCGGACGGGGTTTTTATGGCAAAGAAAAGCGGCGGACGCTTCCAGAAAGTTTTGGATTCTGGGAAATTTTATTTTTCCAGGGAGAGCGGCAATCCCCTTGTGCTGCTTGTGGTGGGCGAAGATTTTTATGTTGCTTACGGGGAGAGCGGGGTGGCTCTGAAAAAATATTCGAAAAGAAAACCGGACGAAAAATTTTTGGGCGAGCTTACGGTCTATTCGCTTGATAACAATGATATGGTTATCGATATTATTGCACAGTTCCAGATGCGCCACCCCGATATCGATGTGTTCTATGAAACAGGGGAGGGTGCAGAGGGGAGCACGACGGCAGCGGATCATATTAGGGCTTTAAACGCGAGGATTCTTTCGGGGGATGGACCGGACATTCTTGTGCTGGATGGACTGCCCGCGGATTCCTACAGGGAAAAAGGGATTTTGGCGGATATGGGTGCAGCGCTTGCACCGCTTAGAGAGGAGCTCTTAGATAATATTCTTGCGGTTTACGAGGAAAAAGAAGGGATTTATATGCTTCCGTTTTGCGTCGAAATTCCGATGTTTGGCATTAGCGAAAAGGCGGAAGGGGTGGAAAACTCCCTGATGGCTCTTGCGGATTACTGGGAGGAGGGGAATGAGAGGGGAGCTTATTTTGCCGCACTTCCTAGTTCCTATTATCTGGGAATTTTATACTATAATTTCCAGCCGGAATTTGCCCTTCCCGGCGGCAGTGTTAAGAAAGAGGAGATTGCAGAATTTTTGAAGGATGTAAAACGCTTGTTTGATGCGTCGCAGAAATTTTCGTCGGGGTTTGATGATGAGTATGCCGACAGGCTGTATGAGTTTTACAGCCAGAAAAAGATAGAATCATATTTTAACGGCATTACATATGGCGAGGAGGATTATCTGGACGGGGAGAGCAATTTCCTGTTTTATAATATAGAAGGGATCTACGGTTTATCAAATGTCCCGTATATCCTGGAACAGCAGGGAGGAGAACTTGTTTCGAATTCTTTAAAGTTTTTTCCGAACGGTATGTTGGGGATCAATGCGAAGACGAAAGAAAGAGAACTTGCAGAACTTTTTATAAGGGAGGCTTTCTCCTATGAAATACAGGATGAGTGCTCGTTTTTTGAGGGATTCCCGCTCCATAAGAAAGTACTTTTGGAGAATGAGAAAAAGGATCTTTCTTTTATAACCCACACTTCTGGCGACAGGAGTTTAGGGCACTCATTTAATTCGCAGGACGCGAAGAAAATAATTGATGTGGTGCGGTTGGTAAATACCCCGGTGGAGAAAAACCAGATAATTTTTGAGATTATTGAGGAGGAGGCATGTGCGTTTTTTGCGGGGGAAAAGAGTCTTGATGCGGCGGCAGAAGAGATTGCGAACAGGCTTTCTTTATATTATCTTGAACAATAGTAAATGGGGCTTTATGGGAAGTGGATGGCTGGCAGTTGGGATAAAGAGAGGGGGATGTGATGGAGGAAAATCATTTATCCGCGGTTTGGCAGAAAGAAAAAGTACACAAAAAAAAGAGGCGGCGGTTTCGCGTGGAACTTTTATTTTTGGTTCCGAGTCTTTTGGGGGTAGCAGTTTTTTATTTTATCCCGTTTTGTGATGTGGTACTTCGTTCTTTCCGCACAGAATTCGGTGGAGGGTTTGCGGGGATTGGGAATTACAGGGCGGTAATTGAAAATAAGGCGTTCCAGATTGCGGTACAGAATACAATAAAATTTGTGCTGGTTTATATTCCGCTGCTGCTTGCGTTCTCCCTGTTTCTTGCGGTGATGCTTGATTTTTTAAGGGGAAAGCAGAAATTTTACAAAAAAGTATTTTTGCTGCCGATGGCAATCCCGGTTGCCTCCCTTGTGCTGATCTGGAAGGTGTTTTTTGACCGGTACGGACTGGTAAACCGGATTCTTGAGATTTTCGGGGTAGCAGGATGGGACTATTTTCATACGGGGCTTGCGTTCCTTGTGCTTGGGATCACCTATTTGTGGAGGAATTTCGGGTATGATATGCTTCTTTGGAAAACCGGGATTGACGCGATTGACGGGGAGCTCTACCAGGCGGCGGCATTGGACGGCGCGGGTTTTTTAAAACAGTTCCGCTATATCACGCTGCCGCAGTTAAAGGATATGGGATTTGTAATTGTGGTGATCTCGGTGATTAATTCCTTTAAGGTATTTCGGGAAGCGTATCTGATTGGAGGGGACTATCCAAACCAAAGCATTTATATGCTCCAGCATCTGTTTAACAATTGGTTTGTCCGGCTGGAACTTGGAAAACTGACTGCCGCTGCGATTATGTTGGCGGTGGTAGTGATTCTCTTTGTCGCCGGGGTTGAGAGAATTTTGACCCCAAAAGAGAAAGTTTAGACGGGGGATATGGGAAATGAAAAAAATGGTTCATCTTGGTCTGTTGTTTTTGGTACTGGTGATTTTTGCGCCGGTCTGTATTACCGTTATTCATTCCTTTATGGGAACGGGGGAACTGGAATTGAATATTGGGGGCATTTTGACTGGGTCGGCAAAGCCAGTGGCGATCTCCTTCCTGCCTTCTTATCCAACGCTAAAAAATTATAAAGATCTGCTGCTGTATTCGGAAGCTTTTTACCGGATGTTCTGGAACTGTCTGATTCAATCCGTTCCGACAGTGATCGGGCAGATTATTGTGGCAGCACCTGCCGCTTTTGTTATGGCAAAATATTCGTTTCATGGCAAGCGTGTTTTATTCTGGATTTACCTTGTAGCAATGTTGATGCCATTTCAGGTTTTGATGGTATCTGAATACCTGGTTTTAATGAAACTGTCCATTATAAATACACATTTGGCAATTATTTTGCCGGGGATTTTCGGAACTTACCCAGTATTTATTTTGACGAAGGTATTTATGAACATTCCGGATGAAGTTATAGAGGCAGCAAGGATAGATGGGGCAGGAAGCTTTACTTTGTTGAGCAAAATTGTAGTACCCATTGGAAAAGGCGGGATTGTAGCAGTGGCTGTGCTTGATTTTCTGGAATGTATCAATAGTATCGAAGCACCGCTGGTGTTTTTAAAAGATAAGGTGTTGCATCCGCTCTCCCTGTTCTTCCCGGAGGTTTCGCTTTATAATGCAGGGGCGGTGTTCGCTGCCTCGGTGGTTATTATGATCCCAGCAGTCCTTATTTTTTTGCTTGGGGATGAATATTTGGAAACTGGATTTCAGGCGTTTCAGGTAAAAGCTTAAAAACAAAAAAGGAATGCGTTAAGAAAAGAATAGGAAAGAGGAGGTTTCGGTAAAATTGATGAAAAAGAAAACAAAAAAGCTGGTTTACACGCTTCTCGCTGTTTTTCTGCTTGCAATGATGGTAATGACGCTTGTATCCAGAATAATGAATCAGTCCCATATCCCGGAGGTGGAAACCCAGACCCCACGTTCCAGTATTTTGGTACTGGATGCCATTGGAAGGGGCGTAGTACGGTTTGGAACACCAGTGGATAGCAGAATCGAAAAGAAATTGTTTTCAGAGGATACTTATTATGTCGAAGGGTATTTTTTTGAAAAAGATTCGCTGAAAAATGTGCCGGAAGGCAGTACGATCGATTTGTCCGTGGGAGGGGAAACCTTGGAAGGTATTTTGGAAGCAAAGATGTATAATTATCGGGAAGATACGATGGATGTTGTTATTTCTTTGCCAAAAGAAATTTCTTTGCCAGAAGGAAATTCCCAGCAGGCAGGGAAAGCCTATACCGCTGGAAGCGAGGTGGAGTTTGTCTTGAAAGAGGCAAGAGTGAAGTATCCAACCTGTATTTCAAAGGATCTGGTTTATGAAGAAGATGGAGAGTTTTATATTTATACTTTAAAGGAGCAGGACAGTATCCTTGGAAATATTACCATTGCCGTGAAAATGCAGATTCATGTTGTGGCACAAAATGATCGTGCTGTTGCTGTGTCAGAAGAACTGGATTCAGATATACAGATTATTTCCAAAGGAGTGCCTTTGGAGGATGGAATGCGGGTGAGAAAACGGGAGTGGTAAGAACATTATTTTTGTGAACTATTCGACAAAAACGACAAAACAATTGCATTATATCCCAAAATATGTTATTCTATTTTTTGCAGAGTAAGTATCATGATTTCTTCTTTCATATTGTATTAGAAAAGAAAAATTTGTTTATAAAATGTTTCTGGAAAGGTTAGGTGGTTATGGGGGGATATCATGCGGATTGCAATAGTGGATGACGATAAAAACTTTGTTCTAAAATTACAAGAGGAATTGGAGAAGTTTTTTCATCAAAAAGAAGAGTCTGCCGAAATCTTTTGTTCTAGCAGTCTTGGACTTTTGGAGCATATGGAAAGACAGAATAATTACAGTCTTTATTTGCTGGATATTGAAATGCCAGAAATGGATGGTATGGAATTGGCAAAGAAAATACGTGCCTTGGATGCGGATGCAAGAATTGTGTTTTTGACTTCTTATGAAAGATATGCTGTACAGGGTTATCGGGTCAGAGCGTATGATTTTATGTTAAAGGATTCCTATAAAAAAGATCTGACTGACTTACTGGAAAGAGTATATCGGGAAGAAGAGGAAAACAATGAGGAGTATTATGCAATCCTGTCAGAAACAAAAAGCTGTAAGATTTTTATTAACGATATTTTATATCTGACAAAGGAGAAACAGTATACCCTGTTTCACTGTTTGGACGGAGCCGTATACAAGCAGAGGGAAACACTTGATGCGGTGAAAAAACAGCTTCCAGAGGAACGATTTGTTTTTATTGATAAGGGTACGCTTGTAAATATAAAGCATATTGTTAAGATTGAACATCTGGAAATTACAATGAAAAATAAGCAGGTACTTCAGGTCAGCAGACGTGCAAAGTCTTTGGTGCAGGAACGGCTGGCAAATGATTGGAAGAAGGAGTTATAATGATATTTTACTATCTCTGTGATGGTGTTCATATGGCAGCGCAGACATGGTTTGTTTTACAGATTATGGACGGGCTTTTTGAACCTAAGTGGGTGAAACGAAAGATGTGGGTCGGGTGGGGCATAATAATGGCATCTGCTACCCTGCTTCAAGTATCAAATAGTTATTTTTTTTTAAATGTATTTTCAAACGGTGTGTTAATTTTCTTGATTTTTAGTACGGTAATTATTGTTAAGTCGCTTTATGAATGTAGTACCCAGAATATTCTGTGGCTTGATATGTTGTCATGGATTGGGATGGCTCTGGTTGATTTTTTTATTCAGACCTGTGCCTATCTTGTTTTGGATAAATACAGCAGGCAAAAAGACGTTTTGCTATCGGTGACAAAGGAAAGGGCGGTTTACCTGGCAATCTACACGGCAGTAATTATTTTTGCAGGAATAAGATTGAGAAGATGGTTGATAAGCAAAAAACAGGAGGTTCTTAATTATCAGAAACAGGGGATGGTTTTAGGGTTTTTCCTTTTCCCAATTCTCATTTATTTTCAAAGAGTTTATGTAAAACAGGTTTCGGAACGTCTGTTAAATCAATGGTGGATTTTTTGGCTTGCGCTGACCATTGTAGTTTTGGCATTTTGGTTCAATATAGTAAGGCAAAAGGCAGAGGAAGAAAAAAGGATACAAGAATTGGAAGCTGCGTTGCTGGACGAAAGATATCAGGAATTGGTACAGGTATACAATGATAAATCAATTTTAATTCATGATATGCGAAATCATCTAAGAACAATGTTGGAAATGATAGAGGAGAAACAGATAGAGAAATGCAGGGATTATTTAGTGCAGATTACGGGGGAGATACGGAAAAAAGAAATTTTGCCTTGGACAAACCACAAAATACTGGATATGATTTTTAATATGAAATTCCGAGAGGCAGAGAGGGCAGGAATCCGGGTTAAATGTCTGTCCGATGATTTAAGTGGTTTGGAATTAACCACAGCGGAAATTTGTTCGTTTTTTACAAATTTATTGGATAATGCAATTGAAGCAAGTATCAAATCCAAGGAAAAAGAACGTCAAATTCGCATTGTGTGTCGCAGAAAAGGAAGAATGTTGGTAGTTTCCATTTCGAACCCTATAGAAAAAGGCGAAAATTATTTGAAAGGTCAAATAATTACTACAACAAAAAAAGATAAAAATATGCATGGTTTGGGGATGCTTAGCATAGAGAATGTGATTCGTGGACGTGATGGGTATATAAAAACGGATATTACAGGAAATAAATTTCAAGTAATTGCATATTTGAATGGATTTATTGATGAATAAAATACCATTTGCATCCAATATTGAACCATTTACATCCAAACTATTGCAAATTCAAAAAGAATATGATATATATATTGAAAAAGGAGATTCTTATTTTATGAGTAAAGAAGAAGCAAGAAACATGAAACGCGCAACAGGTTCCTCAGCAGGAAATGCAAAGAGAGAAATAATGGAACTGGAACGGTTACAGGAAGCAGAACAAAGGGGTGATAGCGAGATCACGACAATAACAGCAGGATGTACTACTTTTCTTAGTTTAATATGCTGCTAATTAAAATTCAAGAAAGAATCAGAATTTTGTTAGGAGGGGAATATATAACCCCTCCCTTTCTTTATAATTAAATCTAAGCGTATGATTGATGGCTATAAAAAATGGGATATGCGAAATACTTACTTATCAATATTTAATAAGGGGAATTATGGGATGGTATCGAAAATAAATATAGAAAATATTTACTGGGAATTAAAGCATACTACAGTGCAGGAGAGAGGGGATTACAGCCAGTTTTACGGGCATTTGGAACAAACTTTTTTGCAGGGAGTAAAGAGTGAGTGTAGCAGTTTTCCAATGCCAGCTTTTACACATGATTTTATTCAAGCTTTTCTTAACAATATGAAAAAAATCACTATGCGGGCATTGATTCTTGAAATGGAACTTTGTTCCGATTTTGGGGAATTACAAGGAGATACAGAGGAAGAACAGTACCATTATTTTACAGAACATTTTCTCAGTGATCCATCCTTTCAAAAAGAAATCTATAAGACATACCCTTTGATGTATCAAGATATGCTTTCTTCGTTGACTCTATCTATACAAAATATCTGCGAAGTGCTGGAACGTTTTGCAGTGGATATTGAGGAAATCAATTCCCGCTTTTTTCCAGAGAATGCTTGTCACAAAATACAAAAGATCAGTGGTGGGGATTCGGATGCACACCGGGGAAGCAGGATGGTGCTTGTTTTGGAATTGGACAATGGGGAGAAGCTTATTTATAAACCGAGAAGTCTTGCGTTAGATGAAGCTTATGTTTCATTTTTACAGTGGATCTGCCAAAATGTTGATATGGAGTATTGGTGGAACACAATATGGGATCGGGGAGAATATGGGTGGTGTGGTTGGGTATCTGCTTTGCCTTGCCAATCCAGTGCAGCGATCAAGCGGTATTATGAGAGGAACGGGCTTCTTTTATGCATCAGCTATCTGTTAGGTTCCATGGATATGCACTATGAAAACTTGATTGCCCACGGAGAGTATCCGATTTTGATTGATTTGGAACTGGCAATTGGGAATCGTGGATTGAAACAATCGGGAGAAGTTGATGAAGTAAAACGTATTTTTCAAGAATCTGTTTTACAAACGGGGTTACTCCCGATGTATGCTTGGAATGAGAACGGGGAAGGGGTTAATGTTGGGGCAATCAATGGCGGAGGGGGAGAGTTGGTGCCGCTAAACGTTCCTGTGATTGCTAATGCAGGAACTACTAGAATGCGTGTGGAATATCGACAGCCCAGATTGAAAGAGGGAAAAAATCTTGCTACTTTAAATGGAGAGTTTATTCAACCATCGGAATTTTTTAGGGAAATCATTGCTGGATTTGAGAAAGCTTATCGGTTTCTTGGAGGGGGTGGAAATTCTGAAAAGGATGTGTTTTCGCGCGCAAACAAAGAAGCTGTATTGGAAAAATTGACGCTGTTTCAAAAGGTTCAGGTACGGTATCTGGCAAGACAGACACAGGAATATTCTATGCTGTTAACTACAATGTATCATCCGAATTTTTTAGCAGAGCAAAAGGAAAGGGAAGAATTATTTCAACGGGTTGTTTTGAAACAGGGGGCAGATACAGCACCAGAAACAAAATGGCTTCATATACAGGAAGTAAAAGAACTGAACCAAGGGGATGTTCCTTATTTTTGGTATCAACCAGAGGAGAGATGTTTACATAGTGGAACAGGGGAGGTTTATGAGAAATATTTTGTTACGCCAGTGTTACAGGAAATCAAGGAACGTCTGTTTCGCATGAATGAAAAGGAACGGGAGCGACAGGAGAAACTGATTTGGACAGCACTTTTTCAGGGAACAAAAAGCAAACCAAAGAAAGAAACTGAATATTGGAAGATGAAAACAAAAGAGAAGAAAGAGTGGAATGAAAAGACAGAAAACCAGCAGATGGGAAAAGTGGGAAGGGTGATTGCAGAACAGGTCGGGAAGATTTTGCTGAATGAGGCAATATGGTCAGAGGACAGAAAAAATATAGGATGGATTAGCATTATAATGGCAGGCTACCGGGAAAGGGGTTATTTTATCCATCCAATGGGTTTATATTTATATGATGGATTAGCTGGAATTGCTGTTTTTATGCAGCGTTTAGCGGGGGAAACAGGAAAGGAATGTTATCGGGAAATAACAGATCTTTTGGTTCAGAAATTATTTGCACATACCTGTGATTATTCAAAAGATGCACTGGCAGGGGAAAAGCCGACAGGGGCATTTTCTGGGGAAGCTTCCATTGCGTTTGCTTATATGTTGCTATATTCTATGGAACAAAATCCAGAATTTTTGTATTATATAAGATTGCAGTGTGAAACCATGAGCAGGGCATTTGAAAAGGATAGACATTA
>ERZ808051.1717-NODE-1717-length-13289-cov-10.186270_pt1 | contig 13289 bp, 15 predicted proteins | sample MGYA00380199_ERZ808051 | MGnify/ENA primary metagenome ERZ808051 (study PRJEB31490, sample SAMN06133391) | mouse gut metagenome | isolation source: J11 | host: mice | place: China: Chengdu | collected 2015-05 ...
GGGATTCGAACCCACGCGCCCTTGCGGACAAACGGTTTTCAAGACCGCCTCGTTATGACCACTTCGATACCTCTCCGGGCGTGTTCTGCGCTTGCCCTCTCGGTCAGCGCGAAGATTATTGTAGCAAAAAAGGTTTTCCATGTCAACCAGTTTTTTGAAATTTTTTCAAATTTTTCTGACAAACTTTTTACAGTTATTTTACCATCATATTTTCATCCATCTCTGTCAATGCCTCAGGGCAGAAAAGCTTCCGCAACCGCCAGATCCTCCGGGGTTGTGATCTTGATATTTTCGTAGGATCCCTGTACCAGCCGCACCGGCAGGTTCATAAGCGTCTCAACCACCATGGCATCGTCCGTGATCCTGATCCCCGCTGCCGCCAGTCTGTCTTTCTCCTGCATCAGCTTCTCATAGGCTTCTATGATCAGTGCGCTCTCGAAGACCTGGGGGGTCTGAATCTGCCAGACAAGACTTCTGTCCGGTGTCCTGGCCGCATAGCCTTCTTTGTCAGCGATCTTGATGGTATCCTTCACCGGCATTCCCGTCACACAGGCACGAAACCGCTCCACCGCCTCATAATCCCTGCGCAGGATCTCTTCTGTCAGAAACGGTCTTGCGCCGTCGTGAATAAAAAGATACCCGTCCCGGTTCGGCACCCGCATAGCTCCGGCTTTGATCACTTTCAGCGCCTGGTAGACAGAGTCATACCGCTCCCTGCCGCCGGCCACGATCCTGTCTACCTTGCCAAAGGCATATCGTTCCACGATCTCTTTCTGTACATAGGTAATATCCTCCGCTCCCGTGACCAGAATACAGTCGTCTATCACGGCTGAATCCTCCACCGCCCGCAGCGCATACCAGATCAGCGGTTTGTCCCGCAGCAGCATATACTGCTTCGCCACGCCGCTTTTCATCCGGCTTCCGCTGCCAGCTGCCAGCACGATCGCGGTACATCTCTTTTTCTCCATGCTCAACATCCTTCCCCTGACGTGCTTTTATTTCTCACCCAGCTTCAGATTCGGCACCGCGTTCAGATCATATCCGTGCCGCACGCCTTTTATATATTCGTAATATGCGGCAGCGCCGATCATCGCGGCATTGTCCGTACACAGGCAGGGAGAGGGATGATAGAATGCGATCTTCCGTGCCTCACAGGCCTCCGCCAGCGCACGCCGAAGCGCCGAATTCGACGCCACGCCCCCTGCTATGGCGAACCTGTCCATGCCGCACATCTCCATAGCCTGCATGGAGTGCTCCACCAGTACATCCACCACCGCCTTCTGAAACGAAGCCGCCACATCCGCCTGACAGACCGGAAGCCCTTTCATTTCGCAGGAATTCAGATAATTCAGCACTGCCGATTTCAGTCCGCTGAAGCTGAAATCATAGACAGAATCAGCCACCTTTGCCCGGGGGAATTTGATCGCGTCCGGATCTCCCTCCCGCGAAACCCTGTCGATTTTGGGCCCGCCGGGATAGCCCAGACCGATAGCCCTGGCCACTTTATCAAAAGCCTCCCCTGCGGCGTCGTCCCGGGTGCGGCCCAGGATCTCATACTCTCCGTAATCCCTGACCACCACCAGATGGGAATGCCCGCCTGACACGACCAGACAGACAAAAGGCGGTTCCAGGTCTTTATTTTCTATATAGTTGGCACTGATATGGCCTTCGATATGATGGACGCCGATCAGCGGGATACCCGATGCAAAGCTGATGGCTTTGGCCGCCGAAACGCCCACCAGCAGCGCACCCACAAGCCCCGGGCCGTAAGTCACCGCAACGGCATCTATTTCCTGCAGCTTCTTCCCCGCTGCCTGCAGCGCTTCCGCGATCACCTGATCGATCCTTTCTATATGCTTCCGCGACGCGATCTCCGGCACCACACCGCCGTATATCGTATGTAAATCTATCTGGGAGGAGATGATATTTGACAAAACCTCCCTGCCGTTTCTGACAACGGCCGCCGCCGTCTCATCACAGGAGCTTTCTATGGCAAGTATCGTCACATCCTCCGTACCACACGGTTCAAGTGTCTGCATGTCCTATTCCTTTCTGTCTGCACTCCTTCAATTCTGCTTATTGTACCGAACAAACAAATGCGGTATCGCGTCATAACCCGCCATACCGCACCACACATCCGCTTCTCCGGCCGGCTCTATTTGTTCACCAGATCCCAGCCCATGATCTTCCAGTGTCCCGCCTCGTCCTTACGCAGGATAAACTGCTCTAAAGACGGCACATTGCCTGCCCCCTGCTTCACATAGAAGTTACAGTACAATCTCGCACAGGACTCCTCGTTTTCCGTAAAAAATTCCACGTCCGTACTGGGGGAAACTTCATAACCGACTATGGTATATTTGTTTTCCTTCATGCTGGCGATCTCGGAACGAAGATCCTGCATATAATCATCTTCCGATTTGTTGGCGATCAGCGCTTCATCGTACAATACCTGTATCTGCGTCGCCAGCTTCTCCAGCTCCTCTTCCGAATATTCCTCATTATAAAAACACTTCGTGATCTCGGCAAAATATTTCACCACTTCCTTCGGCGTCGGCGGGTAATTCCGCTCCAGATCCTTCTGCAGAACCTTCTGCACCGCCGTCGATTCCACTACTTCCTCCCCACTTGTCCGGGACTTGTGACTGAGAAAAAAAGCGAATCCGCCGATGACCGCAACAAGAATCACACAGGTAATGATGATGCTGACTATTCCGGAACGTTTCATGTTATCCTCCTTCCTGAGCGCACTCCATGCAGCTGTCCGTCTGCCTACGCTTCTTCAAACATGAGATCTGCGCTTCTGCCGTCTTTGGCAGCCACCGCAGCGGGAAAAATCTTGCGTACATCGCGCATATATTCCTCGGGACGGGTCAGCGACGGGCTGTAATGCGTCAGCCACAGCTCCTTCACCGCCGCTTTCTTCGCAAGCTCAGCGGCCTCGTAGAAGGTCATATGCTTGTATTCCTTCGCCTTCTGCTGCTTCTCCGGCTCTCCGTACATACCCTCACAGATAAAAAGATCGGCTCCCGCAGCGGCACGCACGATGCTTTCCGTGGGCCTGGTATCCGTGCAGTACGTTACTTTCAGTCCTTTGCGCGGCTCCCCCAGCACCATTTCCGGTGTGAAGGTTCCGTCCTCTGTCTCTATTATCTCACCTTTTTGCAGCCGATTCCAGTAGTTTTTCGGAATATTTAACTGCAGCGCCCGGTTCACATCGAATCTGCCGATACGTTCCACTATTATATTATAGCCGTAACAGAGCACGTTGTGATTGACCTTATAGGCCTCGATCCGAAAGCCGTCGAAGGCAATGGTCTGCTCCGCCTCCGTCAATTCCAGACAGTTGATGGCAAACGGAAGCTCCGGTGCGATCACACGCAGAGAGTTGACTACCTTAGTCAGTCCCTTCGGTCCTATGAGCAGAAGGGGTTCTGTGCGCTCCGCATTGCCCATCGTGAGCAGCATTCCCGGCAGACCGCTGATATGATCCGCATGATAATGGGTAAAGCAGATAATATCAATGGGTTTCGGGCTCCATCCTTTTTCTTTGAGGGCGATCTGGGTGCCTTCGCCGCAGTCGATCAATATGCCTGTCCCGTTGTACCGCGCCATCATCGACGTGAGCCACCGGTAAGGCAGCGGCATCATGCCGCCCGTGCCTAATAAGCAGATATCCAACATGTGTGCTCCTGTTCTGTGAAATCCTCAGAAAATTCAGGAAAATTCAAAAAAAGCGCCCGGTCACAGCAGTTCCTCCCGCTCTCTTGCCTCCACAGGAAGCGCAAATCCGGCGGCAATCTTCTCATAACATTCCTCACACAGATCGAATGTATGGCTTGTGCCGTCCCTTTTCCCGAAAAACCCAAAATCATGCGTTACATGAACACATTCTTCCTTAAGAATTCCATTTTCTACCAATAATTTTTTACCACAGCAGTTACAGACTACCTCGGTCAACTGTCTCACTTTCTGTTCTGTATAAACGCGCATGACATACCTCCTATACTGTTACACTTCCGGTACTGACTTTTGTTCCATCTCATTCTACCAGACAAAACGCGTAGCAACAGTGGTAATTGTTCCATGCCGTTCCTATCTCTTCCAGAAGATCAGCGCATCCTCCACCGGTTTCTCATAGAAGCCCGGCCGCACGCCTGCCGACACAAATCCCAGCTTCTCATAGACGTGGATCGCCGCCGCGTTGCTGACCCGTACCTCCAGCGTGTAGGCCGTCAGCCCTTCCCGATCCCCCTCCGCCATCAGGTGGCGCAGCAGGGCCGTTCCGATCCCCCGGTTTCTTGCCTCGGGGGCGATGGCCACATTGGTGATATTTCCTTCTCCCGCGATCATCAACACGCCGCAGCCGCCCAGAAGCCTGCCGTCTTCCTCCGCCACATAGTAGCGGGCATCCTCCTTGCTGATCATCTCCAGAAAAGAGTCCGCCGACCAGGGCATCGAGAAGGTCTCCTCCTCCAATCTGCTGATAAAAGGTACATCTTCCGCGGTCATTTTTCTATAAACAACCATATGTGCCCTCCTGTCCTCTTAGAAACCTTACCATCTATCAGGTACGGCTGCTGCCTTCTGCCCTCTCCCGCTCAGCCTGAGACAGCCTTAAGTACTCCGGCACATGCTGTGCCCCGTTCACGGCCCTGCCCTGCGCATAGTAGACCCTGCCCAGTGCCGCGATGCAGGCGGCGGACTGCCTGTTACGGTGAGCCGGTGCCAGCAGCCAGGGAACCTGCATCACTTCTGCCATTCTCTCCCGGAAAACAGGAATCCCGTCTCCCACAAAGACGACCTTCCTGCCGGTACGGTTGATCTTCTGTGCAATCTCATCAAAAGCGACGGCACATTGTTCCTCGACGACACGCATGTCATATCCATTTTCCGCAGTATCTGTGCCCGTTTGAAGAGTTTTTGCATCCTCCGGCAAAACCGGCTGTTTACCAAATCGGTCAACAAACTCGTAAAGCCCCGTGTAGACCTGATTTCTCCTGGCATCCATGATCGGACACACAAGCGCATCCGTGCCATACATCTGCCAGGCAAGTCCCTCCAGTGTAGGCACCGGAATAATGGGTTTCTCCATGGCAAAGGCAAGTCCCTTGGCCGTCGCGGAACCGATCCGCAGCCCGGTAAAAGAACCCGGCCCGGCCGCCACCGCTATGGCATCCACCGTGTCCATATCAAGATCCACCATCCGCCTGACCTCCTCCAGCATGGGGAGCAGCGTCTGGGAGTGAGTCTTCTTATATTGTATGGTATATTCCGCGATCAGGTTGTCGTCCTCCGCAAGCGCCACGGAAGCCACCAGCCCGGAACTGTCTAATGCCAATATTTTCATACGCTACCCCTCATACCGCAAAACACATCTGCATCCTGTCTCAGTCTTCTGCCCTGCCTCGATCTTCTATCGTGATCCGGCGATAGTCAAATCCTTTGCTCAAATCCTTCTCGATGGTGATCCGGCGGTGCTCCCGGGGCAGAATCTCTTCGATCAGATCCGCCCACTCGATCAGGCAGACCCCTTCCCCGTAAAAACAGTCTTCATAGCCGACCTCCTCCATCTCCTCCACATCGCCGATGCGGTACACATCGAAATGGTAAAAAGGCAGCCTGCCCTCCTCATAGATCTGTACGATTGTAAAAGTAGGGCTGTTGACCGGCTCTTCAATGCCCAGCCCGGCAGCGACTCCCTGAGTCAATACAGTCTTGCCCACACCCAGATCTCCGATCAGGGTGTAGATCTCTCCTGCTTCTGCCTGCTGCCCGATCTGTCTGCCGAGCGCAAAAGTTTCCCCGGTACTGTATGTCTCTATCGTCTTCATCTATGCCTTACGCTTCCTCATATCTATATTCTGTAATCACTGGCAGCCTGCCAGGCTCCGTTCCCGGGTCCGGCCGCTTCCTGTACTCTCATTGCTCTGCCTCTTCGTGATCAGCCTCTGATCTTTACTTTCTTTGGCGGCATATGTGTGGAGATGATCTCGATCACTTTGTACCGGTTCTCCCCCAGATCTTTTTTCGGAAAAATGCAGGCGCTTGTGCGCGTCGTATACACCACGATGCTGTGTGTGGTGGAAACTGCCCTGTACATGTTCTCCCAGCCCATCTTCTCCGTCGTCCCGTCCTGGGAAACCTCGATCCCCTCATCCGACAGGCGGTAGTGCAGCGGTTTCTTAAAGGCCGGCGTATTAAGCGCCTGCTGTTTGGATTTGATAAAAAGAGTCCAGGGCAGGTACAAAAGGATCACCGCGCCGATGATCAGACAAATCGGCTGTCTGTTGGAAGCGAATAGCATCAGCATCAACACTCCCACCAGAGATCCCGTCAGACCTGACAGGCTGCTGTAGGTGTGCCGCAGCATGTAATCATATAAAATATTGGAAGTGATTTTTACATCGAATTCTATTTCCATCACTGTACCTCTGTAAGAAAACGGCCTTTCGTCTTTCCTCCATAAGAAAACACCTACGGTGTAGGTGTTTTCTCTACTTATATCTTATTATACAAAATTTCACGCAAAGTGCAAGTAAAAACCGCATTAATTGATACCGCTTATTCCCAGTTTTCCGTCCTGCACCCCGAAGGTAATACTGGGCGCCCCGTCCCCGCTGTAGAGCGTAAAGCCCGCTTTGCTGGGGTTTAAACTGTTTTCATCCGCGCCTGCTATGGATGCCGTCATCTCCTCCGTGAAAAGAGCATCCGCCCCCAGTGCGATAAAATCTTCCCTCGTTTCCACTACGGTTCCGTCCCCGACCACTCCCACATAGACCGGGAAAGCCGTCAGATCCGCCAGTTTCTCGATATCCTGCGCCGCAACCGCTTCTTTGATCTTCCCGCCAAATTCAGCCGCTGCCGCTGTATCCACCGCGAAATTGTCTTCCCACGAACCGCCGGCTGCCGCTTCCTGCTGCGACCCTTCTGCCGTATCCGCCGCCGGGTCCTGATCTGTCGGAGCCTGTTCTGCCTGCTCCTGATCCATCTGTTCCTGATCTGCCTGCTCTGTTGCTGCTGCTTCCTGCTGCACGGCCGGCTCCTGAGACTGTTCCGTCTCACTCTCTCCGCTTTCCAGAAGCGTACCGGTCTCCGGCGCCACGTTATAGCTTTTTTCTTTCTCCTGTCCACATCCTGTCAATGACAGCACCATCACCGCTGTCATCAGCAAAATCCATCTTTTTTTCATAATCTTCTTCCTCTCTTTTCTTTTCCTTATCCCGCTGCACCCCTCTGCAGTCTCATACTCCGTATGCATTACCGTTCTTCCAGAGAGATCTCGAATTCCAGCTGGCCGGCCGCCCCCGGTGCGACCTCGTATTTCTCCAGTACGATCACCGGGTTCTGGTCCTGATTCAGATAGAATTTCGTATCCTCATCGACCCCCTGCCAGCCCTCCGTCCGATATTCTATCCCGTCCGATGCCTGTCTTCGCCTGATCTGGTCAAGGATGCTCTGCCCGGCGATCTGTGCGTAATCATCCCCCAGAATATCCCGAAGCGTTATCCACTTACCCGTTTCCATGTCCAGATTATAATACCGCTCCTCGCTGTATGCGCTGGTCCAGCTTTCCGCACCTTTTACCGTCAGGGACAGATACCTGTCGGAATGCGACTTCACTTCATACCATACTTTGATCGTGATCTCATGTGCCGCCCACTCCTCCTCTGTACCGCCGGTATCCAGAAATATCTGCCTGTACTCTGCTGCTCTTTGTTCGGCCTCCTGCGCATACTGTTCACAGAAACTGTAAATATCTTCATTCACCTCTTTTTCCAAACCCGCAAGTTCTTCGGCGATCACTTCAACACCGGGAATTTCAACGGAAATCTTTAAATCTTCCGTCCATACCTCGTAGGAGCGGAACGTGAGGATTCTCGCCAGTGCGCCGATCACCGGGATGTTGTCTACTTCCCGCGCAAAGGCTTCGCTGGTATTCACGCCTGCCACAAACAGGACTGCCGCGACTGCCGCCGCAACCGCAGTTCTCTTCTTCACGGCAGATTGAGTTGCTGTCCGCGCCGCTTTTCTGCCACAGTTACTCTCCGCCTTTTTTATTTCCAGCATAACCCGTTCTGACAGCTCTTCCGGAATCGGGATATCATGATATTGGCGTTTTGCCTCTGTCATACGGTCCACACGTCTTCCTCCTCTCCCACATTGATCTTTAAGACTTTCAGGCTCCGGTACAGTTTCGCCTTCACCGTATTGATGTTCATGTCCAGAATCCGGGCAATCTCATCCAGCGTCAGTTCTTCAAAGAATCTGAGTTTTATGATCTTCTGGGCGGTTTCTTCCATCCTGTCTATCTGCGCATACAGATCGTCATGGATATCAAAGCCTTTTTCTTCATAGGACTGTTCCATCCACGCACTGTCCTGTGTCGGTACCTCCCGCTTTTTCGCATGATAAAGGATGATACTTTCATGGAGTACGATCCTGTAAAACCATGTCTTGAATGCCTCTTCGCTTTTCAGCTCCCCGTAATGCTCCAGTGCCTTACAGACCGCATTCTGCACCGCGTCCAGCGCATCCTCCTGATTCTTCAGATAGCTGAATGCCAGCCGGTAAAACTTATCCTGATTCTCAACGATATAGGCTACCAGCTTTCTGTACAGCTCCTGCTTCAACCCTTCACCTCCGTTTCTTTTCGGTCACTTCCCTCTTCCGTTTTCCTTCCAGAGCGTCTTTTTTCATACGCCCTATACATACAGACAAAGAACCGGGGACAAAAGTTGCAGGAATCTGCAAAAAATGCCAGCTCTCATAAAATTCACATCATCATAGCATATGACATATTAAAAAACGTGGAAACAATCTCACATTCATTGTTTCCACGTTTCATATCAGATTTTTTGCTCATTTTACAGCCACCAAAAAGCTGCTCACCAAATATAAACGTTATTTTGCTAACAATTAATCAAGCTAAACGCATATTCCAATTCCTTCTTATATCTATTTACACTCCTATTTACTTCTAATTTTCTTCCTTCTACTCTATGTTGCCGGCCTTCAACCAATTTATCAATCGGAATCGACTTTGTTCCACTAATTCTTCCAGAGCTATGAAAATCTGACAAAAGTGCAAAATGATCAATCACATTTTCTGTAGTAAATACATCTTTATATTTAAGCGCTATATCTACAGCACGCTCTATATACATCCGTGATGCACTGTCTATTTGATGATCGGCTTGCCGATTCCATCCACAATGTGTCATTATAATTGCCTGAACTGTAGGTTTTTCTTCTATCCCAGCTCTCTCTCTCCAAACATTAAAATCACTAGTTGGATTATAAAGCATCTCTAACGTTAATTCCAAAGAATAAATTGATTGCTCGTCCACTCTTACAGGAATAATCAACGCATCCGATGCCGCCCATGCCAAGTGTGTTCCTCCAGCAAAAAATGGACTCGTATCAATCAATACCTTTTCTGTCTTTGTTTCCTTGACTTGTTCTTCAATTACTTTTTTCAACATTTTTAACAAGACACTTACTGGCTTTTCTCCATTCGCAGACGATGTCATTCCTAAATATTCATTCAATCTTGAATAAAACTGACTTGGAAACAAAAATAATCTACTACTTCCCGGAATGAAATAACACGTTTCACATCCCTCTCTAAATTCTTCATTAAAATCTTGTAACCTCAATGAAAGTTTTTTATTGTCTGTTTGCCATGCTGCCCCCATCATTTTTTCCATCAACGCATCGTAAATAGTATTTCCATCATAAGGTTTCGTACTATTTAATAACAAAGATGTAAAATTCTGTTGTGGGCACATATCTAAAAACAATGTCATATATTTTTGACACATTGCATAAGCCAAATTAAAAGATAAAGTAGTTTTTCCTATACCACCTCTAAAATTCGATACACTATAAATTTTAAATTCTTTATTACCGGGAATATCCATTTTTTTCAATTCCCCAGACAAAACTTTATCATATCGATCAAATAATTGTTGCATAATTTCCCCTCTTTCTATCTTTTTCATCAAATTATACCTCCTATCGTATTTAATGTCAACTTTACGTTTTAATATTTAATAGAAGTTTTCACAGTGTATGGAAGATTATTCGCATCATGGAAGTTTAACTCGTGTTTATTTTTCATCTAACATAAATCCAATACTCCCAAACACAAGTTTTATCAATCAATCTAAAGCCGGTAGGTTCGGTTTGCTGCTAAAGCAGCCTAAAGTGTGCACCCTATAAGTTTTTCTTTTATCCTTTACATTCATCCTATCTCGAAGTTATCGGAATTACTCTTCTCCTGTAAATCCTGATTCCGAATGTACGCTTGATTATTTCATGCACTATGAATATTCACACGGTAAAGGACATCGCTACACACAATTTGCTAGTGGTATAGAGGATGCTATATTTACCAACCCATTTTTGACTAACACCATAGTCTTTAATATCGCCAATGGCCGCTGACAGTAAAATCCTTATTTGTTGGTTTAACCATTTCTGCACCCATTGATATGAAAGCCAAGTATTCGTATTGTAATTTGAATCTGTCAAGAAGTAATGGCACTCATCACAGGCAACATAAGAATAGCCTCTCGCTATATCACTTGCTTTCTCAGCAGAGCCTCACATACAGAAATGAAAATAGAAAATTAAATATATTACAAAATTCCACTTTCCAACCACTTTTTACATTTTGCAACAGCTTTCCTATTATGTAAATTCCCGCAGCTACGGTACATACACCAATTCCCTCACTACCTAAATCTTTACCGTTCATGTCAGCGTTGATGTTAAAACACAAAAAACAAGGGCTTCCAAGACACCTCAAATGTCTCAAAAGCCCCTATTTATGCGGATAACAGGACTCGAACCTGCACGGTCGCCCACTGGAACCTAAATCCAGCGCGTCTACCAATTCCGCCATATCCGCATATATTTGTCATACCTGCCATACCCAAATCTTGGATATGGCAGGCACAAAAAAACCTGTTCCGGTTCTAAGCAAGCTTCTGCAGCCGCTCCGAATGGTCTGCAGCCACCAGCTTAAGCACCTTGACATCCTCAAAGACCGCCTCAATCCTGTCAGTGTAGCAGGCATACCGCCTGTACGTATCCGTATAGCAGGCTTCGATCGTATTAAGCCGCGGCAAAATGATATTCTCCTGACACAATTTGAGATTGTGTATCTCTGTCTGGAGAACCCGGATATCTGCCCTCATGTCCTTAACATCCGTCTGCAGAACCTGAATGTCTTCCTTCATGTCCTCGACATCCGTCTGCAATACCCGAATGTCTTCCTTCATGTCCTTAACATCCGTCTGCAATACCCGAATGTCTTCCTTCATGTCCTTAACATCCGTCTGCAATACCCGAATGTCTTCCCTCATGCCCTTAACATCTGTCTGCAGGCCCCGAATCTCTTCCTTCATGTCCCCAACATCTGTTTGCAGAATCCGAATATCTTCCTTCATGTTCTCGACATCCACCTGCATAATCCGCACGTCTGTCTTCAAGTTCCGGACATCCTCCTTTATTTCCCGGATATCCGTGTTCATTTCCTTCAGTTCATTCTTGACCGGCTGCAATTCTGATTTCAACTTTACATCCATCATATCCGAAATCGCAAGCAGCAATTCATGATCAGTCATATGTATCCACCCCTTTGCATTACCAGGCAGTTCCCGCTTCCTGCTGTAATACTACAACCGTATTACCTGTCCATTGTAACATACCTCTCCTGCAAAGTCACTATACATTTTTCACAAAATGGTGCCCAATTATTTATGTAATACCATTCACGCCCATCATTCTGCCAGACAACCCGGCCTGCCGCTACTCTTCGCCTATGTGCCTGATCACCCCTTTATAAATCTTCACAAGGAAAAGAACCGTGATGAGCATGGACACCAGTTCAGCAATCGGAAATGACCACCATACGTTCTGCACCCTGCCCGTCAGGGACAGCAGATACGCCGCCGGAAGCAGCACCACCAGCTGTCGTGCAATGGAGACCATCATGCTGTAGGTGGCGCTGCCCAACGCCTGAAAGGCCGTTCCGCATACAATACCGAAACCCGCCAGAACGAAACCATAACTGATCGTCCGCAGTGCCGGCACCCCGATCTCAAGCATTGCCTCCGAAGCATCAAACAATCCCAGTAAAAATTCCGGCGCAGCCTGGAAGATGACCAGTCCGGCAAACATGATCGCAACCGCATATTTGATACCGCATTTCAGCGAATCGACAAAGCGCTCCCGGTTGCCTGCACCGTAGTTGTAGGCCAGGATCGGCACCAGCCCGTTGTTCATACCGAATACCGGCATGAAGATAAAACTCTGCAGCTTAAAATACACGCCGAACACCGCCGTTGCGGTTGACGAAAAGGAAATCAGGATCAGATTCATGCCGTAAGTCATTACCGAACCGATGGCCTGCATAATGATAGACGGCACACCGATCTTATAGATCAGGCCGATGATCTGCGGATCAGGCCTCATGGTCTCCCTGGTCACCTGTATCTCATCATTTTTCTTCCAGTTGATCAGAAACGCCAGCAGCCCGGCCGTGATCTGCCCGATCACAGTTGCCACAGCCGCACCGCGCACTCCCATCCCGGGCACGCCAAACAGCCCGAAAATAAAGATCGGATCGAGTATGATATTGATGACTGCGCCGATTCCCTGTGTGATCATGATATAAAACGTCTTTCCTGTAGACTGCAGCAGCCGCTCAAACGTAAACTGTGCAAAGATACCGAAGGACAGGCAGCATACCAATGACAGATAATCATATCCGTACTGTAAGATCTGGGCATCCGCCGTCTGGCTCAAATAAAAAGGTTTCGTTGCAAAAAGTCCAAGCAGCAGGAACACCACATAGCTGGCCGCCATCAGGACAATGCCGTTGCCGGCCGTTTTGTTGACCATCTCCTGATTTTTCTCGCCAAGGGCCCTGGAAAGCACCGCATTGATGCCGACGCAGGTGCCCACCCCTACCGCCACCATCAATGTCTGGATCGGAAAAGCAAGTGAGACCGCGGTCAGCGCATTTTCATTGATCCGGGATACAAAGATGCTGTCTACTATATTATAGAGCGCCTGTACCAGCATAGAAGCCATCATAGGCAGCGACATCGTGATCAGCAGCCTGTTGACAGGCATTGTACCCATTTTATTTTCTTTCATCTGTTCCATCTTCTGTCTCCTTCCTGAACTTCCCGGCCGCCTAATGCGATCGGGTAGGAGGCTACCCATTAGTTGGGCAGCCGACCTCCCACACCACTGTACGTACCGTTCGGTATACAGCG
>ERZ808051.1718-NODE-1718-length-13278-cov-3.868949_pt1 | contig 13278 bp, 10 predicted proteins | sample MGYA00380199_ERZ808051 | MGnify/ENA primary metagenome ERZ808051 (study PRJEB31490, sample SAMN06133391) | mouse gut metagenome | isolation source: J11 | host: mice | place: China: Chengdu | collected 2015-05 ...
AATGCTCAGGACGGTATTTCTGCAGTGCAGACAGCAGAAGGTGCTCTGACAGAAGTTCATGACATGTTACAGAGAATGAACGAGCTGGCAGTTAAGGCAGCTAACGGAACCAATCAGACAGAAGACCGTGCATATATCCAGAATGAGATTAATGCACTGATTGATGAGATTGACCGTGTTCAGCAGACAACAACATTTAATGAGAGAATGCTGTTAAATGGATCCTTCAACAGTGTCAATCTGTTCGTAGGTGCTGAGGGAACAAGTGCAAATGGTATCAAGGTTACTATTTCCAAAATGTCTGCATCAAATTTAGGTATTAGTAAGCTCAAAAATAGTAAGCTTACAGTTGGAAGCGGATTTGTAGATAAGACTGGTTCCAAAGCTCAGACCTATATCAGCACAATTAAGACTGCATTGAGCAAAGTTAGCTCACAGCGTGCTAAGCTGGGTGCTATCCAGAACAGACTTGAGCACACAATCAGCAACTTAGACAACGTAGTGGAGAATACCACAGCAGCAGAGAGCCAGATCCGTGATACAGATATGGCAACTGAAATGGTTAAATACTCCAATAACCAGATCCTTGCTCAGGCAGGTCAGGCTATGTTGGCTCAGGCTAATCAGGGTAATCAGGGTGTATTGTCCTTACTTGGCTAATATTAGAGTAGATAACTACCAAAGGGGAAGGGAGTTAACAAAAGTTAACTCCCTTTTTTTGTAAAACTGTATAGATTGTGACAGGGAGCATATATGAAATTTGACAATTCTTACTTTGAAGGGGAAACCAGAGAAGATTTTTATATAAGACCAATGATAAAAAGAGCATGGGCGGCGCAGATAGAAATATTACAGGAAATTGACAGGATCTGTAAGAAGCATGATATTATGTATTTTGCAGAATGGGGAACCCTGTTAGGAACTGTCCGTCACAAGGGATTTATTCCATGGGATGATGATTTGGATATTGGAATGAAACGGGAAGATTATGATAAATTTATGTATTATGCGCCAAAAGAGTTATCTGATGGGATGGAACTGATAAATTCTTATACAGAAAGTATGTATCATCAGATTATGGCCAGAGTAGTGAATGGAAGAGGGTTAAATCTGAAGGCCGAATATTTGGATAAATATCATGGTTGTCCGTATATGGTGGGAGTGGATATTTTCCCGCAGGATTATATTCCAAGAAATAAAGAAGATGAGGAGAGCCAGTTAGAGCTGCTAAAGGCAGCTAATATACTTATGAAAGTTTGGGAATCTGGAGAGGGAGATGAAAGCTCCAAAAAAGATTGTCTGGAAGAGTTAGAAGAGCTGACGGGAGTTACGATTGATGAGGATAAACCAATTGAGCAACAGTTGTGCCAGCTTTCGGACCGAATCTGTGCGATGTATACGAAAGATGAGGCAGATGCTATTTCACAGCTCTGTTTACTTGCAGCAGATGAAAACTATCGTCTGCCAAAGGAATGCTACGAAAATGTGATAGAGATGCCCTTCGAAAATATTTTAATGCCTGTTCCGGTAGGATATGATCAGGTATTAAGGTTGCGCTATGGAAATGATTATATGACTCCTGTGAAGCATTGGGATACTCACGTCTATCCTTTTTTTAAACCTCAGGAGGAAATGTTAAGGGAAATCTGTAAAAATATAAATAAGGAGATGCCGCAGTGCTTTGCGGAGTAAGAGATGAAATTTGAAGATTCGTATTTTGACGGTGAAATCAGGGATGGGTTTTATATCTATCCAATAATGAAACGTGCATGGGCGGTGCAGATAAAGATCTTGCAGGAGATTGACAGGATTTGCCGAAGACATAATATTAAATATTTTGCGGAATGGGGAACTCTGCTTGGGGCAGTGAGGCATAAGGGATTTATTCCATGGGATGATGACCTGGATGTAGCCATGCTAAGGGAGGACTTTCAGCGGTTTCTTCATTACGCGAGAAAAGAATTACCGGATATTTATTTTCTGTTCGATATAAGCAGCGATGAATATGATCAGTTAATGGCCCGGGTTATGAACTCAGACAAACTTGTGCTGGACGAAGAGATGTTAGATGAGTTTTACGGATGTCCTTATGCCTCTGGGGTAGATATTTTTTGCATTGATTATCTTCCCCGAGATAAAGATGAGGAAGATACATTTATGGAGATATTGGCATTAACGAATTATGCGGGAAACCACTGGGATACAGGGGAAATATCCGAAGAGGAGAAAGAAGAGAGCGTCAAGGAAATAGAGAAGCTTACAAACTATCATTTTAATCCGGATTTGCCTATGAAAAGGCAGTTATTGGAGCTGTCTAATAAGGTATCCGCCATGTATTGGGATGCGGGAGGGGATGAGGTGAGTTTTCCCTGCCTTATGGTGGACAGGCGTGATTATCGTCTTCCTGCTTCCTGTTATGAAAGTACGATAGAGATGCCCTTTGAAAATATCATGATCCCTGTTCCGGTGGGATATGACCAGATCCTGCGTCTTAGGTATAGCGAAAATTATATGGTTCCGGTAAAGGCATGGGGAACCCACGATTATCCGTTTTTTAAGTCGCAGATTGAGAAATTGAAGGGTATATATCAGAAAAACGGAATGGAGCTGCCGAAATGCTTTGATATGGAGGATCTCAGATGTATCCTGATTGGTGCGGTACAATATCATAAAAAGTTACAAATTGAGAGCATAAGGGAAGCAGGATTTTCTCATGTGGAGATGAATTTTTCGGTGATAAAGAACATGGAGCCGGAAGAGATCGGTATGCCTGTTTCGGGGATAGTTATTTCTGCGGAGGAGCTTTTGAAGGAAGAGGCGTCGGGAATCCTGCAATTTGTGCAGGAGAGGGGGGCAGGCTATTTATTGCTTGATACCAGGAATTTTGAGGACTCCGACAGGCTGGATTTATGGGTAGAACAGAACCGTGAATTGCTGGAAGACAGCTTGTTTCCCATTTATCTGGAAAATGGCTATCGTCTGACAGACGAGAAATCTTATCAATGCAGCAAGTATTCTGAAATATCTTTTTTGAAGGCCGCTGTTAAAAAATATAATCGATCTTTTGAAGAAGAAAAATTTGGAATATGTCTGAATGTAGGATGTGCTAATGTGACAGGCAAAAATATCCGCACTTTTGTGGAAGAATCCGAAGGGATGTTAAAGATGGTTCACATGAATGATAATGATGGTTTTCATGATGACTGTCAGATGCCATTAACCTTTACCACTGGCCGGGGAGCAAGAAGCACTGATATTTTCAGATTGATCGGCGCATTAAACAGAAATAAGTTCAGGGGATGGATTGTTTTTGATACAAAGGGGCTCTTTGACAGGTGTCCTGTTTCGCTGCAGGGAAGCTTTCTTCGTCTGATGCGCAGGCTGGTTGAGGAATGGGAAGATCAGATGCTTCTGGAAATGAAGCTGGATCAGCCCAGAAAGCAACTTATTTTGTTTGGTACAGGCAGAATGGCGTATAACTATATGTGTGAGTGGAGCCATAAGTATCCGCCAGCCTTTATGGTAGATAATAATCCCAAGCTATGGGATAAAGAGTACTATGGCGTTCCCATACGAAAACCGGAAGCGATATTGGAGATCCCGGAAGATCAGAGAAATGTTTTTATATGTAACCAGTATTATGGCCCTGTTGGCGAGCAGCTCACAAAAATGGGAATTTCCTATCAGCTCTACAACGATAACTACTATATGTAAGAGGAGTTAATATATGCTTAAAATTGGAGTTCAGACAAAGGGAGTTATTTCCATAGAAGATGGAGGCCCATGGGAGGGCTTTAAAAAGATTCATGATGCCGGGTTTGATCGGGTGGATTTTAATCTGGATGCATTTCTACAGAACAGCGACATTTATTCGGGGAGGATTAATTCCTTTTTCGATAAGGAACTTTCGGAGATTGCGGACTACTTCGCAGAATACAAAAAGGCGATGGACTATTATAATATAGAACCATCTCAGATGCATGCCCCTTATCCGGTTAGGGTACAGGCAAAACCGGAGATTACCTATTATATGCAGACACAGGTGATTCCCAAAAGCATTGTGGTGGCGGAGGCATTGGGAGTGCCATGGACGGTGATTCATCCTTTTAAGCTTCAATATACTCATGGCAGAGAGCATGAAAGAAAAGAAAATATTGAATATTTTGGTATGTTAATATCTTTAATGAAAAGATGTGGGGTAAAAATCTGCTTTGAAAATCTATATGAAAGTGTGGGAAACCGTATTGTGGAAGGGGTCTGTGCAGATCCGGAGGATGCCATCTGGTATGTAGACACTTTGAATGATATGGCGGGAGAAGAGCTTTTCGGAATGTGTCTGGATACCGGGCATTTGCAGTTAGTAAAGAGAGACTGCTACGATTATATCACCCGGCTTGGTTCCCGAATTAAAGTATTGCATCTGCATGAGAATGACAGTATCGGTGATCTGCATGAGATGCCATTCACTTTCGGAACAGGAAAAGAAAGGAGCCAGAATTGGGAGGCAATTTTTCAGGGACTTCACGACATCGGGTTTGACGGAACACTAAGCTTTGAGACTTTTCCCTGTATGAATGCATTTCCCCATGGGATGAAAGTGGATGTATTGACGGCTATCCATGGGATTGGGGAATATTTTGCTGAGCGGATTAAGGGATAGGTAAGGAGGAAATAAGGTGTACGCAACGAAAATATACGGTCATCGAGGAGCGAGTGAATATGCGCCCGAAAATACCATGGAAGCTTTCAAGCTGGCTTATGAAATGGGAGCTGACGGCATTGAACTGGATGTGCAGTTGACCTTGGACGGTCAACTGGTGGTGATACATGACGAAAATGTGGACAGGGTTTCTAACGGAAGCGGATTGGTGAAGGATATGACGTTGGGGGAGCTTAAGTCATTATGCTTCAACCGCACCCATCCGGAATATCGGGAAGCAAGGATTCCGCTGTTAGAGGAAGTGTTGGATTGCTTCTCTCACAAGCAGTTTTTGATCAATATTGAGTTGAAGAACAGTGTTTTTCCCAATAATGGGTTGGAAGCAATGACACTGATGATGGTAAAGAAGTATGGGATGTTGGAAAAAGTTATTTTTTCATCCTTCAATCATGCATCTATGAGAAAGGTAGCGGCTCTGGAACCGACGGCGCAGACCGCATTCCTTACATCAGAAATACAGACGGATGTAAGGCGGTATTTGCAGGAGAATCAGACAAATATTTACCATCCGGCTGCTTACCTGCTGGATCGTTCGGATTTACTAAAAGGCATGCCCCAGGAGATGGATGTGATAACTGATTTACAGGAAAGCGGAATCAGGATTAATACCTGGACGGTGAATTCCGGAAAGCATATGCGGAGTCTGTGTAACCGTGGCATTGATGGTATCATAACCAATAAACCGGATTTGGGAAGTGAGATCAGGGACGACGACTAAGAAGTAGACGAAAGTAAACAGATGAGGTGAAAGAGTTGAGGAAGGTAATCACCTATGGGACATTTGATTTGTTCCATAAAGGACACTACAACCTGTTAAAAAGGGCGAAGGCTCTGGGGGACTATTTGATTGTGGGTGTAACCACAGAGCATTTCGATGAGGCCAGGGGGAAGGTCAACGTGATCGACCCGATTGTGGAGCGGATTGAAAATGTGAGGAAGACCGGATTTGCGGATCAGATTATTGTGGAAGACCATGAGGGGCAAAAGATCGAGGATATTCAGAAATACGGGGTTGATATTTTCACAGTAGGATCTGACTGGGTGGGAACCTTTGACTATTTGAATACCTTCTGTAAGGTGGTTTATTTAAGCAGGACTCCCGGGGTTTCCTCCAGTCAGCTTCGCAGCGAACGGTTTAATATCGTAAGCATTGGTATTGTGGGGACAGGGCGTATTGCCCCCAGATTTTTGAGTGAGGCCAAATATGTAAGCGGCGCTATTATAGAATGCGCTTATAATCCCGAAAGAGAGAGTGCGGTAAAGTTCGAGGCGGCTTATGGGATCAGAACTTATATTGATGATTATGAAGGGTTTCTGGGGCAGGTGGATGCGGTCTACATTGCATCACCTCATGAGACTCATTATGATTATGCCAGGAGGGCGATGCTGGCGGGAAAGCATGTACTTTGCGAAAAGCCGCTGACGTTTACCAGAGCCGAGGCAGAGGAACTCTATTTAATGGCAAAAGCCCAGGGCGTGGTTTTGATGGAAGGGATTAAGACAGCTTATTGTCCGGGGTTTTTACAGATGATGAATGTGGCTAAAAGCGGCATTATAGGGGAAATACGGGATGTGGAGGCGTGCTTTTCCAGGCTTGCAGACATAGATTCAAGAGAAATGACAGATCGGATTTATGGAGGCGCTTTTTTGGAATATGGAGGCTATCCGCTTTTACCTATTTTTAAGTTATTGGGAATTAATTATAAGGATATTCTGATTGATTCTATTCCTGGGAAAAACGGGATTGATTTGTATACAAAAATTCACATGCGTTACCCCCAGGGATTTGGTATGGCCAAGATGGGAGTGGGGATTAAGTCCGAGGGGCAGCTAATTATTGCTGGGACGAAAGGGTATATTCTCGCTAAGTCGCCCTGGTGGCAGACACGCAGGTTTGAAATCCGATATGAGGATCCCAATAAGGTAGATCCTTATGAACTTCGCTTTCAGGGGGATGGGCTGCGCTATGAGATTGGGGATTTTGTGTCTAAGATTAATGGTCATGGACAGGGGAGCAACTATAAATTGACGCCGGAAGAGTCCATCGCTATGGCAGATATTGTAGAGCAGTTTTTGAAGATTCGTAACGAAAAATGATCTGGATAAAGGTGCCGATAAATTGAGCGAATTAGCAGACGGTATAAGGAAAAAGAATATGAAAATAGGTATTATCGGGACAGGCAGAATCGCCAGGCGATTTGTGCCGGAGGCACGTGCGGTAGAAAGAACAGAAATTGTTGCAGTTTATAATCCTCATATAGTGAGTGCGGAAAGATTTGCGCAGGAACAGGAAATTAATTTTTATACGGATGATTTTGACGATTTTGTCGAGAAAACAGAGGCAGTTTATATTGCGTCTCCTCACCAGACTCATTATGAGTATGCGCACAGGATGCTGGATAAGGGAAGGCATGTATTGTGTGAAAAACCTCTGTGTCTTAAAAAGGATGAGGCAGAGGCTTTATACGGGGTTGCCGGAAAGAAAAGTTTGGTGTTGACGGAGGCGGTCAAGACCTCCTGTTGTCCGGGATTTGTGGAGCTGCTGAAGATGGCGGGGAGCGGTGTAATCGGCGGGATTAAGGATGTGGAAGCCTGTTTCACCAGGTTAACGCCGGGAAATACCCGGGAGCTTACAGATGTGGCATATGGAGGAAGTTTTACAGAGTTTGGAAGTTATGTGCTCTTGCCGGTGTTTAAGCTTCTGGGAACAGAATATACGGATATTCGGTTTAAGAGCCTGCAGGATGAAAACGGGGTTGACTGGTATACGAAAGGATTTCTGGATTACGGCGATAAAATGGCCTCTGTAAAGACAGGGCTGTCAGTCAAGTCGGAAGGACAATTGCTGATTTCCGGGACAAAGGGATATATCCTTGCGGAATCACCCTGGTGGCTGACCAGAAAATTCGAGGTCAGGTATGAGGATCCGAATAAACGGGAAGTGTACACTTTTCCATTTGAGGGACAGGGATTGCGTTATGAGATAGAAATGTTCCGCAAACAAGTAGAGGGGGAAGCAGATATGGAAAGGGGCATGAGCCCCGGGGAATCTGTCGCTATGGCGGGGATTATGGAGAAGTTTTTGCAAGAGAGAACGAAATATACCAAGCAATGAAACCAAAATAAACAGATATATAGTAAACCACCTGAAAGTATGTTAAACTGATACAAAAGGGTGGTTTCTTTTTGGTCAAAAAGACGGTTTCAGAGAAGACTTGGAATATGAGACAAGTTAAGGCGAATGGATTAGATTGCTTCATAACATACCAAGTTGTTTCGGACGTCAGAAGGCAACACAAAATTCGCAGTAAAGAATAACCGTTTTTAACCGATATATATATAAAAGTGAATTGATTTCAAGGAAGAAAGCAAAGCGTTAGTGGATTGTTTACGGAAGCTTTGAGTTGCATGGAGGCAGAAATAAGCGGATAAATGTAGGTTTATAAGCCGTTGCAACTATGGTTGCAACGGTTTTGTTTGTATAAAAGATTAGAACGAATGGAAATAAAAATCAATGAAATCGGAAATGAATAACTATCTGAATCAAAATGGAGTTTTGTTCGCCTTTAATATTTGGGACATAAATTCGGCGAAAGCAGTGATAGACGGGGCTGCAATAAAAAGAAAGAATGTTATTTTGCAGACATCTGCAAGCGTTTATAAACAAATTAGTCAAAAACAGTTGCGGGAGTTTGTAAATAGCTACGCAGAAGAAAAAAATATTACGGCCTTGTTGCATTTAGACCATTGTAAGGATATAGAGCTTATAAACAATGCGATAGAGAATCGCTGGGATTCCGTAATGATTGATGCTTCCGACAAAGAGCTTGAAGAAAATATAAGGATTACGAATAAAGCGGCGGACTGGGCACACCGGTATGGCGTACTGGCAGAAGCGGAAATAGGACAGGTAAAAGGGGTAGAGGACGACATTGAGGTCAGGCGCTCAGAGGTGGCAAGTATACAAGACATTAACCGCTTTATGAAAGAAACCAGAGCGGATATGATTGCTGTTGCCTTTGGAAACGCGCACGGAGAATATAAAGGCGAACCGGAGCTTAAATATGATTTGGTAGAATATACAGTAAGGCAGGCTAATATTCCATTTGTAGTGCATGGCGGAAGCGGATTAAAGGATTCTGTCCTGAAAAAACTTATTTCGATACCCGGTGTCAAGAAGATTAATATATCAACAGATGTAAAGCTGGCATATCGTCAGGGAATTTTACATGCATCCCAGAATGGTTTTTTAGAACAAAAAGGGTTTCAGGCAACAAAAGTAGAAGCATGCATCCACGATGCGATTGTGGATATGGTAAACAAAAAGCTGGATTTACTGCCTGAATGAGAGGAAATAATATGAAGACAATATTAGTGCTGAATATGGGAATGAAAAGTATTCGAAGCATTATTTTTGACTGCGAGGGGAATAAGCTTGCATCCGCGGCGCTTCCCATTGAAACCTCCTTGTCGGATGAACGTGTAACCCAGGATCCCTTTGAGTGGTGGGATAAGGCAAAAAAAGTCATAAGGGAGGCGGCAGATGCTGCCGAAACGAAAATCGATTATATAACGGTAACCACGTCTTCCGCATGTCTGGTCTATGTAGATCAAGAGGGGGAGGCACTGGCTCCCTGTATAATGGTGTCCGACAAAAGAGCTGTCAGGGAAAGCGATCTTCTAAAGCAGAATGATCTTTTCGGAAAAGTGAAGCAGACAACCGGTCTGGATGCGGATCCTTATTTAATGATCCCCAAGGCGCTTTGGGTAAAAGAGAATCAGAAGGAATTGTTCGACAGGACATACAAATTTTTGTCTCCTAACGATTATCTCATTGCCAAATTAACGGGCAGTTATGTGACGGATTATGTGAATGCACTAAAGTGGCATTATGATCCGGAGCATAAGAGCTATCCCTGCGATTTGCTCCGTGCGATTGGTATATCTCCGGAGCTGCTGCCTGAGGTAGTGGCGACAGGGGAGTATGTAGGAAATCTAAAAGAGACTGTCGCCAGAGAGATGGGCCTTTGTGCAAGTGTGAAAGTGATTACCTCCACGTATGATGCGATCTGTTCGTTTATCGGAAGCGGAGTTTTGAAGGATGGAGAAGCAAGCGATGTATCTGGCACGGTGACAGTTTTTCGAGCCGCATCAGGAAAGAAAATACAAGCTCCTCTTACCAAAATACAGCAAATCCCTTATTATGAGGCAGGCCTGCATATTGTGGGCGGATCAAATAATTTGGGGGGCGGATTAATTGAATGGGTGAAGCAATGCTACTATCAAAATGAACTGTTTCCTTATGAATTGATGGAAAAGGATGCCGGGGAAGCGCCGCTGGGGGCAGGAGGCGTAATCTTTCTTCCGTATTTGCTTGGGGAGAGGGCGCCTATCTGGAATTATAGTGCAAGGGGAGTGTTCTTCGGGCTAGAGAGGATGCATACACGTAAGGAGATGACCAGAGCCGTTTTTGAGAGCGCCGGTTTTATCGATTTGGACATGATAGCGGCAATTGAAGAGACCGGAATGCAGGTAAAGACAATTCGGCTTTCGGGAGGATTAGCAAGATTAAATCTGATTTCGCAGATCAAAGCGGATATAACAGGGCGTGAGGTTCAGGTCCTCTCAGAATTTGAGACAACGGCTACCGGAGCAGCTATGATTGCTCTGTATGGGCAGGGAGTGTACGCATCTCTTGAAGAGGCGGCAGAGCAGTTTGTGCAGGTCAGGATGTTCATACGGCCTGACAAGAAAAATCATAAAAAATACCTGGAGCTTTACGATTTGTACAAAGATACTTATCATACATTAAAGCCATTGTTCCCTAAAAGGATGGAACTGACGAAAAAGTTATATGGAAAAAAAGGAGTTAAAATAGAAAACCTCTAGGAGTCGATTATGAAAGCTTATCAGTTGAGTATGCCGACAAAAGTATATTTTGGGCGAGGCATCCTGGAAGATGCGTTTGCCGCACAGTTTTCCTTTTTTAAGGGAACCGTCATGATTGTGACAACAGGACGATCCCTGATCCGGCTGGGACATCTTGATATGCTGAAAGAGCTGCTCAGAAGGCAGACAGATGTAAATAATATCATAATATATGATCAAATAAGCGCTAATCCCAAGCTAAAAGAAACAATGAAAGGGGCGGAGCTTGGCAAAAGAGAAAGGGCAGATATTGTAATTGGCTTTGGGGGAGGCAGCGCCTTAGACGCAGCCAAAGCAGTTGCGGTTGGCATAGGGCATGATGAGAGTCTTGAGGATTTCTTTTATAATCAGAAGGTGCCGACATTAAAAACCCTGCCGATTGTGGCGATTCCCACTACGGCAGGAACCGGAAGCGAACTCAGCAAGGCAGCTATCATAACGGATCCTGTAATGAAGATAAAGAACGGCATTAGAGGAGCAGCGCTGTATCCCGGACTGGCAATCGTAGATTCTATATTTACGGAAACGATTCCGCTTCAGACCACAGCGGAAACAGGGTTTGACGTGTTGGCCCATGCAATCGAAAGCTATGTTTCAAAAGCGGCAACGCCCTATACGGAGATGCTCTCTGAACAAGCAATACAAATAGTCGGGAAATATTTGCCGAGGCTGATGGATGAACCTCACGATACGAAGGCCAGAGAGAAGATGAGCTTTGCAAGCATGATCATGGGAATTAATCTGGGGAATGCAAGTACCTGTCTGCCCCACCGGCTGCAATATCCTGTAGGCGCACATACAGACACCGGTCATGGAGTAGGGCTGGCAAAATTATTTACAGCGTGGGTATCTTATGAAGTCCAATATGCCGGCGGGAAGATGAAAAGAGCAGCGGAACTATTAAACGGATCAATCTGTGAAAAAGAAGAGGACGCAGTAAGAATAATCGAAAATTTTATCCGGAGTCTGAATTTGGCAGGTTCTTTGCGTGACATAGGCGTAACGCAGAATTTGATTGAAATTATGGCGGAGGAAGTGACCGGAAGTATTCAAAATGATCCGGCCGCACAAAAACAGAATATCATAAAAGAGATTTATAGAATGTCTTATTGAGAAAGAAGGAATATTGGTATGCAGGCAATTATTATGGCAGCAGGGAAGGGGAGCAGGCTGGGAGGCCTGACAAATGGAAAGCCGAAATCTTTTGTAGAAATCAAAGGGAAGAAATTAATCGAATATAATTTGGAGCTTTTACGGCATTATGGCGTGGATGAAATAATTATTGTAACAGGGTATCATTGTGAAGCCTTTGAAGAGCTTACCAAAGATATGAAGAATGTCCGCTTAATGTATAATCCCTTTTATGAAATGGTTAACGTCCTGGGTTCCTTCTATATGGGAATGGAGGCATTGCATGATGACTTTATTTATCTGCACGCAGATACGCTGTGCGCTCCGGAAATCATGGAGGAACTGGTTAAGCTTCGGTGGGATGTGACGCTTCCTGTTGAGTACGGGCAATGTAATGAAGAAGCAATGAAGGTGAGAAGCGAAAATGGGAAGATTGTTGAGATTACAAAGCAGATGCCTTTGAATGCGGCAGAAGGAGAATTTATTGGGATGGCCTCTTTTAGGAAGAGTACCATACCGGCCCTGAAAGAAAAGACCAAACAGCTTTTAAAAGAAAAAGAATTTATGGATTACTTTGAAAGTGCGATCCAGAGAATGATTGATGAGGATGATTTTGATATTAAGGCAGTTCCGACAGGAGGGGCATTCTGGGCAGAAATAGATTTTATGGAGGACTATGAGGAAGCCGCCGCCAAGATACCTGGGAGTCTGGTAAATATAAACAGTAACAGAGGGAAGAGTAATAATGTATAATTACAAAGGTGATCTGTCAGAAACAATATATATTGCGAAGCGCAAGGTAAAGGCGTTTGTACACAGCCTTGCCTATTACATATGCAGAGTATTTCCCATTGATCGTCAAAAAATCGTAATGTGGACCTTTGAAGGAGGGGGAGGATACGGCTGCAGTCCCAAATATGTAGCGCAGGAGATATTAAAAAGAAATTATGAAGGCAGTTCAGACTACAAAATTGTGTGGCTCCTGAACGATACAGGAAAGGATTTTCCGCCGGAAATCCAGAAGGTGAAAAGCACATTATGGAACAGAGCCTATCATTTGTCTACGGCCGGTACATGGGTGAGTAATACACGTACCTTTTACGGAACCAAAAAGAGAAAGAAACAATGCTATATTCAAACCTGGCATGCTACGATCTGTATCAAGCCTATTGGAAAATACCGCGGGAATTTATTTCCCCATATGGCATATCTGGTGAGCGCCTATGATTCGAAATTGATCGATTATGTACTGTCCGGTTCTGCATGGTGTGACCACATGTATCGCGACGGGTTGATCTATGACGGAGAAATCATTAAGACAGGTACGCCCAGGTGTGATGTTTTGTTTAACCAGAGAGCAGAGAAAATGCATCAAATACGGCAGGAATACCATCTTCCCAAAGATGCCCAAATTATGCTGTATGCGCCGACCTTCCGGGGAGGAAGCCAGAGCAAAAACCGCAGTGTGAATACCGAGGAGGCAACGGTAGATTTTACAC
>ERZ808051.1719-NODE-1719-length-13277-cov-4.593258_pt1 | contig 13277 bp, 10 predicted proteins | sample MGYA00380199_ERZ808051 | MGnify/ENA primary metagenome ERZ808051 (study PRJEB31490, sample SAMN06133391) | mouse gut metagenome | isolation source: J11 | host: mice | place: China: Chengdu | collected 2015-05 ...
CATAGGAAGCCGCCAGCCGCTCCCCCGGCGTCCGGGCCGGCTCGTCCCCGCAGGCGTCCAGCCCCCGGCATTCCTCCTCGGTCACGGTGACCGGAGCAGGCAGCGGCAGCTTATGCACCCTGATCTTCCTGCCCTTTGCGTCCACGGCCTGCTCCAGATAGTCCAGACAGGCCCTGGACATGGCGTACTGCACATCACTCTCGTCCTTTGTCCAGGCTAACACCGCCTCCCCGGGCGCCGTGAAAGCGCAGATATTGTCCACATGTCCGTTGGTCTCGTCATTGTAGATGCCGCAGGGCAGCCAGAGGATCGTCGAGACATTCAGATAAGCCCGCAGCACAGCCTCAATCTCCTCCCTGGACAGCTCCGGATTCCTCCCTCTGCTCAAAAGGCAGCTCTCCGTCACCATGCAGGTCCCCTCTCCGTCCACATGGATAGAGCCGCCCTCCAGGATAAAGTCCCTTTTGCAGTATACGTCTCTCTCCAGCAGATCACAGAGCTTCCTGGCCATATGGTTGTCCCTGTCCCAGGGGAAATACAGGCCGTCGTGCAGACCTCCCCAAGCATTGAATCCCCAGTCTATACCCCTTATGACACCTGCGTCGTTTTTTACAAAAGTAGGCGCATAGTCCCTGGCCCAGGCGTCATTGCTGGACATCTCCGCCACCCGGATATGGGCCGGAAGCAGGGCCCTGGCATTGTCGTACTGAGCCTCGCCGGCACAGACCGTCACCCGCTCCGACCGGGCTATGGCCTCCGCCACCCGGGCGAAAGCCTTTCTGGCCGCATACCCGCCGTACTGCCAGGAGTCCGGGCGCTCCGGGAATATCATGATACAGCCCTGATGCGGCTCGAACTCCGCAGGCATGCGGAAGCCGTCCGCGGCAGGGCAGGAATCTCTGATGATTTTCATGGAATGCTTCTCCCTCACATTTCCGTATATTCCTTAATTTTTTTATTTACATTTTTTATAATTCCTTAAGTACAAGGTCAAACTTTAGACACATTTTCAGGTTATGATAGATACATAAACAAAGGAGCTGTTGAATTTTGATAAATACGTGTCAGGGTTCTGTCAGCTTCGACTAATAGCAATACTGCTTTTGCAGTTTTACTATAGATACTTTTCCCTTTCATGTTTTCTTTTATTTTACTCCCTTAAAGAGTCCGGCAAGCCGGGCTCTTTTTGTGTCCCGCAGGACACTCCCCGTTTCGAAAGCCGGACCGTCCTCTGCGCCTGCAGCCTGCGAGGCCGCCCCCACGGTCCGCCGGCCCCCGCTACGACAGCCTCCCCTTGAACTCCCCGTAGCCGAATTCCTTACGGATCCTACACGTTCCGTCCTTTCCCCGCAGGCCGATGGCCGGCAGAGGCATTCCGTTGAAAGTGTTGTTCTTTACTATGGAATAGATGGCCATATCTTCGAATACAAGTCTGTCTCCCTCCTGCGGCGGCCTGTCAAAAGAGTAGTCCCCGATGATGTCCCCGGCCAGGCAGGTGGGACCGCCGATCCGGCATGTATAAGCTTTCTCGCCAGGCAGGCCGCTTCCCCTAAGGGGCGGTCTGTAGGGCATCTCCAGCACGTCCGGCATGTGACAGGCTGCGGAGGCGTCCACGATGACCGTATCGATCCCGTTATGAACGATTTCCAGCACTTCCGTGACCAGATATCCTGCGTTCAGCGCCACCGCCTCCCCCGGCTCCAGGTACACGGTCAGACCGTACCTGTCCTGCATCCTCCGGATACAGCGCTCCAGCCTGGGTATATCGTAGCCCGGGCGGGTGATGTGATGGCCCCCGCCGAAATTGATCCATTTCATGCGGGGCAGATATCCGCCGAACTTCTCCTCTACCGCATCCAGGGTCTTCTCCAGGGCATCCGAGTCCTGCTCGCAGAGGGTATGGAAATGGAGACCGTCCAGCAGCCCCAGACGATCTCCCTGCCCCGCTCTTCCCTCCGGGCCCAGCGCCTCCTCGAAAGCTTCCCGGGTGACGCCCAGCCTGGAGCCCGGCGCGCAGGGATCGTAGACGGCATGTCCCTCCTGGGTGGAGCATTCCGGATTGATCCGCAGACCCACGCTCTTTCCCGCCTCCTTAGCACAGGCACCGAATCTCTCCGCCTGCCTCCAGGAATTGAATACGATTGTGTCGCAATATTCCAGAACTTCCCCAAATTCCGATTCTTTATAAGCGGGCGAGAAAATATGGTTCTCCACCCTCCTGCCCTGGGTCCCAAGCGGTCCCGCCATCTCCTCCGCGCAAAGCCTGGCCTCGTACAGGCCGCTGGCGGTAGCCCCACAGAGGTACCTCCCGATCAGAGGATACAGCGCGTACATGGAAAAGGCTTTCTGGGCCAGAAGAATCCTGGCCCCTGTCCGGTCCGTGACGCCTTTGAGAATCTTCAGATTCTCTTCCACCAAAGCCTCGTCCACCAGGTAGCAGGGCGTGGGCAGCGCCTCGCCGGATCCGCGAAATCCTACCGGATCCGAAAGCTTCCTCCCTCTTTCGTCCATGGTATAGATGCCCTCCCTTACTCCAGTCTGTTGGTGGTGATGAAATCCACGCCCCAGGATACCAGCTGCTCCGCCTCCTCTTTGTCGTCGCAGGTCCAACAGTTCACGAGAATTCCCTCCCCGTGAAGCTCTTGCACGATCTCTTTTGTAAGCGCTTTGTAATGTATGTCCAGATTGAGCCTGTAGCGCTTCAAAAACCGCAGGATCTCCGGATTGTACTCACAGGTCAGATAGTACAGCTCCTGATCCGGCAAAAGCTCCCGCAGACGGATCATATTGTTCGGGGCAAAGGAGATGAACGTCACCTGTTCCATATAACCCAGCTCTCTGATTTCCGCCGCGATCCGCCCTATGTCCTCCGGCGCAAACTCATTCTTCAGCTCCAGGATGCAGACTTTCCCATACTTTCTGCAGATGGTGATATACTCTCTCAGATTCGGAATGATCAGATCCTGTCTCTCCTCTGTGGTCACAGGCTCTCCATCCCCGTCCGGCCAGGTATCCCTCAGGCATATCTTGCGTATCAGTTCATAGCGGGATGCCTCCACATGGATATCGTCCCATGCCACGCGCCCTGTATTGTCGTCATGTATGACTACAAATCTCCCGTCTTTCGTCACATGAGCGTCCGTCTCCACGCCGTAGTAGCTGCGGTTCCCGGCAGCCACAAAGGCCGGGATCGAATTCTCCGTCTCCAGCCCGCTGAGCCCCCTGTGGGCGATCATTTTCGTGCCGCCGCTGTTGATCTTAATGGTATCCATATCCGCTTCCTCTCTTTCCACCGGATTTCCATTATCATACCACCCGCGGCCCGGTTTCGCAATGAGTTTCTATTGATTCTATGCCTCACCGGGCAGGCTGTCCCCGCCCATTCGGTCCATAACCCACACCGCGCCCAGCAGTACGCACACCAGACCGGCATGAATCCACAGACCCGGCACATCCGGAAAGGCCGCCAGAACCCATATGGCTGCCACCCCTGCCGCCATGTCGACCAGCATGGTGATCATGGAAGACGCGCTCTGCTTCACCACCCGGGTCTCGTTCTCCCAGTCGAAGACAGGCATTTTCTCATTGATTGCCAGGCCTACCCTGGCGCTGAAGACACAGTATGCCGCAGGCACCGCAAGCAGACTGAGCGCCTGGGTCCAGCCAGGCTTCAGGGCAATGAACATCAGCACTTCCGACACCACATAAAAGGGCGCGGTTATGAGCAGGTTCAGCCCCACCTTGCTCCGGATCATCTCCCGCCTGGAAACGGGCAGAGTCTGCAGTATCCACCACTGCCTGCCCTCCATGGAGACGGAACACGCCGTCAGGGGCATCATTCCCGGCAAGAGTCCCAGCGCCACCGGCAGCATCCTGTCCGTAATCCCGGGAATGCCCAGAAGCGCTCCGATGCCGTCTTTTCCCACCGCCAGTATGCCCACTGCCAGAAATACCATCAGGATCTGCCCTACCAGAGTATTCGTCACATAGACCGTGGAGGAGAAATAGCGTCTCCACTCCCGCTCCATCAGACTTCCCACCGCGGATCTGGCGTGCAGCTCTTTCATCCGGTAATTTCCCCTTGCCCCGTTTGCGGCTAACAGGGTGCAGATTTTTTCGTAAAAAGGCCGCAGGATCTCCAGGAAAGCCGCAAAAGTGCCCAGGGATACTCCCAGGAACAGCGCCAGCTTCCCGAAGCTGCCCCCTGCCATGGCCTCTGCCATCCACATGGCCGGCGGATACAGGCCCCGAATCTGTCCCTCCAGCTGCAGCGCCACGTTCTGCATCATGGCTTCCAGCTGGCTTTCCTCCATCACGCTCATCTGCATGCTTCCCACCATAACGGCGCACACAAAAGCCAGCGTCAGAAAAATGCCTACAAAATTCTTTCTCCTCCATCTGGCCGTAATGCCCGCAATCACAGCCCCCACCACGGAGGCGGCCGTCAGGGGCAGAAGCGGCAGGAAGACCACTGCCACAATGCCATACACATAAAAGACAAAGTCCGGTCTCTCCATGATTCCGTACAGCGCCATCCCCGGCAGCATCACCACCATCCCCAGCAGCATGTCCGTGACATACATGGAAAGAAAGCGGCTCAGGATCACGGCCCGCACCGTCACAGGCAGCGGGATCTCTTTCTCATAGGCCCTCCGGTCGAAGAGCACGGCTCCGGCCTTGAACACGGTAAAAAAGAACACCAGCGCCGCCACTGCCATGCCCAGCACCGCCGGCACGAACTCTCCCAGTCCCTGGGCCAGGAGCCCATAGCTGAGTATACACACATAGCCCGCCACCATCAGAATCAGGAAGATCCAAAGCACTCCCATGAGGCAGCCCCTGATTTTCCTGCGCCTGTCTTTGGTATGGAGGAATTCATTGATCCCGAACAGCCCCCGCAGCGAGAGATTTGTCAACAGTCTAATCTGCCTTGTCATGACGGATCACCTCCATAAATACATCCTCCAGGGATTTGCCCCCGGTCAGTTCCTTTGTGTCGCCCTCCGCCACCAGACTGCCTTTGGAGATTACCGCGATGCGGTTGCAGAGCTTCTCCGCCACCTCCAGTACATGGGTGGAGAAAAAGATGGCGCTGCCCCTCTCGCAGAGTTCGTGCATCTTCCTCTTCAAAATAAGCGCCGCCTCCGGGTCCAGCCCCACAAAAGGCTCATCCAGCACCAGAAGCCTGGGCTCATGGATCAGCGCCCCTGAAAGGGCAAGCTTCTGCTTCATACCGTGGGAATAGGTGGAGATCAGGTCCCCCAGCACCGGATAGATTCCGAAATCCTCCGTCTGGCTGCGGATGCGCTCCTGTCTGTCCCCGGCGGATACCCCGTAGATGTCCGCCAGGAAATTCAGATACTGAATGCCCGTCAGGTATTCGTAGATATCCGGATTGTCGGGAATGTAGGCCATGACCCTCTTGCAGGCCATGGAATCCCTCCGCACGTCCTTTCCATCCACGAATATCTCCCCTTTGTCGAAATCGTGGATCCCTACCACTGCCTTGATGGCAGTGGTCTTCCCGGCGCCGTTGTGGCCGATGAAGCCGTAGATGTCCCCGGCCCGCACTGTCAAGGACAGGTCGTCCACGGCTTTCTTGCCGCCTTTGTAAATCTTTGTCAGATTTTTGATCTCAAGCATCTTACGTTTCCTCCCTCCAATGTCCTGCGATTGCTCAGGATTACATTTCTATTTGATATCATTATAATATCACTTTAATTCTTCGATTGCAAGGACTTTATGAGAGAAATGCCCGTTGGTTTCCTCCCTGCCGAAAACCGGCACATGGCAAATCCGGCGCCGCCTTTCAAATACGCCGCCCCATGAACGCAAAAAGGCCGGGCGGCAGGACAGGTCCAATCCCGTCCGCCGCCCGGCCGAACAAAGCCTACTCCACCAGCACCGGATTCTCCTCCACCACCCAGGGCAGACCGTACTCGTTGAGCGCCTCCATGTAAGGATCCGGGTCGAATTCCTCCACGTTGAATACGCCCGGCTTCTTCCAGACGCCCTCCATCACCAGCATGGCGCCGATCATGGCAGGCACGCCCGTGGTGTAGGAGATGGCCTGGGAGCCCAGCTCCCGGTAGCACTCCTGATGGTCGCATACATTATAGATATAGACGGACTTCTCTTTCCCGTCTTTCACGCCCGTAAAGATGCAGCCAATGTTTGTCTTGCCCACCGTCCGGGGCCCCAGGGAGGCCGGGTCCGGAAGCAGCGCTTTCAGAAACTGGATGGGCACGATCTCCCTGCCCTGAAACATCACAGGGTCCGTGCGCAGCATCCCCACGTTCTCCAGACATTTCATATGGGTCAGGTAGCTCTGCCCAAAGGTCATGAAGAAGCGGATCCTCTTCACGCCGGGTATATTCTTCGCCAGGGACTCGATCTCCTCATGGTGCAGCAGGTACATGTCTTTCCTCCCCACCTGGGCGAAATCGTACTCCCGCTTTATCTCCATAGGCTTCGTCTCCACCCAGCGTCCGTTCTCCCAGTAGGAGCCGTTGGCGGATACCTCCCGGAGATTGATTTCCGGGTTGAAATTGGTCGCAAACGGATATCCGTGGTCCCCGCCGTTGCAGTCCATGATATCGATATAGTGGATCTCATCAAAATAGTGCTTCAGGGCATAGGCGGAGAAGACGCTGGTCACCCCGGGGTCGAATCCGCTGCCCAGCAGAGCCGTGATACCGGCTTTCTCAAAGCGCTCCCGGTAAGCCCACTGCCAGGAATAATCGAAATATGCGGTAAATCCCTGCTCTCTGCACCGTCTCTCGTATATCTCACGCCACGCCGGATCTTCCGTGTCCTCCGCCTCGTAGTTGGCGGTGTCTACGTAGTCCACGCCGCAGGCCAGACAGGCCTCCATGACGGTGAGGTCCTGATAGGGCAGCGCCAGATTCAGCACAACCCTCGGCTGCTCCTTTTTGATCAGCGCAGTCAGCTCCTCCACATTGTCCGCATCCACCCTGGCGGTGGTGATCTTCGCCTCCACGGTGCCGGCAAGCTTTTCTTTCAGGGCGTCGCATTTTGACACAGTGCGGCTGGCAATGCAGATCTCTGAGAACACGTCCGCTTTCTTCGCACATTTCTGAATCGCCACAGCGGCCACGCCGCCGCAGCCAATGATCAGTATTTTACCCATTTTCATCTCTCCGTTTCTCTCCTATATCCCATGTCCGCAGAAGCGGACAGGCCAAGCGCCTCCATCCTACGCCTCGTGTATCTCCACCTGCCGCAGAAGCTTCTCCACATAAGCAGGCAGACAGAAAGCCCCCATGTGCAGCTTGGGCGTGTAGTACCTGGTCTCGATTCCCCTCTCCAGCCAGCGCTCCGCGCTCAGGTCATGCACCGGATGGTATCTCCTGGAGGCAAATCCGAACAGCCAATGCCCCGACGGATAAGTGGGAATATGGGCCTGGTACACCCTGCTGATGGGAAAGCTCTCCACGATGCGCTTGTGGGCCCGCATGCAGGCCTTGGCATCCGCTTCGTAGAAGGGGCTCTCATGCTGATTCACCATGATGCCGTCCTCCCGCAGAGCCTTGTAGCAGTTTCCGTAGAATTCCTTGGTAAACAGCGCCTCCCCCGGTCCGAACGGATCCGTGGAGTCCACGATGATCAGATCGTATTCATCCGCCTTTCGCCGCACGAACTTCATGCCGTCCTCATAGAAGATACGGACTCTCCCGTCCTCCAGGCCGCAGGAGACCTTGGGCAGATATTGCCTGCATACCGTAACCACCTGCTCGTCGATCTCCACCAGATCGATCCGCTCCACTTCCGGATACTTTACCAGCTCTCTGACTACACCTCCGTCTCCGGCCCCGATGACCAGCACATTCCTCACAGAGGGATGCACTGCCATGGGCACATGGGCCATCATCTCGTGATAGATGAACTCGTCCTTCTCCGTCAGCATCATATACCCGTCCAAAGTCAGAAAACGTCCGAATTCCGGCGAATCAAACACATCGATCCGCTGGAACCCGCTCTCCACGCCGCACAGCTGCCTGTCCACTTTAATAGAAAGCTTTACATTCGGTGTATGCAGCTCCGAAAACCATAATTCCATCTCTCCACCTCCTTAGCGCCCCACACGGGCTTTTCCTGAACTTCCTCTCACGCCGCCTATGCCAGCCACTCCTCTTTCAGCACATTCAGCCGTTCAATCTCCGGATCCTCCGGCCCGGTCATGGAACAGCCTTTCTCCTTTGCGTAGACAATATACTTCAGAATCTCCTCCGTGATCTCCTCCCCGGGCGCCAGAATGGGAATCCCCGGCGGATAGCACATCACGAACTCGCTGCAGATCCGCCCTCTTGTCTCCGGAAGCGGCAGAGACTCTTTCTCCGCGTAGAAAGCGCTCTGGGGCGATACCGCTACCTTGGGCTCTATATATTCCTGCGTGTACAGATCCGCGTTGTCTCTGCTGTATTTGCGCTTGATCTCCTCCAGCGCGCCTATCAGGCGCTCCATGTCCCGCTCCCTGTCCCCGATGGAGATATAGGCCAGCACATTGGCAATGTCCCCCAGCTCCATCTGGATGTCATACTCGTCCCGGAGACAATCATAGACCTCTATGCCCGCCAGACCGATTCCCAGGGTATTCACCGTCAGCTTCGTCCTGTCAAAGTCGAAAATGCTGTCCCCGTTAATCAGCTCCGGGGAGTAGGCGTAATAGCCGCCGATATTGTTGATCTCCCGTCTGGCATAGTCCGCCAGCGCCGTCACCTTGGCGAATTCCCCCTTTCCCCGCAAAGCCAGATTCCTGCGGGAGATGTCAAGGCTGGCCAGCAGTAAGTAAGACGAGCTGGTCGTCTGGGTCAGATTGATGATCTGGCGCACGTACCCGGGATTCATGTCCGGCCCCGTCAGCAGAAAAGAGCTCTGGGTCAGGCTTCCGCCGGACTTGTGCATGCTTACCGCCGCCATATCCGCCCCGGCCGCCATGGCGGACAGCGGCATATTCTCCCCGAAATAGAAATGCGTCCCGTGGGCCTCGTCCACCAGCACTTTCATGCCATGTCCGTGGGCCAGCTGTACAATGCGCCTCAAATCCGAGCAGATGCCGTAGTAGGTGGGATTGTTCACCAGTACCGCCACCGCGTCCGGATGCTCGTCGATCGTCCTCTTCACCTGGGACACCCGCATCCCTAAGGCAATGCCGAGACTGACGTTCATATCGGGATTCACATAGATCGGCGTGGCTCCGCAGAGCACCAAAGCGTTGATGACGCTCCTGTGGACATTCCTGGGCAGGATGATCTTGTCCCCTTTCTTGCAGACGCTGAGCACCATGCTCTGCACCGAGGAAGTGGTGCCTCCCACCATCAGAAAGGCATATGCCGCTCCGAAAGCATCCGCCGCCAGCTCCTCGGCCTCCCTGATGACGGACACCGGATGGCAGAGGTTGTCCAGCGGTTTCATGGAATTCACGTCTATGGACACGCACTGTTTCCCCAAAAGCTGCGTCAGCTCCGGATTGCCCCGGCCCCTCTTATGCCCCGGCACGTCGAAAGGAACGATCCGCTCCCCCCGGAACTCCTCCAGGGCTTCGTAAATCGGGGCTTTTGACTGATTGGGATGTGCCATGGCTTCTCTCTCCCCTTTCCGACCGGAAATCATCCGTCCCCTGCAGCCGGCCTCTTAATAGATATTTCTGCCGCTGTAGATCTCTATCATCTCCCTGCGCAGATTCCCCATGATCTCCAGGCGCAGCTTGGGCGCCAGCTCATAGACATCGCTGTTAAAGAGATAATTCTGCAGGTCGATTTCCTTGATCAGCATCTTCGTGTGAAAAATGTTGGCCTCATATACATTGATATCCACCGCATCATACCTGCGCAGGGTATTGGCGTCCACAAAGTCCTGAATCGATGTCATCCTGTGGTCCATGAAGAGCTTCTGGCCGGCCACGTCCCTGGTAAAGCCCCTGACCCGGTAATCCATGGTAATGATATCGGAGTCAAAGGAGCCGATCAGATAATCCAGCGTGGACAGGGGCGTGATCTCTCCGCAGGTAGCCACATCGATGTCCACCCGGAAAGTGGCCAGGTACGTGTCCGGATGATACTCCGGATAGGTATGCACCGTGATATGGCTCTTGTCCAGATGCGCCACCGTGGTATCCCCCATGGGCACCTTGCTCTCATCGGCAATCAGGATCGTCACGGAGCTCCCCTGGGGCTCGTAGTCCTGGCTGGAAATGTTCAGTACCGTGGCCCCTATCATGTCCGTCACATCCACCAGAAGCTTGGTCAGCCGTTCGGAATTGTACTGCTGGTCGATATAGGCGATATAATCTTTCTGCTCCCGCTGGGACTTTGCATAGCATACGTCATAAATGTTGAAGCTCAGGGATTTGGTCAGATTGTTGAAGCCGTACAGGGTAAATTTCTCGCTCATGATTTCTCCTTTATCCGTATCCTACAGCCGGCCGGAAGATCCCCGACGACGCAATGCAAAAAAGCAGGTGCGCCTGTCGTCACCTGCCTTGAAGATATTCTGTCCTCCCCATCTCTCCTCCTGACCGCAGTCCCTGCCGGCACAAAATAGGAACGGGATGTTTGCAAACAGATATATGGTTTTTAGAGTCTATATAGCAAATATTTTACTTTTACTACTCTTATTGACCGTTTCACAAGTTAGATGTTCGTCAGCACCGGTTTATAGTCACCAACTTATAAAATTTGAGCTTTTAACTCAATCAATAAGGCAACATATACGTCTGTACTATATCACACCTACCCTTATTTCGTCAATCGGATTCCGAAATATTTTTCCCGCCGTCTCCGCCCAGGGCAGACCCCCGTCAGGGATCTATATCCAGCTTCTCCTGTATGTACTGGGCTTCCCTGATCAGTCCGATTCCCGTGAAGACGGCCCAGATGTAAGGCGCACCGTAGCAATTCAGAGTCTTCGGCCCCACGATTCTCTTCGGCGCGTCCTCTCCCACCTGATCCTGGATAAGCTTCTCGTAAGCTTTCTCAAAAGTGCTCCTGGTGATGGAACGCTCCCTCCTGTTGGTGAAGAGCTCCCCTCCCTTAATGTTATAGGTAAAGGGAAGCCCCTTTTTCGTCAAAAACTGCTGTCCCTCGTGCTCCCGTATCACGTCCCACAGGCCAGGGACGGTTGTCCTTGATGTATTGAGTTCCATAAGCCTCCTTGCGCCTTGCGGTGCCCTTATCTAATGTAGGTGGACCGAAATAGGTCCTATTTAGAATCCTACCTGATATAAGAAGTCTTGTCAATGGGAAATAGGGGGATTGTGTAAAATCGCCGTATTCTTCTCCACTTCTTTCTTGCTCAGCGGATAGGTGAACCGGATAATCAGAAACACCGCCAGATAACATATCCCCGGCACAAGTGTAGCCACCGTGTAGACCCGTTCCGCCACAGCCTCTGTCTGGGCCGGCGCCTCGGACACATAGCCTATGGCAGTCAGCACAAAGCCTCCCAGCCCTCCCGCCAGAGCCTGCCCCACCTTTCTGGCAAAGGAGTAGACCGCATACACGGTTCCGTCCTCCCTTTTCCCTGTGGCAATCTCCTGGTAGTCTATGATATCCGTGATATAGGCCCAAATGATCAGATTGAACAGACCTGTGCCGAGAGTTCCGATAAAGAGCAGCACCATAAACACGGGAACGCTTCTCACCCGCAGGAAAAACAGCAGCATATACACGATTCCTGCCAGCAGCATCCCCAGGGCTCCTGCCTCCTTTTTACCGAATTTGATGGCAATGGTGGAGACGAAAGGCGCAAGCAGAAGCGTCCCCCCTATGCTCACCACATTCACCAATGACAGTGCTTTCGCATTTCGGAAATAATCCAGAAAAAGGTAGTTGTTCATGGTCTGGCTCATAAGCGTTGCCAGCAGAAGCACCAGCGCCGCGCACACCAGGGAAAACAGCGGCCTGTTCTTTCCAAGGCTGCCCAGCATCTCCCAGACCGACTCCCCTCGCTGCTCCTTTTTGCAAAATACCACCCGCTCTCTGCACAGTGCATAGCAGAGTACATAGCAGACCACGGCCAGAGCGCCGAACACAAAAGCCGTCACCGTAAACCGCTCAGGCAGCACCACCTGATTCCCGTTCTGGTCCGTCTCATACACAAACAGCGGCACCAGCACGCCTATGGCCAGCCCTGCCAGGCTGGCGCCGATGCTGCGGAAAGTGGACAGGGAGGCCCTGTCCTTTACATCGGAACTGATCACCGATGCCATGGAGCCGTAGGGAATGTTGATGGCCGTATAGCAAAAGCTGCTCCACAGCAGATAAGTGAACACCACATAGACCATCTTCGCGCCATAGGGCCAGTCCCGCACGAAATACAGATACATCACGGAGCTGGCCACCGCCACCGGAATGCACATGCGCCGGATCCAGGAGCGAAACCGGCCGTCCGGCGCCGGCTGCATGTGATCCACGATACGTCCCATCGTCACATCCGTAAAGGCGTCCACAAACCTGGCCCCCAAAAACAGCAGGCCCACCGCGTAACCGCTCAGCCCCAGCACCTTGGTATAAAATACCATCAGATAGCTGCTGGCGAAAATAAAGCTGAAATCATTTCCGAAATCCCCGAACATGTACCCGATCTTGTCCCGGATTCCAAAGGGGCGCACATCCCCTGTCCGGTCTTTTCGCACATTTCCCTTATCGTCCACTGTCTCCGACATAAAATCCTCCTCACTGCATCAGAATAAGTCCCCGTGTCTTAACATGATAAGACTTTCCTTAGCATGCAGCATTGCGCGGAAAATTATGCATGATAAAACCATTCTTTACATCTGGGGCAAATGTGACTATAATAGGCATATGCCGCCTGTCCTACAGCTTGACGGGCAGGCTTTCCAACGGGAGGTTGCCATGACGATATTTACCGTATTTTTCCAAATGCTCTGTCTGCTGATCATGATAGGAGCAGGTTACTTCATGACGAAAAAAGGCATGCTGGACGCGCACACCAACACCCAGATGGCCAAGATGATCGTAAACGTATTCAACCCCATGCTTATATTATCCAGCGCCGCCTCCTCAGTGGGGCTTATCCCTCTGAACACCATGGGGCTGGTAAGCCTGATCGCCGTGGGCATGTTTGCCGTTCTGATTGCCGCAGGCATGATCCTGTCGCCGCTATTCGACAAACGCCCGGACCAGAGAAAGATTTTCCAGATGATGTTCGTCTTCTCTAACTTAGGCTTCATCGGAATCCCCGTGGTCAGCAGCATCCTGGGTGCGGAATATGTGGTCTATGTGACGGAATTTCTG
>ERZ808051.1721-NODE-1721-length-13260-cov-3.657893_pt1 | contig 13260 bp, 10 predicted proteins | sample MGYA00380199_ERZ808051 | MGnify/ENA primary metagenome ERZ808051 (study PRJEB31490, sample SAMN06133391) | mouse gut metagenome | isolation source: J11 | host: mice | place: China: Chengdu | collected 2015-05 ...
TACGGGTTCCTGCTGTTTTTTCAGTTCCGCAGTAACCCTCCCACCGCCCTCCTCCCAGAAGGGCTTCCCTGCGCTTCGCTCCTGGAATCCCTTCGGCGCTGTACGGGTTCCTGCTGTTTTTTCAGTTCCGCAGTAACCCTCCCACCGCCCTCCTCCCAGAAGGGCTTCCCTGCGCTTCACTCCGGAAATCCCTTCGGCGCAATTGCCCTATGTATCGGGGGAGAGGAGAGCGTCCCGGGCTTTCATGCGCAGCCTTGAGAGTTTGGTGTCCACTGCATTAACTGTCATCCCCAGGGCAAAGGCAATCTGCTTTGAGGACTGGAGATAAAAATATCTGCGCAGCATCAGCTCCCGCTCTTTTTTGGGCAGTTCCCGAACAAAATCGTTGATCTGCCCCATCCGCTCCTTTTTCAAAAGCTCGCCCTCCACATCGGCGGTATCCGCACAGGAATCGAGCAACTGTGCAAACTCCCCGTCCGCACAGAACTCCTCACGGCGGCGCACATCGCGCAGTCGGTTTATCGCCGTGTTCCGCGCAATCACTTTTAAGTAGGTGGTTAGCGATGCCCTGGAAAAATCAAAATTATCCACATTGCGCCATATTTTTAAATAAGTATCGTTCACACACTCCTCAATATCGTCGGGGCGCTTGCCCAAAATGCCGGATATGATATAGGACAGAAGTTTTCCATATTTATCCGCCAGTGCCTCCATCCCTGCATTCTCCTGGCTTTTGATTAATTCAATGATATCTTCTTCCGTCATAGCGACCTCCAAAGGTGCACCGTGCAATATTCACGGTGCACACTTTAATATACACCTCAGCCAATCATATCTTGCAAATTCTCATCACATCATTTATATTATTATTTTCAATATCCGAGGAAGTGACCACAATCACGATACTTCCCTTGTGTACAAGCCCCGTTTCCTTTGCTTTCTTTAATGCGTAATCAAACAGGGCTTCCGGTGTATCCATGCGTTCTGCCGCAACCGGCTTAACCCCCCATGCAAGTTTTAGGAGACGTGCGCCTTCCTCCTCCATCGTCACTGCAATAATCGGGGCGGTCGGCTTAAAATCCGAGAGCATGCGCGCGGTGCGTCCGCTCTTTGTCACGACTACAATCGCCTCCGCGTCAAGGTAACTTGCCGCACTGTACGCGGAAGCGCAGACCGCATTCGCCACCGTGTGCTCCATCTTCATATGGTCGCGCACAAAATACCGGCTGTAATCCAACGACTCCTCCGTCGTTTCAGCAATCTCCGCCATGGTCTTTACCGCCTCCGTCGGATAATCCCCCGCCGCCGACTCACCGGAAAGCATAATGGCGGTAGTACCGTCGTAGATTGCGTTTGCGACATCCGAAACCTCCGCCCTTGTCGGACGCGGGTTCTGCGTCATGGACTCAAGCATCTGTGTCGCCGTCACAACAATCTTACCCGCCTCGTTGCACTTGTTAATCATAACCTTCTGAAGTGCAGGTATCTTCTTGAAGGCAATCTCCACACCGAGATCCCCCCTGGCCACCATAATTCCATCGCTCTCAACAATAATTTCATCGAGGTTCCTTACCCCCTCGCCATTCTCAATCTTCGATATAATGCGCATTCCCTCTCCGCCATTGTCACGCAGGAATTTGCGCAGTCTGCGCACATCGTCGGCACAGCGCACAAAGGATGCCGCAATATAATCAAATTTCTGCTCTATCCCAAACAGAATATCCTCCTTGTCCACCGGACTTAAATATGGCATCGGAATAGAAACATTTGGGACATTAATGCTTTTATGGTTGCTCACTTTTCCACCGTTAACAACCGAACACACCACTTTTGTTCCCTTGATCTGGCTAACTTTAAGGGCGATCTTACCGTCATCAATCAAGATGCGGGTTCCCTGAACCACACTTTTTGCCAGTTTGTCATAGGTAATACCAATATGTGTCGCATCCCCGTAAGCCTCTTTGTCCGTATCAAGTATAAAATTCTGCCCTTCCTTTAAGATTACACTTCCCGTGGCAAAATCCCCGAGCCGGATTTCCGGTCCCTTTGTATCGAGAAGCAGGGCTACCGGAACACCGAGTTCAGTGCTCACGCCTCGCACCCTAGCAATTCGTTCTGCCTGTTCCTTATGTGTGCCATGCGAAAAATTAAACCTGGCACAATCCATGCCGTTCTGGATCAATTTCCGGATCATTTTCTCATCGTCAACCGCCGGTCCTAATGTACATATTATCTTTGTTCTTCTCATACTTACCTCCATACCGTAATATTTTTCTCTGACTCATCATAAAGAGTATACCCTGTTTGACACAATATTTCAATTGCAGTCTTGTGATTTTTATGATATTTTTAATATTATGGCAGCATCTCCATCCGTTTAATCCCAAAGCAAACCTGGGATACTTATCCAGACTTTGCTAACTACTGCGAACCACAGGCTGTATATAAATTTGAAAATTCTCCAAATAAGGAACCCCAGGCGTGGAACTTCTCTGATGGGTTAAACGTCACCAAAGATGGATAGTACAGAAATACAGTGTATGATTATCAGACACACCCGGGTATACAGTATCTTTCACACAGAATACAAAATGATTTCCCTGGAAGTGAAATATATTGTACACAAAATTATATAGAAAATAAAAGAAATGGAAGGATAAAAACATATCACGCCCGCGGGGTTTGTGCTGCGCCAAATCCCACCCTATAAAAATATCAAAAACAGTCGCAGCATGGAGGTTAAGAATGATAAGAAACATGGATTTCAGAATGTCACGGGAAGGATTGATGGAAGTCGGCGATACGGTAACTCTCGCGGAATCCACATTAAGCACGCTTGCCGGGACGGTGTATTACTACACAATCGTCCCGGCGCTCGCCATGTCAAACAATACACAAAAACGCTTAAAAACACTTGCGGGAACTGTCACAAACATTGTTCCATACGGCAGCGAGTGGACGGTCACACTCGCAATTGAGGAACCATAATTCCAATTTAACTTCCACAGAATCAGTCAAAGAAAATTTCATATCCCAATACCGCTATCAAAACAGACAGGTAAAAAGGCTTCCTAATCCGTAATTGAAATGTCCCCGGATGTGGACTGTATCTCGATGCTTGACCCTTCCGCCCCGTAGCGGTGGATTCCGTTTGCCGCATCGTTAAGATGCAGATTCTGGTAGCGGTAATTCGTTTCCCCATGGGTCGAAACCTTCGAGGCAAAACCTGCCCCACTGTTTTTGAGGTGAAAATGCACTTCCCCGCTGCGCGTGTTCACGCTTGCCTTTGTATCCCCCTCCTGCACAACAATCACATCACCGCTGCCGCTTGTCAGGTTCATCTGTCCCACATGTCCTCGGATACTCATATCACCGGAATTCACGGAAGCTTTAAGCACTTTTACCGTGATCCCATTCCCCTCAATATCCCCGGAGTTACCTGTTATCAGAAGATTATCCGATTTTACATCTTCCGCACACGCATCCCCGCTCATGGAAGAAATCTTCGCGTCCACAGCGGACAAGCCCTTTACACATGCGTCACCGCTCATACTGGAAACACTGATGATCCGACCCGTTGTATTCTGTGTATCCGCATCCCCGCTCATGCTGGAAACCACCATCTCGTCAAGTTCACACTCCCTTACCCGCGCATCCCCGCTCATTGATGTAACAGCCGCTTTCTCCGCTTTTACCTTGCATCCCTCGGCATCCCCACTTTTGCTTGATGCCAATACATAACCGAACTTCCCGTCCTTTACACTGGCATCCCCGCTTAAAGTTTCCACCATGCATTTGTCCGAATTCACCCTGCACAATGTGACATCCCCGGACATACTTTTCAACATAAGCGTACTGACAGTAAGATCCCTCATTTGAATATCGCCGCTCTTTCCGTTTACTTCAAGTGCCCCCACCCAATCAGGAATGGATAATTCCAGGCGCAAATCTGCATTTTCCTCAAATACGCCCCCGAGGATGGAAAAATGGTTTTTCCGCTCCGCCTTCTCATCGCGTACAATGCTGATTGTCAGTGTTCCCTGGGATACCCTTTTTTCACACCGATACAGAATCTTACTCCCTGCACTGCCCTCGTTAATATAATGATAATTAAAATTATTATCTTCCGACGGAGCAATATCAACCTCCGCCGATTTGCTGTCCACAACAATATGCCGTATTCCTTCCCCCTCCGTCACAATTCCCCTGCATTCCGGCACATACTGCTCTTCACTGCTATCAATATCTTCATAAACATAATTGTATTCTTCCGGCTTTTTCCCCGCCTCTTGCGAATTCCTTCTCTGGTAGCTTTTCGCCTCCGATTTTGCATTTTCCTGCCGCCTGCGGTAATCCGTCATATCCTCACCCGATTTCTCAAAATTCACCATCCAGTCATTGAAACCGGAAAAAGTTTTGTTCACCACTCCGGAAATCTGGCTTAACACAGAACTCGTAATGTTTTTTGCACTGTTTTTTATATTGTTAATATCCGAATTATTCCAATAGGTGTACTGGTCATCCGACCCCCGTTTTGAAAATTTCCGGTTCCAATCATCCCCGCTCTCCATCCTATCTTGCATATGCTCTTTTTCCTTCTGTTCTTTTTCCCTCTTAGCGCGCAAAAACTCTTCCTTTTCCCGCTCGCTCTCCATTTTAGCCCGCTCTAATTCTTCTTTTGCCCGCATCATCTCCTCATAGGCTCTCTTCATCTCCTCCCTCGCACGGGAAAGTTCTATGTCAACCTGCCTTAATTGTTCGGTCTGCCTGTCACAATACTCTTCCTCCTTATTTCCTTCCGCTTCTTCCTGCCTGTCATTCTCCCCGTCGCTTTCCCTTAAAGCTTCCGTGCTACAGGTATCGTTCCCGCCAGGCACACCCGCATTTTCTGCCTGCGATGGCACGCGCTCCTCCTGCATTTTATCCGCGCTGTCACCTTCACTTTTTGCAGCGCCCTTCTTCCCGCTCATAAACGCATTCAGTTCCTCTGTGAATTCTTCGATGCTCCCAAGTTCCGCAATCACTTCCTCATCGCTGCGCCCTGATTCCTTCGCCCGCTCAAAATGCGCCTCATAATCCTCCATAATATCCCTTGCCACCTCTGGTTCCACATGTAAAAGCGCCCTTGAAAGTAAATCCATATACTCTTTTTTTGTCATAACAACCTCCATTTTCACAACTAGATTAACCCACTCTTTACAGCCGTAATTCTCAAAATCCTTAAAAACTGACCGGTTATTGTTCCTGCCCTAACACTCGCGCAACAGCCCCAACAAATTCAAACCATTCAGCGCGCAGCTTTTTCTGGTATTCCCTTCCTTCCTCAGTAAGATGATAATACTTGCGCGCGGGTCCTCCCCCCGACTCCACCAGATAAGTTTCCACATAATCCTCATCCTTCAGACGCTTTAAAATCAGGTAGAGAGTTCCGGTTGCAATCGCCATTTCCTTTGAAATCGCCTCGGTCAATTCATACCCGTACTGGTCACTATCCACCAGCTTTGACAACACGCAAAGTTCCAGCACTCCTTTTTTAAATTGTGCGTTCATCATTTCTCCTTTCCAAGCCTCCGGACTTCTTTAATAAGCATTTTACTTTATTTCAATGTATTGATTATATATTACCACATGCTATTCTATTTTGCAATATACTTTTTTAAAAAATATTTATATCTTTTTCATCCGTGTTATTTCCATATATTTTCAGCAAAGCTAAGAAAGCAACAAACCGAAAGAAAAAACAGCAGAAAGCCATACCCGCTCCTGCTGTTTTCCCCTACCACTGCTACTTTTCCAGCACTTCCACCATCAAATCAGCCAGTTCCATAACCTCCATCATCGCAACATCCGCAACATATGCCCGCATCTGTTCCATCTGGGTGCCAAGTTCTTCCGGGATTCGGCATTCCTCCAATTCCTTCATGGCAGCATCAGCCCCATCCAAATCAAAGTCTTCCATCGACCGGCGCAGTCTGCGCAATATGCTGACCAATTCCTCCCTTGAGGTTTCACGCTTTTCACTTTCCTGCGCCTGCCCGAAAGATTTTAAAATCGGTTTATAGGAGCGGTAAAGAGCCAGTGTTTCCGGTGTTTTTTCGGCGATCGCCGAAATATCCTGCTCATTTCCAAGTTGTTCTAACATCGCAAACTTAGAAGAAAGTTCCATCGCCCCAATCATGCGCGCCGTATTTTTAAGCGCGTGCACCTCGATAGTAAAATCGCGAACCATCCCGTCCGCCAGGCATTTCTCAATCTTGGTTGCCTTCATATCAATCAGTTTGTAAAAATCTCCCAAAAGACTAAAAAACAATTCCCTGGTGCCGGAGTTTTTAATCCCCTCGGAAACATCAAGCCCCTCAATTTCAGGGAGTGGGGCATCTTTGGGTTTTGTTTCCTCCAAAAGTCCTGCATCCGTCTTTTTTTGCTTTTTAATCTTTTCCTTTGGCAGCCAGGTTTTTAGCTTTGAGCAAATCTCCTTCATTTCAATAGGTTTTGCAACAAAATCATTCATGCCCGCCCGCTTAAATATTTCCCTCGCACCGACCACCGCGTTGGCTGTCAAAGCGATAACCGGCACATTCTTAAAGTACTCTTCCTCCAGCGCACGCAGACATTTCGTCGCCTCAACACCATCCATCACAGGCATCATATGATCCATAAAGACCAGATCATACCTGTTCTCGCGGATCTTCTCAATTGCCTGTTTTCCGCTTTCCGCTGTTTCAATCTGCATCATAAGCGGCTGCAAAAGACCGATTGCGACTTTCAGGTTCATCTCATTGTCATCCACGATCAATATCTTCGCCTGCGGTGCCGTAAAATTCATGTAATCATCAGTCTGGTCAAACCCGCCCAGTTCCTCGCGGTTTAGAATCTGGCAGAAGTTAAGGCTGTAGAGTGGCTTATTTACCACCAGCACCCCTTCCATCTCCATCCCTTCCGTCATCGGGTTTTGCAGAAGGCAAATCGTATTGTCCTCTGTCTTAGCAGAAAAGATTTCCGGCGCGATCTCGCGGTATGCGGCACTGTCCGTAAAGAGGAAATCAACTGCAAAAAATCCCTCCTCCTTCGCCATGCGGTACACTTCGTCGTACTCCATATAAAATATGCCGTAATCCTCCGCCAGCTTCCTTAATGTCACATCCAAGTCCCCCGATGTAAAATAGCCGGACACCGCTTTCCTGTCGCGCTGCTTTAACTGTGCGGCCGGCAGCTCCTCCACAATCTCCTGCTTCACTGTAAAATAAAAGTCGCTGCCCTCCCCGTAAGTGCTGCGCACGCCGACCGCCCCACCCATCAGCTCCACAAGCTGTTTGGAGATGGAAAGCCCAAGCCCCGTCCCTTCTTTGCCGTGGTTCTTCTTGCTGTCTACCTGCCGAAAGGATTGGAAAAGTTTTCCAAGATCTTCCTCGCGGATGCCCTGCCCCGTATCCTGCACGGATATCAAAAAGGTAAGCTTATCCCCCTCGCGCTCCGTTACCTTGAGCGTAAGTTTAACAAAACCTTCCTGTGTAAACTTGATCGCATTATTCATGATATTAATAATCACCTGGCGCAGCCTTAGCGAATCGCCGTACAGCTTATTGGGCAGTGATTTATCAATATCGTACAAAAGTTCCACACCCTTCTCCCCGATCCGGTTCAGGAAGATCATCGACAGGTCATTCAATATTGACATCGGCTCATATTCATCATTTACAATCTCGAGCTTCCCGGACTCAATCTTTGAAAAATCAAGGATATCATTGATTATGGTAAGCAGCGCGTTGCCGGAATTCTTTATGTTTGCCAGATACCCCCTTTGCTGTGGGCTCATCTCACTGCGCAAAAGGATTTCCGTCATCCCTACAATCGCGTTCATCGGCGTGCGGATCTCATGTGACATGTTCGACATAAATGCTGATTTTGCCTGGTTTGCGTCCTCCGCTTTTGCCTTTGCCCCCTTTAGTTCTTCCACCAGCTGATGGGTCTGTGTCACATCCATCAAAAGCAGGCAGTAGCCCTGCACCGACTTGCCCTCCATCAGCGGTGTAATCGTCTTCTCATAACAGTGCCCACCCTTATGGTATTCCGCCTGATCCGTTATAAAAAGTTCGTAAAGTTCCCGCGGGATGCGCTCGTTCTTGCTTTTTTCCTCAAGTTCAGGGAACAGTGCTTTCGCGTAAGCATTTGCATCGAGATACCCGTACATACTGTCCGTAATCAGGAAAATATCCTGCATATGTTCGAACATCCAGTTGCGCCCCGCATCCGCCACATTAAACAATTCCCCCTTCACCACACTTAATATTATTAGCAGCAGGGCACCGGACGCACAGAACGGGAGGATATCAAAGTTCATATCCGCTACGAACAGATAAATTGCCATCGCAAACATAACAATGATCTGTGAAGCTTCCAGGCGCATCAGCGCCATCCTCTCCTTGTGCACATGCGTCCGCTTAATCCGCACCACCGTATAAATAACCAGCAGCAGGAGGGCAAAACAGATAATACTGTACTGGACAACATAGAGAATTCCCGGCTTAATCCTAAAGATATAAAGAGCCCCCTCCTCCATATCCACGCCGTCTATCCCGCTTGCAAACGAGAGCTGAAAGTCCATCTGCTTTAAATCGGTATCCTGGAAAATCATATCCCTGTGCTTGTCATCCCACAACACAAAAATTTCAAATGCCTGCAATATCCCCCAGATCCAGAATGGCCAGTGCGGGTAGCGCAGCCTGAAATAATCAATCAGGAAGAGAATAAAAAACGCATAGAAAATCGCATTTCCAAGATATTCAAACTTCAATGCTACCATACCGGCTTCCGGACTGTTCATCTTCAACATTAAAAGATATCCCGCATTCACGATAATGCAGCCGACGCTTGAGAGCATCAGGTCACTCGCCGCACGCCCCGAGTTCTTGCGCAAAAGGATCATAAGCCCAATTAGCGGGATCAGCATCCCTACATATTGTATATATGGTACCAACAGTTCCATCGCCCTTTATCCTCCCCGTCTTCCTGATTTGCCCTAGGCATCGAAATCAATATTGTAATCCTGCCCCGGTGTGTGGATGGTCATTGCCGAAAGGTTGAAATTCTCTTCCATCACCAAAAGCGTATACTCGTACCAGATTTCTTCCCCGGTTTTTGACATCAGTACATACGCGCCCTCCTCTTTATCCTCAATCCGGTTGCAGATATCCTCGTAGATGGCAAACCCATCCACCTCGCCAGGATAGCCGGCGGCACGTATTTTTTCCTCGATCGCCCGGTATATCTCTTCCATCCCTGCTCCTTTCCATCCCTATACCAGCGGTACTGCCTTCCCCGCAATATCCCCGGCTTTCTTGTATATGCTTCCAGGTCCCACTACACCGCGCACCAACGAGAGCGGATAAACCGTACTTTGCCTGCAAATAATTGTTCCCGGGTTCAGCACCGCGCCACAGCCAATCTCCACATTGTCCCCGAGGATTGCCCCCATCTTTTTCAGACCCGTTTCAATCTCCGCATCCTGTGCATGGATAAATACAAACGACTTATCCGCCTTCACATTCGAAGTGATAGAACCCGCCCCCATATGGGACTTGTAACCGAGGATGGAATCACCGACATAGTTATAATGCGGCACCTGCACCCCGTCAAAAAGAATTACATTTTTTAATTCCGTCGAATTTCCGACCACGGCTTTCGCACCGACTAGGGCATTTCCCCGGATATAGGCACAGTGGCGCACCTCGGCTCCCCTGCCGATAATTGCAGGTCCGTTTATGCAGGCAGATGGTGCAACAATGGCATCCTTTGCCACCCAGATATTTTCCCCGCACTTATTATATTCCGCCTCGGGAAGTGTCTTTCCAAGTGCCACAATCATCTCCCCGATTCCAGAAAGTGCCTCCCACGGGTAAGTAAATCCTTTCAGGTAATCTCCTGCCAAACTTTTTGTAAGGTCAAAAAGAATCCTAATCTCCAACTCATCCATATCAATTTCCTTTCTGTTCTAAAATATTTTCTGCCATTCCTGCCACTTAAAAATCTTCCTGCTCCTATGCTTCCTTCGCATTTTTGGGCTGGTAATTTGCTGCCGTCTGCACAAAACACTGGTTTAACTGCCCCTGGTTGTTTGAGCCTTTCACGGCGTTCGTCAGCCGCCCGACAAAGTCCTCAAGCTTTTTTAAGTACTCTTCCCGGCTGATCGTCCCCTCCGCAACATAGGTCAGCCCCTTCTCCCAGCTCGCAGTAAGCTCCGCATTCAGGAGGGAGCGGATGGAGGTATTGACCACTTCATAGATCATCTCACCCGTCTGTGTTGGTGTGATAACCTGTGTTTTTTTGTTCAGGTTTAAGTAGCTGATCTTTACCAGCTTGTTCAGGATTTCCGCGCGCGTCGCGCTTGTGCCGATACCGCTGCCCTTTATCTGGGAGCGCAGTTCCTCGTCCTCTATAAGCTGCCCCGCATTTTCCATGGCAAGGATCATGGATCCGGAATTGTAACGTTTCGGCGGTGCCGTTTCCCCCTCGCGGATTGTAAAACCCGTCACATCCAACAGCGCGCCCTTTTTTAAGCCTTTCACTATATCAAAAAAATCCTTCCCGAAACTTTCTTCGTCCGGCTGTGCGGAAGGAGCCGGATCACCCCCCGCACTTTCCTGGCTCCCTTCCCCCGCACCTGCATCAGATTTTTTTGTTTCCTCCGGTGCAGCAGAAGATGCCTCTTTTGTATCAGCCGCAGCCTGTTTGCCCGCATTCGCCACCTTGAGATAGCCTTCTTCCATCAGCACTTTAAAACTTGCAAAAAAGCTTTCCGTATCGATCTTAACTGTGAGCGAAACTTTCTGGTAGACCGCAGGCGGATAAAAAATACACAGGAAACGCTTTGCGATTGCCACATACACTCTTTTTGAAAGCAGGGGCAGCCCGGAAAGTGCCGATAACCCCTGGCCTGTCGGGATAATGGCATAGTGGTCGGTAATCTGCTTATCGTTGACGTAGCGCGTCTTCGCGATATCCTTGTAAGCGCTGCCGCCAAGGATTTCTTTTGTGAACGGCGCAAACTGCGCAAGCTGTCCCATTCCGCCAATATTTTTATGTATCTCCTTTGCCACCGCAGTCGAGAGCACCCTGGCATCTGTACGCGGGTAGGTCACCAGTTTTTTTTCATACAGTTCCTGCACAATCTTTAATGTTTCATCCGGGCTTATCTTAAACAGGCGGCTGCATTCATTCTGAAGCTCCGCCAAGTTAAACAGAAGCGGCGCATTTTTATTTTCCTTCTTTTTTTCAATTGCCGAAAGCTGCGCCGTCAGTTTCTTCTGCCCCTCATCAAAAATTGCCGCATAACTTTTCTTCCCGTTTTCCGTTATTTCCTTATAGGATACTTCCTGCCCCAAAAGTACCGCAATCAACTCCTGCGCATCCTTTCGCTCCTTGAAACCATTTTCTTTATAGAGCTTTGGCGACTGGAAATAGCGCGAGCCGGTAACCGCGCGGAACTCGCCTTCAAACCGGTGCCCCTTAACGCAAAGCCCCGCCATCACGCGGAAGAACGGCGTTTTTACAAACGCCCTTATCTCGCGCTCCCGGCGCACGACCATGCCGAGCACACAGGTCATCACCCTGCCCACCGAGATCGCCGCGCGCTTTTCTGACTTCAGGAAACCGCTTACCGCATTTCCATATTTCAGGGTCAGCACGCGGGAAAAATTGATCCCCATCAGGTAATCTTCCATCGCGCGCAGGTACGCCGCATCGGAGAGATGGTCATAATCGGAGAGGGGTTTTGCCGCCTTAATTCCCCTTAATATCTCCTCCTCCGTCTGCGAGTCAATCCAGACACGCCGCTTATCTTTTGTTGCCGGCACACCCGCCATCTGGTCAACCAGGCGATAAATATATTCCCCCTCGCGCCCCGAGTCGGTACAGACATAAATCCGCTCGATATCCGCACGGTTTAAGAGTGCTTTTACAATATTAAATTGTTTGCTAACCGAGGGGATAACCTCATATTTAAAATCCTGCGGCAAAAACGGCAGTGTATCCAGTGTCCAGCGCTTTAGGGCTTCATCGTACACCTCGGGATAACTCATGGTGACCAGGTGCCCCACGCACCAGGTCACCACGGCATTATCCGCCTCAAGATACCCATCCCTTTTCTTAAAATTTAATTTTAAAGCCTTCGCAAACTCCTGCGCCACACTTGGTTTTTCCGCAATATACAAAAATTTACCCATGAAATACCAGCCTTATCTATTTGAAGCTTTTCTTTTCCGGTTACACAAAACCCATAAGCGAGAGAACTAGCGCCGTCCCTCCGATCAGGATAACAAACCCGAGAAGTACCATGGACTGCCCGGGCATAACGCCCCCTTTCTTTGCCCTCATGGACTTAAACCCGTTCGCCATATTTATCAGCCCCGCTGCCCAGATTGCAATAAGTAACGCCAGATAGAGCCGGGTTATAAAAAATACCAAAAGTGCAATAAGCAGCACAAAGCCTGCAATAACATTGATACCGTCAAGCAGCAGCTTATTGTCCCTTATTTTCTGTAAAAACTTCCTCATAAAGGTTTCCGTCCCTTTTCATACCGCAAAACTCAGAAAGGCTCCGCCCCGGAATGTTTCTTTCCGGAGACAGAACCTGTAAAGCCGCATACAAACATGTTCTTATCCGCTAATTTCCAAGCGTTGCTACCATAACCGCCTTGATGGTGTGCATACGATTTTCCGCCTCGTCAAATACGATATCTGCATACTTCTCAAAAATCTCCTCGGTCACTTCCTTGCCTTTTACCGCCGGCAGGCAGTGAAGGAAAATCGTGCTTTCCTTGCCCGTTCTTTTAAGCAATTCCTCATTTACCTGGTATGGGCTAAGCAGCGCAATCCGCTCCGCAGCCTTGTCCTCCTCGCCCATTGAGCACCACACATCGGTATAGACCGCGTCCGCGCCCTCAACGGCCGAAAGATCATCCGTCACCGCGACAGAACCGCCCGACTCTTTTGCGTAGCCCCTGCACAGCGCCACCAGTTCTTCCTCCGGCCACAGACTCTTAGGGGCAAGGATCACAAAATCAAGCCCCATCTTTGCCGAGCCGATCATCAGGCTGTTTGCCATATTATTCCTGCCGTCGCCCACAAAAACAAGTTTTAACCCACCAAGCCTGCCAAACTGTTCTTTGAGTGTCAAGAAGTCCGCCAGTATCTGTGTCGGATGGTATTCATCCGTGAGTCCGTTCCAGACCGGCACCCCGCTGTACTTTGCAAGTTTCTCGA
>ERZ808051.1722-NODE-1722-length-13259-cov-4.383250_pt1 | contig 13259 bp, 16 predicted proteins | sample MGYA00380199_ERZ808051 | MGnify/ENA primary metagenome ERZ808051 (study PRJEB31490, sample SAMN06133391) | mouse gut metagenome | isolation source: J11 | host: mice | place: China: Chengdu | collected 2015-05 ...
TGTTGTTTTGTTGCTGGCATAAAAATACTCCTTTTCGATAAGAATTGTCATATCTTGATTCTTACCAAAAAAGAGGTATTTTTTTCCAAAGACACAAACTTTTTTACACTACCTTAGAACATCGAAGGCGTGTCCTGAACGTATCAGTACTTCCTTCAACATTTCCACTGAAAGGTATTTTGCTTTTCTGATTGAACAACTGTAATAGCATCCGCTAAGTGCATTACACCGATTCCCACCATATAGGACTACTGTATTCCACGGACATAAGTAATGTTCCTTTTGGACGAGGCTTCCCCCTTTCAGTCCCTTTTCAAACTCAGGGAAAATCTGAGGATTGCCACATCCTTCCTGATCTCCTGTCCAAAAGCCTGACGGCCCCTTGTCGGCGTGCTCAATCATCATATTCAGGGCAGAAATAGTAGCTTTTTTTGTTGCTTCGTTTTTCATACTTTTACACCTCCGTTAATAAGTGCTGCTGATAGCAGCCTGACATGCTAACAAAGGTAAACCCATAACAACTATTCCTGTTCCGAATATGTATAGTCCTGCTTTTCCTTCAAAGCCTTTTACCAATCACGTTCCTGCCGTAAAACTCGCAGAATATGGATCTCTTTTTCAGGCTCTTTCACGATATAAAAAATGATAGAAGGTGGAAATGGTTTCTTAAAGATGGTGTAAGAGCGGTAATAAATATGGGTATTGCCAAAGATGCCGCCTAGAAAGCTGATTTTTCTGATTTCCCGTTTCATATCATATTCAAATTGGTCTGCCCGCTCTCTGCCAAATTCCTGTTCAATATAGTCGGCAATATCTGTCACATCATAGATTGCCTCCCATGTTAAGATAACCTTACGCTCTTGCACTTCTTCTGTTATCCCTCAATTCTCTGATCTTTTGAAAAGCCTCATCAAGCGGGAGTTCCTTTCCGGCCTCCATATCATCAATGCCTCTGTCGAGCATTCGCGTCAGGTATTCATCCCTCTGTGATGTATCTTTTTTTCTATTAGTCAAAGCTGTATCCATAAAAAGCACACCTCGTATCGTATTTCCTTGACATTAATAGTGTTACCATTCAACTTCATCTTACTACATCACGGAGTGAAACGGAAGTGATTTTTGAGAGTTGTGAAATGAAGAGAACAGATTAGGGATTGTCAGACTCACAATATGAAAATGGAAACGACAGAAAATGTGAATAAGGAAGCTGGAAACAGGAATAATGGAAAAAATTGATAAAGCAGAAGTGGCAATGCTGCGTTTCAGGATTTAGTGTGGGTCAGGAGCCAGGCATGCGCCCTTTGCATGTCTGGCTCCTGGTAGTGGAACGGCTGAAAAAGTACAAATCAGGGCGTGGGGTTGCTGAGTTCACTTGGGAGGGGTTGGATGAAAAAGATATATAAAGATAAATTTCTAATTTTCTGATAAATTGTAACAAATAGCAGTAGAAACTACGTTATACTTAATAAAGGGATAGAGGGAGTGAAAGATGCTGTAAAAAAGGAGAGTACCTGAATGATGATCCTGATGATGATAGATACACCGGAGGACAAGAGGAAATTTGTGGTCCTCTATGATAAATACCGACATTTGATGATGAAGACAGCGCTGGATGTGCTGCATGACCCTTATCTGGCGGAGGATGCAACACATAATGCCTTTGTCAGTCTGGCCTGTAACATAGATAAGGTGGATGAATCAGAGAATATTCCAACTAAGCTGTATCTGGTTGCCTGTGCCAGAAATGCAGCGATTGACCTTTATAGAAAGAGAAGCAGTCAAATGAAATCGGAAACTATGCTGGATGAGGTCGTTGAAAAAGACAGTTATGCTACTTACATGGAGTCAGACCTTGAAAACGGTGTATTGGATATATTGAAGAATCTGCCTTTGAAATACAGGGATGTATTTATGTTAAAGTATGTAAATCACATGGAAAACCGGGAGATTGCGGAGGTCTGTGGTATTCAGGAGGGAACTGTGCGGCAGAGAATTGCCCGTGGAAAGGTAATCATAGAGCAAAAAATCAGGGAGATGGAGGGAAACTTGGATGGAGAAAATACAGGTAACAGATGAATGGCTGTATCGGTATATGCCTGTGGCAGCGGAAGCTCTTTTAGATGATATGGAGAAAGAAGTAGATTACAAGTATGAATTTACGGCAAACTTTGAAAAAAAGATGAAGCGTCTGATGCGCTGGGAACGGAGCAGGAATGTACGGAGCAAGGTATATAAGGTTGGCAGGAAATGTGCATACATTGCGGCTGTCTCTATAGTGTTGGCTTTTCTGATTTCCATGAGTATTGAGGCGTATCGAATTGCCTTTTTTGATACCATAAAGACAGTATGGGAGGATTCGTTTTTGTACCAATATATAGTAGATGGCAGGGAGGATGAAAAGCCAGAGCTTCATGCCCCGGATTATATCCCGGAGGGGTATGTTCTTGTGGAAGAAAATGTGATGGAGGTTATTGCAGAATATGTATATGAAAACAAGGAAGGAGTACTGCTGATTTGTCAGCAGGAGGTGATTATAGAAGATAGAACAGTGGTGTATGATAATGAGTATGACGAAAAAGCATATTTGTCTCTGAACGGATATTCGGCGGAAATGTACCGATATGAGGATGGCACCGTCTACGCTTATTTTGAATTTGGCAGCAGTATATACACAATATTTGCGAAACAATTATCTGCAGGGGATATTGAGCAGATATTTTTACATTGGGTATGGGAGTAATTAAGAAAGAAATAAAATATACCATAGTTGTGTAACGAAATGAGTGGCGTAAATCGTTATAAATAATATAAGGGTTAGAAAGGGGGTGTAAAAATGACAAGGAAGCATTACGGAATTACAGCATTGTGTATCATACCTGCAATGTTAGCCGTTGCGATGCCGACTATTAAGGCGGAGGCAGCGGAGCCAAGAATGACCTATATTATATCTTATTCCTCCGACTTGTATATCTCGGATTCGGGAGAAGCCAGTATCACCGGGTATGTGCGGGGAAAGAGCGATGTAACAAGCACCTATGTAAGCGCAACATTGCAGAGAAAGTCTGGAAATGACTGGATTGATGTAGAATCCTGGGAGGATTCCAGTACAAAAAACAGTTTGTCGGTTATGGAAACCTATTCTGTTTCCAGAGGAACCTAACGTCTTGTTGTAACAGTGACAGCGAACATAGAGACGAAAACTGCTTATTCAAAAAAATACTGAAAAAGCAATACCGTACATTAAGGTAGATACCCAAATCTTCCAGACTGTTTCAAAGTGATTTTGCGTAAGGCAAGAAAGGGATACAAACCGGATAAAGTATCCGAAAATGCAAAAGTAACTGAAGGTTATAATGCGGTTAAAAGCGTGTGGATGGAAAGCTACGGCGGTGCAATATTTGCAGCATATTATAAAGCGGGTGTTAATTTAGACCAGTCAAAGTATAAAAATGGTGGAGAGTTCAAGCAAAACGGAGCGCTTTGGTTATATAATAACGATGTGGTGACCACATACAAAGATTTGCTGAAATACTACTATGATTCCTCCAGCGCGTCAAAGGACGGCGCAATCCGCTTCTTCGATGATAACAAAAACGAATTGTGAGGTGTGGGAAATGAAGAAAAATATATGTGTTATTTTAGGTGTTTTCATTGTATTAGCCATGGCGGGCTGTAATTCAAACAGTGATGAAAGGAACAGTGGAAATTCGGAACAGGCAAATAAAGAAGATGAGCATTTCAATAAGTCCCAAATAGTATTTGTTGAGGATGATTCTGCGACCTGGAGCAGAGATTTATTGGCAACAGGAATGCTTGTCACTGATTTGAACAAAGATGGAGTTGATGATACCATCCAGATTGAGAATACGGAGATAGAGGGAAGTCAATATATTTCTAAATTTGAGGTCAAATTATCGAATACCGAATCTGGTTTTTTGATAAGCGAAACATATGATGCTTCGTTTGAGAAAATGAAAATGGTGGACATCGACCAGGATACTAATGAGGAATTGATATTGTTGTTTGATTCACATGGGGCCGGCGGCCAGGGGACGCATGACTTATATGTGCTTTGGCTTAAAGAAGACGGCGTTGTTGCGAGAATGATAGATACCATAGATGCAATAACTGTTCATATAGAGCCTGATTGGAATGTTGACAGCATATATGATATTGATAAAATAGAGTATAATGGGGATAAGAAACTCCTAGTGCGTCAATACATGTGGGGTGATGATGAACATTCAAACTGGGTCGGAGATTTGGTATCTATAGTGTCATTCGATAGCGAGTCAGGTTTGTTCAAAGCAGAGGAAGCCTGGATAGAGCAATAAGGCAAGGTATGTGTAGAGGCTAGAAGCTGTCAGGCATGCGTCCTTTCACCGGCCAGGGCGTGGAGCTGCCGAGCCCCCCTGGGACGTCTGTTCAGCGCCGACCGGAGCGGAGACGGGGCAGGGGGGCGCCCCAAAGGGGCGGGGTGGGAATGGTACACGCAGTATCGTCAAACAGCAAAAATCTTAAGGATTAATCAATCCATTTTTCTCACATTGGTAAAATCTGCAAATTATCTCTATGAAACAAGGAGAAAGTCTGCCCTTTTTCGGAAAGGAGGCGGGTGCATGGAATATCGTGGAAATCAATGTAGCGGTAGAGAGTGCGTTTTGAGCAGGGGATAGTCTCACGGTGTTCTGCGAAAATATGATCCATTGTCTGTCGGCTAAGGATAAGTGGAGATACAAGCTCGTCCACTACACATATGTTTTTTGGTATGTAATTGATTAGACATAAAAAACTCCTTTCCAACAGACATACTGCGTTGTCTAGTATACAGGAGTCAGTGACAGAGATAAATCCGGTAAGGGTAAATAAACTGGAATTTACTTTGGCATTTAAGGGTAAAAATTTTTTAAGTAGGTAAAGGCTTGATTTAGGCAGGTAAAAATGCTATACTGTCCTTGAAGCTTGGAAAAAAATCTGGGTTGTCGATTTATGTCCTTTCCCAAATGGGACAGGTTCATAAATAAAAAAAATTAAAAAGGAGATAGGAAAACAGAATGAAACTAAAGAATTTGCTGAAAAAAGTTCTGTGCTTTGGTGTGGCGGCTACGCTCTCACTGGGATTTGTTCCCTCCATCACCGCTTCTGCGGCAGGGTATCCGACGGTGGATATGTTTGAGCATGTCAAGGCATTGAACGGTAACGGTTATCTTAAGGGAGTTCAGGGAGCGCTGGACAGCAATCAGTACTCTTATACGGATTCCACCGGTACCCATGGTCTTTCGCATTCTTTCTGGAATGCATACCTGAACGATATGATATTCTTAAGCCCTGTGGACGGCGCTGAGGAATTTACGTTTGAGGGAAGGACCTATTACATCAATTTTGCACCCATCGAAGCGTTTATACAGATCTGTAACAGCCAGGCAATGACCTGTAACATACAGTTCATGCTTAAGTGGGACGGCAGCCCTGAAAAGGCATGGCTGGTAGATCCTCAGGCGAGGGTTGTTAATCCCAATCCCGTGGTGGCTAACCTCCAGATGTATGCGATGGATGTTGCCGGCGAGGGCAGACAGGCGTACAGGGCTTTCTGGAGAGCTCTCATGCAGTGGTGCGCAAGAAATGAGTATCATATTGACGAGCTTATTCTGGGCAACGAGGTAAACGCTCCCAATACCTGGAACTATTTCGGTACTCTGGATACCAATACCTGTACCGAGAAGTATGCGATATCCTTCCTGGATATGTATCAGGCTGTCAGAGAGTACACCAATGTATCAAGATGCAGCATCTGCCTTGACCACAGCTGGACCTTTGACGATATGGGAAATGCGATCCCCACAAAGACCTTTTTGGATAATTTCCATGCAAAGGTGACCGCTCTCAACGGCGGCGCTCCGGTGGATTGGTGCCTTTCCATGCACCTGTGGCCCGCGAGAGTTGACTGGGCTCCCATGTGGACTCCCTGGAACGGAATGAGGCTTGCTACCAACAGTGCCAACACTTATTTTATTGACGGCACTAACCTGCATATCATGACGGATTATATAAAGAATAATTTCGGTGCACAGCATCGTATCATGATGACGGAGCAGGGCTTTGTTCAGAATCAGGGCGAGCAGATCCAGGCGGCAAGCCTTGCATATTCCTATTATGCGTGCCTGTACAATGATATGGTAGATAACTTTATCATTTTCGACGCTAATGGCGACAATCAGATGGCGGCGCTTCTGCCTCTTGCACAGGAGGTATTCCAGAAGATCGGCAGCCCTGACCCTGCGGACCAGCAGAGGATTGCAGACATCTGCCTGCCTGTTATCGGGGTTAAATCCTGGTCACAGATTATCCCTAATTTTGGCGGTTCCATCGGCAGTGCGCCTGTAGCACCTACAACGCCCACCGCACCTACGACGCCCACAACGCCCACCACACCTTCCAATCCTGCGGTTGTGACGGGTGGCGGCAAGCTGAAGGAAATCTTTGACGAGCATTATTATGCGGATCTTTATCCTGATCTGAAGGCAGCGTTCGGCTATGACAGAGAAGCTCTGTGGGCTCATTACATCAACAGCGGTCTGCAGGAAAATCGTGTTATGAACAACAGACTTGACGTTGTAAAGTACAGAAACACATATGCTGATCTCAATGCCGCTTTCGGCGACAATTGGGACGCTTATGTTGAGCACTATCTGACCTGCGGCGAAAAGGAAGGCAGAGATTCCGGAATAACGGCGAGCCGTTAAATTCGGAGGAACTATGAAATCCAGGCAAAACGAAGCGGTAATGCCGCTTCGTTCTGCTCCAGAAAAAACTCTATGTGGTTGTGAAAACTTCCATGTAGAGTTTTTTTGCGTTTTTGGCCGTGGGACGCGAGGTGGAAAAAACGGATATTTGCCGCCGGGGAGAGTACTTTTTAAGCTGAATCAGGGGAAGAAATTTGAGGATAAGCTTTAAATTATATTGCATAATTACCAAGCAAAGGTGATGAAAAAATAGTAATTTTGCACAAAATCTTTCTGATGAATAAAAAAGTGTTAAAAAGTTATTAAAAAAATCTCACGAATATTGTATAATAAGTGAGGGAATTCACGTAAAACAATTTGTTCTTTTGATAACATGAAGTTTTAAATCATGAAGGGGAGGAATCATGAAGATCAGGAGCCGTTGAAAAAATCATGTGACAAAAGAACAAGGCACAGAAAACATATAGAAGGGGTTGTGTACAATGAAAAAGAAAAAGGGTCTAAACATTAAGCTATTGATACTGACGTTGCTGCCGGCTTTTTTGGTGGGGATAATTGCCTTTTTGATCAGTGTCAGCAGGATGCGTTCCGGCATGGTGGAATTGTCACAGTCGAGGGTTGAGAATATCTGTAATGCGCTGCGTGAAGCCTACACGGCGATGTACCCGGGAGACTGGAGCTATGACGGCACTAATTTTACCAAGGGCGGTCAGAATCTGTACGATACATACGCTATGCTGGACAAGATAAGCGAGGAGGATAATATAGAGATCACCATTTTCTATGGCGATACACGTATAATGACCACCGTGCTGGGCGACAACGGCGAGAGGTTCGTGAACACCCAGGCGGGAGAGGCGGCGATCAATAAGACCCTGCGCGGGGGCGAGGGGTATTTTAGTCCGGACACAATTATCAACGATGAAAAGTACTATTCCTGTTATACGCCGCTGACCAATTCCGACGGTTCTATTATTGGCATGTTCTTTGTGGGAGTGCCAAGTAAGAGCGTAAATGTGGCTATAAACGGGGCGTCGAACTTTGTGCTGGGTGCGATTGCGGGCGTGTTGTTAGGCACCTGTGTCGTAGTTATGTTGATTGCGCTGAATCTGATTAAGACCATTCAGAGCTGTGTGAATTCAGTGGTTACCATGGAGTCCGGCGACCTGAATGTGAAAGCCGAAGCGGGCTTTTTTGACAAGGGGGACGAGCTGGGGCTTCTTGTGGACAGCATCAACGGTATGGCGGACCGGTTTAAGAGCATGATCGGTCAGATCAGAAACAGCTCCGACGTGATGAAGGGAAACGCGGATACGCTTGCGGGCGTTGCCGAAAGCACGCATTCTTCCATTGACGAGGTGTCAAGGGCGATCGAGGACGTGGCAAACGGCGCGACCTCTCAGGCAAGCGATACCCAGGACGCCGCTATCAACATAGAGGCGATGAGTACCTCCATCGAGAGCATTGTGGATGGCATCAACGATCTTGCAGCCGCTGCGGACAGCGCGCAGAATACCAGCGAGGGCGCCAAGAAGGCAATGCATGACCTGATCCGTATCAATGAGGAAACAAAGGCTTCCGTGGAGAAGATCGTGGGACAGTCCGAGATCAATGTGAATGCCGCGGCGAGAATACAGGAGGTAGTCAATGTCATCAGCGATATTGCGTCTCAGACCAATCTTTTGTCCCTTAACGCCAGCATCGAGGCGGCAAGAGCGGGAGAGCAGGGCAAGGGCTTCAGCGTTGTTGCGCTTGAGGTAGGCAAGCTTGCGGACAGCAGCTCCAAGTCAGCTGCGGAAATTGAGGAGATTATTAAGGAGCTGGTGCAGAATATCGAAGAAACCTCCGATCTGACCACACTGCTCAGTCAGAATACCAGACATCAGATTGACAAGCTTGAGAGCACAAGAAAAGATTTTGACGGTGTGGTTCGTAACGTAAATGTTATGTTTGACAAGACCATGGTCGTGCAGGACGAGATTTCCAAGATTAATGATATACGCAGGAAAATCGAGGAAATTATTGAGAACCTGTCGGCGTTATCCGAGGAGAATGCGGCTTCCAGCCAGGAGACCACGGCTTCTACCAGCATGGTGGTGCAGTCCATGCAGCAGCTGAATGCATCCACTCAGGAGATCAGCGCGCTGGCAGCGGAGCTGGCAAGGATTATTTCCTATTTCCGGGCTTAGTCTCAGGGTGATTTCCGATTTTGATATTCGGTAGGGCTTTTAAAATTAAAGGACAGATAATTTGTAAAAATTTTCTGTCCTTTTCTTAAACATTTTATGAAAATGCCTTGCGAAATGTAGAATGATGTTGTATAATGACTATTAACGTTTATACATAGCAGTGAGGGGTAATTTGCAGAAGGCTGGACTGTTATGTAATGGCAAGGGAAGATGAATCATATAAATGATACATAGGATCAAAAGGGAGAAAGAAAATGGACAACAATAACTATGGCGGTAATTACGGAAATAACTCCGACAGCGGAAACTCTCAAAATAACGGTCAGAATCAGTCAGGAAGCTGGCAGTCCAACGGTCAATACAACAATTATCAGGATAATACCGCCAACAATATGTACTATCAGGTGCCTGTAGATAAGGACGCGGACAATAAGGCCAGCGGTAAGCAGATTGCAGGGCTGGTATTCGGCATACTTGCCATATGCTGCAGCTGCTGTTATGGTGTTCCCGGCATTATTTTTGGTATTGTGGGTCTCATCCTTTCCATTTTGGGAAATAAGGAGAGCAAGCACGGAGTCGGCATTGCCGGTCTGGTTTGTTCCATTATAGGTTTGCTCTGCGGAGTTGTCTTGACAATTTATTTTGCGGCAATTTTCGCGGTGGTGCTTGAGATGTTAGAGACGGGTGAGTTTGAGAACCTTATGGATTATTATAGATATTAATTAGCGGTATAAATGGAAGAAAACCTTTCCATGGAATAAAGCCTTTTCAATGAATATGGAATAAAACCTTTCCAATGAATATGGAAGATCAGCAGCGCGATGAAAATGTGAGTCGCGGCGATGTCACAATACAAAAAGACAAAAAATTGTACAATGGTGCGAAGAATCGTTCTTGCAGAAGCCGGGAGGATGAACTGTTTTTGACAGGACTTATTTCTCTGGCGGCAGGCGCGGCATTGTGGGCGCTGTATTATCTTTGGCTTCGGCGTTTTATTCCAAGGATACCCTGTTTCTTTTCCAATGTGCTTGGGATTTACTGTCCCGGCTGCGGCGGAACCAGGGCGGTATACGCGTTGCTGCACGGCAGGCTGCTGAAGGCCGTGTGGTGTCACCCGCTTGTGCCCTATGGCGCGGTGATATACGGAGGATTTATGCTGACTCAGGGATTACACAGGCTGGGAGTTAAGTGTATAAAGCCGTGGAAATTCCACAACTGGTATTTATATGGGGCAATGGCAATTCTTGTTTGTAATTTCCTTGTAAAAAACCTTCTGAGGTTGGTATGGGGAGTTACAATATAATTTTTAGCGCTGAGATGTGCAGAAAGGAGAAAGCAAATGACAAAAAAGACAACAGATATTGTAGCTTACATAACTTGGATAGGTTGGATCGTTGCATTTTTTGCAGGAACCAAGCAGGAGAGTAAGTTTCACTTGAACCAGGCTCTGGTTATCTGGCTCAGTTACATTGTCCTGGGCATTCTGGCATATATTCCTATTGTGGGTATTGTGGCAGGAATTCTTTCCCTGGTTATGTTTGTATTCTGGATCATGGGTCTTGTAAGCGCGTGCCAGGGCAATGAGAAGGAGCTTCCTCTCATTGGCAGCATCAAGATCTTGAAGTAATGCGATAAGCAAGCTGCATTAATGAATCTCAAAGGGCATGACAGTTTAAGCTGCTGCCGAACATAAAATAAGCCTGCCGGTAAAACGGCAGGTTTATTTTATGGATGTATTATTCAGAATAACGGAAACATTTAGTCGGAGTACTCAATGGTCAGGTCTGCATCGCTGGGTATCTCGCCATGCAGGAAGGAAATGATAATCTGGACTCTCTTGTAGGCTTTTATATAATACTGCTTTGCATATTGGGCAATAGATTCATTGTAGGAGTTGTTGCTGTAGGCGTCATGATAATTTTTTACCGCCTCCGTCATAAATTCGCTGGATTCATCGGCAAGACTCTCAAGATAATCAAATTCTTCCGGAAAATCCAGCCGGGCAAAAGCCTGAAAAACAATATCCAGATCATCCAGGCAGGCAAGAAGCTCGGAGGCGGCGTTGTCCGCGTCTGCGTCGATGCTGTTGATAGCCGTATCGATTTCGGAAATCTTTGTACAGAAAGCATCCATATCCTTTCTGAACTGCGCAAGCAAGGGGTCTTCACCGCATGCGGTCAGCATAATTGCCGTAAGGATTGCGGCAACAGAGATAAAGATTGCTCTCTCTCTTTTTATTTTCCTTTTCTTTTTTTCTTTCAACTTTTATTTATATACCTCCCTGGGTGTTTTTGCGTGCCCGGTAATTTTTGGCAAAACCATGTCAGGCAACCGCTTTGGCAGACCGTGCTGCGTTTGGCCCTATTGCAGGCCTGGCGCCCTGTAGCCGTGCGAATAATGTCGAATGCTGACAGTTACAATTTATCATATTATGAATGTTTTCGCAACTATTTCGTTAATTGGACAAACCGCCTCTTTACTGTTAAAATAGGTATATGGTACAATACACTCAAGAATCCAGCCGCTGCGCGTCTGTCGCACGTTTTGCTTAAAATCTGCTTTGCAGATTTGATTCTTTCGTTACCATATCAGGTGAAATCAAATGCTCATTTTATTCGCGCTTGATTTCCTGCTGATATGGTACAATGTTGACACGGAAGGGCTGTGTCAGCTTCTGATTCCATGTGCGCTGAAGCGCAAAGAGCAGCGAAGAAATGGAGTAAATAATGACAAAGGAAGATTTCAGGAATATTGCAAAAAGATATTTGTATTTGGACGGCGCTACCGGCTCCAATCTCGTAAAGGCGGGAATGCCCGCCGGCGTTTGCCCGGAGCAGTGGATACTTGAGCATCCCGGGGCGCTGCTTGAGCTGCAGAGGGCTTATGTGAAGGCGGGCGCCGATATTTTATATGCGCCCACCTTTACGGCAAACAGGGTCAAGCTCTCGGAGTATGGTCTGCAGGACCGGATGCGGGAAATGATTGGCGGGCTGGTGGCATTATCCAGAGAGGCGGCGGCAGAGGCGGCACGCAGGGTATATGTTGCCGGGGACCTGACCATGACAGGCGAACAGCTGAAGCCCATAGGGAAAATGGAGCTGGAGGACCTGATCGATATATATAAAGAGCAGATATGCCTTCTTCAGGAGGCAGGGGTTGACCTGCTTGTTGTGGAAACCATGATGAGCCTGGCCGAGGCAAGGGCGGCGCTGATTGCGGCGAAGGAGGTCTGTGAGCTTCCCGTGATGGTGACTATGACCTTTGAGGCGGACGGACGGACCCTGTATGGAACGGATGCGAAGACTGCCGCGGTGGTGCTGGAAAGCCTTGGAGCTGCCGCGGTAGGAGTAAACTGTTCCACAGGGCCTGCCCAAATGAGGCAGGCTGTGGAGGAGATGGTAAAATACACCCAAATACCGGTTATTGCAAAGCCCAACGCCGGTCTGCCTTATCTGGACGAGCAGGGGCGCACCTGCTATAACATGGACGCGGAGGAATTTGCGGAGGAGATGAAGCTGCTGGCGGAAGCGGGGGCTTCCGTGTTGGGCGGCTGCTGCGGCACCACGCCGGAATTCATAGAAAAGCTTTATAAGACCTTCGGAACCGGAGCGGTGTGTGAAAAGGAGAGGAGAAAGCCCGGCGTCAGGCTGCTTGCCTCCGAGCGACGGACAGTGGAATTCGGGCTGGACGGAGGATTTATTATCGTGGGAGAGAGAATCAATCCCACGGGCAAGAAGCTGCTGCAGGCACAGCTGCGTGAGGGCGTCTTTGACAGGGTGCTGCAGTTTGCGGAGGAGCAGGAAAAGGACGGCGCTCAGATTCTTGATATCAATATGGGGATGAGCGGAATCGACGAGAAGGCGACGATGCTCCGGGCGCTGGAGGAGGTAGCGGGCGTCACAAGTCTGCCACTGGCACTGGATTCCAGTCATGTGGACGTGCTGGAGGCGGCTCTGCGGCATTACCCCGGCAGGGCGCTGATCAATTCCGTTTCTTTGGAGACGGAAAAATTTGAAAAGCTGCTGCCCATGGCCCGAAAGTACGGCGCGATGTTTATATTGCTGCCCCTGTCCGACAAGGGGCTTCCGGAAAACATGCAGGAAAAGCAGGATATTATAGAGACGATTCTGGCACGTGCGTTCTCGCTGGGGCTGAATAAGGAGGACTGCATCGTGGACGGGCTGGTGACCACAGTGGGCGCAAATAAACGCGCCGCGCTGGAAACGCTGGAGACCATCCGGCATTGCAGGGAGAACGGGCTTGCCACCATCTGCGGGCTGTCCAATATTTCCTTCGGAATGCCGGAGAGAAGCTTTGTAAACACGGC
>ERZ808051.1724-NODE-1724-length-13252-cov-4.853966_pt1 | contig 13252 bp, 9 predicted proteins | sample MGYA00380199_ERZ808051 | MGnify/ENA primary metagenome ERZ808051 (study PRJEB31490, sample SAMN06133391) | mouse gut metagenome | isolation source: J11 | host: mice | place: China: Chengdu | collected 2015-05 ...
AAGGGTTCCCAGGAGGGCTGGCAGCGGGGAATCCGAGCCTCCGGCCACAGCCTGGCCGCTGGCGGCCACATCGGCAAACTGCCTGATACAGCTGGTATACGCCCTGTCCATACCGATCTGCTCAAAGGTGGACACTGCCCGGTTCACCGTGGAAGTCTTGCGGTAAGGGAAATAGATGGACAGGCCATAGGCATTGGTCATATTGGAGGAGGTGCGGTTGTATTTTACCGCGCCCAGCAGGGCATCCGTCAAGGCCTTTCCCTCCTGGGTCCCCAGATTCTGCGCCAGGTGCACCAGATCCACCTGGTCGATCTTGCTGGACTGAGCGAACTCCCTGGCGCCGTTGCGGGCATTGGAGACTGCCTGGTACTCCTGATTCCGGATCAGTCCGGCGGTGGAAGAGGAGAATTTCGCCAGGGCGTCCGGCAGGGTATGCTCCAGCTCCGCCAGGTCGGTGACGGACAATGTGGTCAGTTGCCCGCGGCACTTCCGGGCGCAGGTGTCCACAAAGCTGTCTACGATATTCTGCCCCACCTGAATCGTAGGCATGGAGGTATCTTCCCCAAAGGCGGTAAGCCAGTCCGTATAATACCAGCCCACCCCCGGCTCGGTCTCCTCGGAAGCGATGAGATAATCGGCGTAGGGAGCCATGGTCAGCGCCGTCTCCGCCGTGGCCATGAGACAGGCGTCAAAGCCGATAAAGTCAAACTTTACACCTGCGGCTTTCAGGGCAGCGTCCAGCCCTGCCAGGTTCATGGAGCCGCTGGAGGCGAACTTTTCGTCATAGCCGTAGCCGCTGACGGAGCCGCCGCCATGGTCCCAGAGAATCAGCTCATACCGGCTGGCCGGATAGTTTTGGGCGCACCATTTTATGTATCCGGACAGGGTATCGGGATCTGTCATGGAGACGCTGCCCAGATCATTTTCCAGATTGATAAGGCCGCCGTCCTTTACCTGCCAGATCTGGTTCGCAGAGCTGCTGACCTGGTTGTTTTTCCAGGCCTTGCAGCCTCCGGTGTAAACCAGGAGGTTGAGGCTGTCGTCAAACCGGGCATTGAGCATTTCCTGGAGATCGGCGGTGCCCATGCCGCTTCGGGACTCCAGGTCCGTACCGCACATATAGACCATGATGATGACGGTGTCTCTGCCATCGCCCAGCATTTTGGTATACTTTTCCCGGGAGCCGGAGGCTACAGAAGTATCCAGCCGGCCTACGTTTGATTCCATCTGCCATCCGGTGGAGACGCTTGCGCCGCCCAGGCTGCCAAACAGCGCGGACCAGTCGGCGGTTCCGGTACCGCCGATATTGCCGGTATTGCCTGTGCTGCCCTGTACCTGCTGCTGGCTGCCGGAGGAGGGCGGGCTGTCCGGCTGGCCGCCAAAGAGCGCAGTCAGTCCCCCGCCTCCCCCCAGGAGAAGCACAGCCAACAGGACAATCAGCTTCAGGCCGCCTCCGCCCCTTGTTCCGGCGCCTCGGGTGCCGGAACCGGAGGGCCGCCCTTTCCCGCGCTCGCTATAGCCGCCGGCATTGCCCACCGGCCCGGTGCCCAGCCCGCCGCCTCGTTTCTGCACGGTTTTGCCGGGACCGCTTACATTTTTTTCACGTCCTCTGGGTCTGTTGTTATTCATGTTTTTCCCTTTTCATTCCTTTTTCGTTTTTATAGTACTTAGGGGACACCCCGGACTTATTTTATCATAAATGCGGCAAAAATCCAACCCGCCTCCTGCTGTTCCCGAAAAAGGTGCTGAAGATTCAGGGAATGCAAATCTTACCTGCTCATGGAGAAATGATCTGTCCTATTTGTTTACTTTTGAGATTCATACGCCTCCATCCATTGGATATAATCCTGTTCCATTGCCTCGGCAGCCGGGAAATATTCATCGTTCAGGAATTGAGTAAAGGCAGCCTCATCAATTTCTCCGACAACATATTTTACCTCGTATTCCGCCAGTTTTGTGACCAGATCCGGATTGTCATTTGAGAAAGTGGTCATAAGAGGGGCCTTGACAGAGGGAGTCCACACAATTGTTGTGTTTTCTTTCATGGCATTGTAATCCGCGTTATATTTGTCAATGTGCTCCTGCGTGAGCGCATAGGCGATGATAGGGGAGGTTCCGTCTTTCGCATGCGCAAATTCGAGGTAGCCGCTGGTTACTTTGGCATAATTTTGGGCCTGTTCCTCTGTCCGGTCAATCTGTCGGGTTTTCAGGTCATAGGAGTTATAATATTCTTCTGTACCGACGCCGAGAAGCTGGAAGCCCTCGTCGGACATGGCGTAATCAATGAGACTCAAACACTGATCTACATCTGCATCCGCAGAAATCATCCACATGCCCCAAATAGAGGGACTGACATAGCAGACACTTTCTCCTCCGGGTTGTTTCAGCGGTCCGATATAGGTATATTTTTCGCAGGCATCAGGATCCGTGGGGAGACAGCCCATAACGCCATTTTGATGATTCAGAATGATACCGGCTTTTCCTGCAATCAACTTTTCCTGAGGTGTTCCCCGCTCATTGGTGATAAATTCCGGATCTATGACTCCATCCGCATACAGTTCTCTGATGTAGGTCAGGTAAGGAATGTATCCGCTCCGTTTCTGCATAATTTTGTAATTTCCGTCGGTATCCCGCACATCGGCAAGTCCAAAAGCTGCCTGAAAGGCTGTCAGAGACAGGCCCTTTTCAAAGGAAAAGGCATAAGTGTCATCTTTTCCGTTGCCGTCCGGGTCATTGTAAGTGAACGCATGACAGACCTCCTTAAATTCCTCCAATGTAGTGGGCATATTGAGATTTAAATTTTCAAGCCATACATGATTGATGATGATTCCCCAGTAATTATCATAATTGGTTTTGGGAATGGCATGGAGTTTTCCGGTATTGGTAGAGCGGACTGCTTCCAAGCATTCTTCTGATACGGTTGCCAGAATGTTGGGGTAATTGGGGAGTTTGTCGTCAAGCTCTGCAAGAAGACCGTCCTTAGCCCAGGATTCATAATAGCTGTCGGCAGCATGCCAGTTATAGATGATATCCGGCAATGTCTCAGAGGCCATGGTAATCTGCAGCTTTTCATCATAATTGTTGATGGGAGGAGCATTGTACTCGATTACCACTCCTGTCTTTTCTCCGAGGCGCTTTAAAATAGGATTGTCTTCAATTACCACCTCCGGATTCACTCGGTTAAATATGGTGATAACCGGTGTGTCTTTTTCGTCATTTCCGCCTGCCTTTCCGCACCCGGCAAGGGCCGGAATCAGGAGACTGCACATGCAGACTGCGGCGGTGATGACTTTGTACCTTTTTGGGAATTTTTTCATATGGTTTTCACTCTCTTTCTGCGCAATGGCGTTTGGTGCCTTTATTATCTCCACGGCCAAACTGATTGTAAATACAAATAATGGTATGGGGTAACACGGACATTATAGGGGAAACATGGTTGTTATTCCGGTGCATTCGTGTTACCGGAATAAGTGTCTCTGTACTGTCCCGGAGTGATACCCTCTCTGCTTTTAAATATTTTGATAAAGTAGTGAGAGTAACTGAACCCTGTTTGATGGGCAATTTCTTCTATACTGAGCTTTGTGGAAAGCAGTAAATCTTTTGCAACAGCAATTTTTCTCTGATTGATGTATTCATTAAAGCTTTGCCCGGTTTCTTCCTTAATCAATTTGGCCAGATAATTTCTGTTCAGATTAAATTGATAGGAAATCTGATTCAGATTAAAGCTTTCATCTACAAAATGCGCGTCAATATATTCCAGGATGGACTGATTGAGCAGGCTTTCGTTTTTCTCATTCTTTTTTACAATTTTGTCAGACAGATAACAGATAAATTCCTCCACGAAATCCCGCACTTCATTTCTTGTCGGCTTTTCGGGTAGTGTGGCCAGAGAAACGGTATTGACGGATAGGGGAAGAGATGATATTCGCCTGAGTATTTCATTCTGCATCTGGAAAATTGCATTTGCAATCTGATTATCTAAAAAAATGGCTTCATTATCCAGAAGATAAGTAATGAACTTTTCCGTGTACAGTGCACAACCCTCCTGATTGCCTACCAGCAGATTATTAATCAGCTGTTTTTCCAGTTCTGTGGGATAGGAGAGTGTCAGGCGCTTACCGGCTAATTCTTTATAGTGAAGAATGCGATTCTTCATGTATAGTTTATAGTTCTGGATTTCTTCACATTCCTTGTATGCCAGAGGAAGCTGGCTTACATTTGTTTTTTGAAGACTGAGGGCCAGATAAGCTTCCCCGGGATACAGGCAGTCCATGTCTGTCAGAAGCTGACGTAAAAACGCATTTTCCGTGTCAGTTGTCCAAATCTTCTGATCGTAATTGCAGATTAGAGCAATCCGGTTGCCTGCCATGGACATGGGAAATATTTTTAGGCTGTATCTGTCTTTTAAGGCTTCGATGACAGAGAGGGAGGACCGGGAGAAATCTTCCAGATTGTGCAGGCTGTCCATGACTATGATCTGCAGACAGGGACAGGGAAAAATCTCATTGAAAGAGCCCATTTTTTCCAGGGTATCCGGATTTGAAAAAGAATCCGTCAATAACTCTTTTAAATGCTTTTCATTCAGTTCCAGAACAGCTTCGTGAAAGGGGCGCATCAGAAAGTTTAGCAGAATATATGCGATGACAATGATGACAGACGCCGCAAGCAGGATACCCCAGAGAATCGCATAGGTGTTAAAGATATCCGGGATTTTGACCTCATAGGGCATCTGCATGTAAAAATACCAGTTCAGCTCTTCCGACCAGGTCTTTGCCCACATCATTCCCTTACGGCCCAGAATCAGGTCGAGAGGCGATGGTTCTGTCAGCTTTTCTTCCAGTTCAGCCAGCTTTTCTCCGAGGACAGAACGGTCCTGGGCGGCCAGTACAATACCGTCTTTGCTGCATAGATATAATTCCATGCCGTTGCTTTGCTTGTCCCCCAGAATATCTGCATACAGTTTGTCCAGGTCGATCTGAATACAGAGAGAAAATCCTGTCTGGGCAGCATAATGCAGTAAGGGAACAACCAGAGTATAGCACAATACCGTTTCTTCTCCGTGAGAAAAGCGAACCAGATGCGGCGGTACGGAAGTGATATAGCGGGAGGATGCAGTATCATGAATTGCAGGGTCCAAAAAGTCCTCTGACAGGTAACTGCAGCCTTTATCAGCGTCCAAAAAGCGATCTTCTTTCTGAGAATACAGGTAGACCGCCGTAATATAGGGACTGCCCAGCTTAATGTTGCGCAGACGACTGTACACTTCCTGGGCGCTCACACTGTTTTGATAGCGCTCCTGGGCAAGGAGCGTCAGTTCATTGTCATATATAACGGTAGTGTTTATCTGTTCCCATATCTGCATGATTGCAAATTCAAAGGAGTCTGTGGCCTGTACCGCAATACTTTCGCCGGCTGTCTGCAGTTGTTGGTATGATACAGATTTCATGATTGACAGAACCAGAATGAAACCGATTATAACCAGGACCGATATCAATACGAACAGAATGATAGCAAAATCCTTTTTCACTTTCTTGACATTCATATTCAAATACCTCCTGCTGTTCGTATGCAAAGAGCAAGCAATCTAAGACATTAAGCTATCAATATTATTACAAAACTTTGATTTGAATGGCAATAACATTTTTATTTCAGCATAACACAAATTGACAATTTCCACGGCATGCTACACAAAAGCATTATTTCTATTTACTGCAAGTGTTTCTGCTTCCTATAATGCAAAGTAAGCTGATGTGCTGTCTAACACAATATCAAGCAGAAAGGAAACAATGGTATGGAGACAAAAAGCAGATTTAAGAGTGGGTGTGAATATCTAAAGAAGAAAAAAAATTTATACATCATGTTAGTTCCCGCTGTTTTGTTTTTCCTGGTTTTCCACTATGCTCCTATGTACGGAGTCCTCATTGCATTTAAGGATTTCAGTTTTAAAAAAGGGATCATGGGAAGTGCGTGGATAGGCCTGGACAATTTTATTTACATGTTTCATCTGGATAACTTTTATATGGTTTTCAAAAACTCACTGACATTGAGTTTTCTGCGCATTGTCTTCACATTTCCAATTCCCATTCTTTTGGCCCTTTTTCTGAATGATATCAGAAGTGCCAGGTACCAGAAAGTGATACAGACTTTGTTTTATCTGCCGCATTTTGTGTCATGGGTGGTAATCGGCGGAATCCTTGTGAACTTTCTGTCGCCCGTGGACGGAGTGCTGAATAATATCATTACCATGTTTGGCGGTGAGCCTGTGTATTTCCTGGCCGAGAACAAATATTTCTATCCCATTATTTTATTGAGCAGTATCTGGAAAGAATCCGGCTGGGGAACAATCATTTACCTGGCGGCTATCACAGGAATCTCCTCGGAGCTCTACGAAGCGGCCAGGATAGACGGAGCCAACAAGTTTCAGTGTATGCGTTTCATTACTTTTCCGGGGATACGGTCAACTGTGGTGACTATGCTGATATTGCGGCTGGGAAGTGTGATGAACAATGGATTCGAGCAGATATTTGTGCTGCAGAATACCAGGAATCTTGCGGTGTCGGAGGTGTTTGAGACCTATACATACCGTTTGGGGCTTCTCAGCGGAAGGTATTCCTTTGCCACTACGGTAGGATTGTTTACCGCGGTAATCAATATCATCCTGCTTCTTGGAAGCAATTGGGTGGCCAGGAGACTTGGAGAGGAAGGCTTGTTTTAAGTGCAGGGTGGTTCCGAACCGTCTGAAATTCCTGTTAACTAAAGAACTGTTGATTAGAAAGGAGAAGAGATATGTCTCTGTCATCAAATAAAAAAGAAAGTATTTTAAAATTTCATAAAAAATCCCGGTTGGATAGAGTTTACCAGATATTCATTTACGTTATTTTAACTCTGTTTGCCCTGGCCTGCCTGTATCCGCTGCTGTATGTATTTATTTATTCCGTGACGCCATACGCGGAGTATATTGAGAATCCCATGAAGATGATACCGAACAGCCTGGATTTTACCGCATATAGTAAGCTGCTGTCTTTTCCTTTGATATATTCTGGTTATCGGGTAACGTTGATTATCACCTTTGTAGGGACGCTGTTAAATATTACACTGCTGTGTCTCACTGCATATCCCTTGACAAAGCATGATTTAAAGGGAAGAAATATCATACTGGGAATGATTACTTTTACCATGTTTTTTAACGGTGGTATGATTCCCAATTTTTACCTGATTCAGAATCTGCATCTGTACGATTCAATCTGGGCGTTGATTCTTCCAGGCTGTCTGGGCGCGTATAATCTGATACTGATGAAGAATTTTATCTCCCAGCTTCCGGCCAGCCTTGAGGAGTCGGCCTACATAGATGGCGCTAACGAATTTCAGGTACTGTGGAAGATTATTATTCCGTTATCTAAACCTGCTATTGCTACCTTTGTTATTTTTCACATGGTATCCCAGTGGAATTCTTATTTTAACGCAATTATTTACACTTCAAGCCGAAAATTATGGCCGTTGATGCTGGTGCTGCGCGAAATGGTGGTTGAGGCCAGCGGCACGGGACTTTCAAATGAAGCCGCTGCTGCGGATATGGCATATGTCAATTCCTTTACCCTGAAAATGGCTACTATTGTTGTGTGCGTGCTGCCGATTCTGTGTGTGTATCCTTTTATGCAGAGATATTTTACCAAAGGTATTCTTGTGGGTTCAGTGAAAGGATAGTTTAGGCATTCAAGTATTGTTTTTAGCGATAGATAAAATTAGAAAAGCATTTTAAAAGCAGGAGGAAGAAAATGGTTGAACAGGGATTGGAATTCCATAATGTAGACCATCTGGAGCAGGTTCCCGGAATGAACGGACTGCTGCTGGAACGATTTCCGGCGCATTTGAGAGAAAATCTGGGAATTCCCGAAAACAAGAACGGACGGTTTCAGATAAGACGGTCTCATGGATGTGAAATTCGATTTGTGACAAATGCACCTTATTTTGATTTTTGTGTGACTGCAGTAGAGACAAATGTAACTGCAATGGTGTATTATGGTGATATGGCGTATTCTCAGTATACCCTGGAGGCCGGAGTGTGTACCAGGATTCATGTGACATATCCGGAAATGTACAGGCAGGTAGATACGGAATTGATTTCCCGCGGGAGGTTTGCCCCTTATATATGGAGGATTCAGTTTGGTTTAGGAGGGAGTATATATTTCCATTATCTGGATACTTTTGGGCATGACAGACGTCCGCCGACTGCGGAAGAGAAACCAGCCATATTGTGGGCGGCATATGGTTCCTCCATTACCTGTGGAAGTGTGGCTGCTCTGTATTCCAACAGCTATATTGAACAGGCTGCACTTCATCTGGGATATGACGTAATGAATAAGGGGCTGTCCGGGTCCTGTCTGTGCGAGGAAAAAGTGGCAGATTACCTGGCATCCTTACAGGTAGATGTGCTGTCTGTGGAGCTGGGGGTCAATATGTTGTTGTTTTTCGAAGAGGACGAGTTTCGGCGCCGCGTGCAGTATCTGCTTCGGAAAGTAAAAGAAAGCAGCGTGGCAAAGAACATTTATGTGATGGATATTTTCTATAACCGGGCTCCTGTTTTGCTAGATCATGAAAATATTCAGTACAGACATTATGAACCTTTTCGGAAGATTTTGAAAAATCTGGTGCAGGAGACAGCGGACCACAGAATAATCAGTGTGGATGCCAATGCCATTGCAGCAGATGCAACATACTTGAGTGTGGACTTGTTACACCCCTCAGACCAGGGACATATTCGCATGGGTTGGAATCTGGCGGAGTGGATTCGGAAGCATCGCTGACTCACAGGGGAAAAAGGAGGGAAAAAAGGAATGGCTAAAATGTTACCGGAATTAAAATCAAGCGGGGTAATTACCCGCTGTAACGGAGGGAAACCTGTTCTGAGCAAAAAGGATATTCCCTATGAGGCGGAATGTATTTTTAACGCCGGAGTTACAAAATATCAGGGAAAGTATGTGATGGCTTTCCGCAATGACTATCGCTATGACGGAATCGGTGCTTTTGGAAAATGTGTGATAGGCCTGGCGTTTTCTCAGGACGGGATGCATTGGGAAGTACAGGAGAAACCTTTTATCAAAGTAGAGGATATGAAAGATCCGGAGATTACCAGAATATATGATCCCAGGCTTACTGTGATTGAAGACAGATGTTATCTCTGCTTTGCAGTGGACACAAGACATGGTCTGCGGGGAGGAATCGCGGTGACAGACGATTTTCAGACAATTGAGATCCTGTCCATGACCGTACCGGACAATCGAAACATGGTATTGTTTCCGGAGAAAATTGACGGCAAATATGTAAGGCTTGAGAGACCCTTTCCGGTATATTCCAGGGGTGGAAAAGACAGGTTTGATATCTGGATTTCAAAGTCCCCGGATCTGAAATACTGGGGGGAGTCAGAACTGTTGATGGGGGTGGAGGATGTTCCTTTTGCCAACGATAAAATCGGTCCCGGGGCGCCGCCTGTCAGAACAGAACAGGGGTGGCTTATGCTTTTTCACACAGTGGACCTTGACCGCACAAGAGGGAAAAACGGCTGGGAGGAATGTTGGCAGAAACGCTATTGTGCAGGGGTAGCTTTGTTGGATCTGAAAGACCCCACCAGGATTATCGGTATGTCCAGAGAGCCTTTGATAGCGCCGGAAACGGAATATGAGGTGGAAGAAGGCTTCCGTACCAATGTAATCTTTCCCGGCGGAGTGGTTTTGGAAGAGGACGGCACTGTGAAAATATATTATGGAGCGTCGGATACGGTGGAATGTCTGGCAACAGCAAAACTGAAAGATCTGCTCGCCCTGTGCAGGCCGGTCTGATATATGGCCGAAAGGTTTCAAGACTTTATGGTCAGTAATTGTGATTGGAGGGTAAAAATCGTGGAGTATCATGTTGACATTGCCATAATTGGAGCGAGCACAGGAGGAACTGCCGCAGCTTTGGCAGCATTGCAGGCAGGATGCAGTGTTCTTCTGACGGAAGAGACAGATTGGATTGGGGGCCAATTTACCAGCCAGGCTGTTCCGGGGGATGAGCACAGATGGATAGAAGAGAAAGGCGCAACCAGAAATTACCGTCTTTTCAGAAAGAGAATCCGAGACTATTACTACAGAAATTTTCCTTTGACCTTAGAAGCGAAAGCACTTCCCTTTTTTAATCCGGGCAACGGGGCGGTGGGAAGACTCAGCGCCGACCCCAGGGTTGCGGTAGCTGTTCTGAACGAGATGCTGGCTCAATATATTTTTTCCGGCAGACTGATTCTGATAAAGAATTGCTCTCTGAAAAAAGTGGCGGTAGACGGGGATAAGATTGATTTTGTCACAGTGCTGCACAGAGAGACCGGGGATATGCATGATGTAAAAGCGACTTATTACCTTGACGGTACGGATACAGGAGAAATGCTGCCACTGGCGAAAGCGGAATACGTGACAGGTGCGGAGTCACAGGCTCAGACAGGAGAGCTTCATGCTTTAGATAAAGCGGATCCATTGGATATGCAGGCAGTGACCCACTGCTTTGCCGTAGATTATATTCCGGAAGGAGATTTTACCATAGAAAAACCTGCGGCCTATGGGTTCTGGAAAAACTATCAGGCCGAGTTCTGGCCGGAAAAGCAGCTGAGCATGGTAACGCCGCACCATATTACTCATATGCCGCTGAAATGGTCTCTTTTCGGGGAGGATGGACGGGATATGTTTCAGTACCGTCGTATCCTGGATACCTCAAATTTTCAGAAAGGAGAATTTGTAAGTGACGTAACGATTATAAATGTTCCGCAGACAGACTATTTTTTAGGACCTGTGATAGAAACGGCAGATGCGGAGGCACATCTGCAGGCGGCAAAAGAACTAAGTTTGTCCTTTTTGTACTGGCTTCAGACGGAAGCGGTGACCCGGGATGGTAAAATCGGATATAGGGGACTACGTCTCAGAAAGGATGTGACTGGTACTTCTGACGGGCTGGCAAAGGCAGTATATATACGGGAATCCAGAAGAATCAGGGCAGAATTTACTATATTGGAAGAGCATGTGGGAAAAGAGGCCCGTAAGAGGGATAAGGCGGAAAACTTTTGGGATTCGGTAGGCATCGGAGCCTACAGGATTGACTTACATCCAAGTACCGGAAACCGTAATTATTTGGATATCGACTGCCTGCCATTCCAGATTCCCCTTGGAAGTATGATTCCGCTGCGGATGGACAATCTGCTGCCGGCCTGTAAAAACATTGGGACGACTCACATTACCAATGGCTGCTATCGGCTGCACCCGGTAGAATGGGGCATAGGAGAGGTGGCAGGTTATCTGGCGGCATTTTGCATCAGAAACAGATATATTCCCAGAGAAGTAAGAAATACAAAGGAGAAACTGTATGATTTTCAGAAAGTTTTGCTCGATGCGGGGATAGAATTGAGCTGGGATTAGAGCCATCTAACTCTGTTGCCGGCTTTTAAGGAGGCAAAGCGCGGATTAAGGTTAGCTATTTGTTGCATTCTCCATGATAAAAATGTATAATAAGCAAAAATAGTGCCAAACGCCAAAAGGAAGATATACCGCCATGTTATTCCCGCAGAAAATACAGAATCTCATCAAAAGCGAAACTTACAACACAGACGATACAGGCATGTCCGGCTCCTGCGTCCTGCTGTTTGAGGAAAAGGTGCTGAAGATTCAGAATCCCGGCCCGGAAGCGGAAAATGAGCTTTCCATGCTGCAATATCTCCAGGGGAAGCTTCCGGTTCCGAAAATCCATGCCCATGTCGTACAGGACGGCAAATCTTATCTGCTCATGGAGAAATGTCCCGGAGAAATGGCCTGCTCCGAAAGCTATATGGAAAATCCGGCTCTCCAGGCCAGGCTCCTGGCCCATGGCCTGAAGCGGCTCTGGGCCGCTGATATGGATTTCTGTCCCGGCGACTGGCGTCTGGAGCGCAAGCTGGAGCAGGCCCGGTACAATATCGATCACGGCCTGGTGGACATGGACAATGTGGAGCCGGATACTTTCGGGGAAAAAGGCTTCGCGGATCCGGATGCCCTGCTGGAATGGCTCTGGGAGAACAGGCCAAAGGAGGAACTTGCGCTGTCCCACGGAGACTACTGTCTTCCCAATGTATTCGGCATGGGCGCTGAGGTTTCCGGGTACATCGACCTGGGCAGAGCCGGCATCGCTGACAAATGGTGCGATATCGCCCTGTGCTACCGAAGCCTGTCCCACAATTACAGCGGCAGATATCATGGGCGAAGTTATGGGGCCTATGACGATCTGCTGCTGTTTCGGGAGCTTGGGCTGGAGCCGGACTGGGAGAAGATTCGTTACTATATCCTGCTGGACGAGCTGTTCTGACGACATGACAGGGAAAGCGGTGCGGTTCCCGGTGGCGCGGCAATCCTTAAGGAAAGGATCATTTCCATGTTAAAGATACTCCTTATAGAAGACGATTCCCTGATACGGGAGGAATTAAAGACTCTCCTTTCCAATCAGGGCTATCAGGTATCCGGCGTCACCGATTTCAGGGATGTGCCCCGCCAGGTGCGGGAGGCGTCCCCTGATCTGATCCTGCTGGACATCAGTCTGCCGGGGCAGGACGGGTATCAGGTCTGCACTGCAGTCCGCAGCTTTTCCGCTGTGCCCATCCTGTTCCTCACAGGCCGGGACACTGCCATGGACGAGCTCCAGGCCCTGACTCTCGGCGGGGACGACTATGTGTCCAAACCCTACAACATCCCCGTGCTGCTGGCCAGAATCGGAGCACTGCTCAGACGCGGGGCTCCTGCTGCCGCTGCTGCCGGAACCCGTTCCTGTCCCATGGAGCACAGGGGCGTGGGGCTGGACACCGTGGCGGGTACCCTGACCAAGGACGGCAAATCCGTGGAGCTGACCAAAACGGAGCTGAAAATCATGTATCTGCTCTTCCTGCATCCGGGCGAAATCGTGCCCAGGGCGGATATCATAGAGTACCTGTGGGATAATGAAATCCACACCGACGACAATACCTTAAGCGTAAACGTCATGCGCCTTAGGGAGAAGCTGCGGGCTCTGGGGGAGAATGACTTCATCCAGACCAGGCGTGGCATGGGTTATCAGTGTGAGAACTAGTTGCCATCCCTCTTCCCGACTTTTCATTATGGCTGCTGCCGGCGGCACACACGGGGTGTTCATATCAATGTCATTTAGTTAGATGCGTGAGCCGTTAAGTTAAGGAAAATCTGTCATGGCAGAATTTTGCATTTTTCAAATT
>ERZ808051.1727-NODE-1727-length-13229-cov-4.444875_pt1 | contig 13229 bp, 10 predicted proteins | sample MGYA00380199_ERZ808051 | MGnify/ENA primary metagenome ERZ808051 (study PRJEB31490, sample SAMN06133391) | mouse gut metagenome | isolation source: J11 | host: mice | place: China: Chengdu | collected 2015-05 ...
TTTCCCTTTAGGTACAGATAATAAGCCTTATAATAAAAGAGCATGGGCCAATTTTTCGTACAGCTGTCCAGCAGGGCGATTGCTTCCTCATAAATCCCCCACTCCGCGTAATCTCTTGCCGCCATCAGATAATTCTCCGCGAAATCCCGCATCAGACCATTTAACGCCTGCCGTTTCTCCCCATTTTCGTCGCCCTCCAGGCAGATCTGCTCGTTACCGGAAACAAAGTCAAAAGGATCAAGCTTCAGGTTATCCAGAACCTGTGCCAGAGCTTCCTCTGTCCTTCCCGTCCTTCGCAGCAGGCAGGCTTTCAGTCCCCTTGCCTTGACATTGTGGGAATTTTTCACCAGAGCACGCTCAATATGCCCCAGGGCGCGCTCCATACGACCATGCCGCGCATCAATGACCGCAAGATAGTAGAATCCCTTCTCCTGCTGCTCGCTGCTCCAGGTCGCCTTGTAAAAAGCGTCATAACTCTCATCCTCCTTGCCCTGATAAAGCAGACACAGCCCCAACAGGTAAAAGGTCTCGCTGTGATAAGGGTTCGGGTTCCTCTCTGTAAGGCGCTCCAGAGCTTTTTCCAGATACTGCTGCGCCTGCTCAAATCTGCCCCTGCGCATAAGCAGCAGGCCATAGGCATTGTTGATTCGGATATCCCCTGAATCCCTTTTCAGTCCTTCCAGATAATACGGGTCCGGCAGGTATGTGGCATGGCGGTACTGCTCGATATGCTGCCCTGTCAGATACAGTTCCTCACAGGTCCGTATATCTTCAGGTTCCTTTGCCGCCTTGGCAGGTTCCGGCATTCTGGGAATTCCCGGCGCTTCCGGGCAGTATTCCACCAGACAATCCCCCTCCGCACTGTAAACGGCCAAACGCAGTTCTTCCTCCCTTACCCCGGTACATGGCACCTTGGTTTCATACACGGCTGTGGGACTGATGGACACTGTCTCCGCCAAAACCGGCTGTCCCCCTGCCCACAGCTTCACCACCGCCCCTTCCCTCAGACTTGTGGCGTATACCTTCACCTCCGCCGTGTTTCCGTCATAAGACAGCGTAATCGCCGCCTCCGTTGTAGCGTTCTTCACCTGTCCCACACCCTTATAAGGCATGAAATACTGACGGAACACCTTTTCTTCAAAGGGCTTCAGCCATGTAAAGTCCGGCTGATTATCGGTAAACACTCCCGTCATCAGCTCCACATAGGGGCCATCCTCATCCGTCAGATTCCTGTCCCAGGCTTTCCCGAAATCCCCGCAGCCCCAGGTCCACTGCTTCTTGCCCGGAGAGACATGATGATCCGCCACATGCAGGATGCCCGCCCCAACGCCGTAATCATAACCGCCTACAAAGTCATACTTTGACTTTTCCGCCATATAGGAGGTAGGGACGGGAATATTCTTATAACGGGATATATCAACACCCTCACTATAATCCTTTTTGTAATAGACACCTGTGGCGATGGGGAACCGGGACACATCCCTCTTTCCGTGATCCATCACTGCATGAACGTCCGGCGGAAAAACAGACTGGGTGTCATCGTTCACCGGCACTGCCGGATTCGCCCACCACAGAAAAGTCTGAGGCATGGCCGTCCGGTTGTAGAGTTGCCCGGTGATCTCAATATAGGCTTTCCCCGGATACAGGCTGATCTTTGTAATCCCCTTGGTGCCGTACATTTGGTCCACATCATGCAAAAGCACCGATACGCTTCCGTCCTTCCCTTCGTCCAGCACGTAATCCACTGGCAGGTATGTAGTAGGCCTGTGGTGCTGGGGCCAGTTGAACTCGATGCCGCCGGAAATCCACGGACCGGTAAGCCCCACCAAAGCCGGCTTAATCACATGATTATAATATACAAAATCATAGCCGTTAGTCTTGTCATAGGCTCTCTGGATACGTCCACCCAAGGCAGGAAGCACCATCACCTTCAGATATTCATTTTCCAGGAAAACCGCCTCATATTCCTTGTCAACCTTCTCGTCACTGATCTTCTCAATGGTGGGATAAGGATATACCTTTCCTGTACTTCCCTGATAGACACGCTTATCCAGAAAAATAGGATTTTTCTCCGCCTGACCAATCTCGTAAGTTGGTATTGTAACCTTTTCCGCCCAAACTGCTGTATTACTCATTTTTGCTTTCCTCCATCCATGAAATTTTTCAGGTTATGTCTATTTTACTGCGAATAAAAAAACTTTTCATTAGGATAAATTGTTCTCCTATTGATTTTTTTTGCTCTTGTGTCGCCTGATTCCTCGTGCTAAAATAAACAATGGGAGCCGCAAAATTTCTGTTCGCAGCAGCTTGTACTCAGAAAAACCTCGTTTTATCACACATAGGACAGATGATTACCGGATCATGAAGTAAAAATATTTTTTCAGCAAAACGGAAAATAGGAGGAATTTAACAGTCATGCACCCACAGGAAGAATTTGTCGCATCAGATTCCAGATATTATGTCTATTCCCCCAGCAAAAACGCCCTGGAGATGTTCCTCTATCCGCTGCAGTGCGGTCATTTTACCTATTTGCCCGGATATCGGCTTACGCGGGAATCCTTTGACAGCTTTCTGTTGATGTATATCCGGAAAGGGACACTGCGCCTGGAGACGGAAGGGCATGTTCAGGAAGCGGGAAAGGGGCAGTTGATCCTCCTGGACTGTTATGGACGTCATGCCTACTCCACCGATAGCGGATGGAACTGCCTGTGGTGCCATTTTGACGGCATTACGGCAAGGCATTGGTACAGAAGCATTGTCAGTCGTGTAGGCAATGTGTTCTCTCTCCCCGACCCCCAGCCGGTCGTCAGCAGGCTTACCTCCATCTACAATATTTTTGACTCCGCAGATCTGGTACGGGAACCGCTGCTGTCAAAATATCTGACAGACATTCTGACCTCGATTCTGCTCTATGCCCCCTCTGACGGAAAAACCGACGCCCACACCGGAATTGCAGAAAAAATCACCGCCTATATCAGCGAGCATTTTGCGGAAAATCTCCCCGTCAGCCAGCTGGCTTCTATGGTAGGCTTAAGCGACTACCACTTTATCCGGATTTTTAAGAGACAGACCGGATTTACCCCCCATGAATACCTCTTGAATACCCGGATGAACATGGCGCGCTATCTCCTGAAAAATTCGGAAAAGCCGGTGAAGGATATCTGTTTTTCCACCGGCTTTTCCTGTGAAAGCGTATTCTGCAACGCTTTTAAGAGAATGGAAGGAATGACGCCCGCACAATACCGGGAGCATGGGTAAGTGCCCCTTTACATTCAAGCCTTACTCATCTGACCTCCACATAGCTGGTATTTCCGTCGGCGCCCGACTCTCCTCCCAGGACCCAGATATGCTTGATCTGGGCGGCAATGTCCTCATAGGTCCAGCGTTTCATGCTCCGGGCGACACAGTTGGGATCGTTTATCATATAGCCGTCCTTGTCATAGCCGTAGATCACGATAAAATGCCCTGCTGCGGTAAAATCTCCCGGTCCCATAGAACATATGACGATCTTTCCCTGATCCAGGGCATATTGAATCGCCTGCTCCGACCGCGCCGGCTCGCTCACCCGCACTCCGTATTTTGAAGGCAGGTCTGTGAGCAGTCCCCATGCGGTTCCCGCCCCCGACACCCAATATCCTTTATCCATACTGTAGGCTGCTACGGCATCCGGCGTGATTTCCTCATCCCCTGTCAGATAATACAGCGCCATGGACAGGCATGTGGGGCCGCAGCCCGCAAGGCCGATACAGCTTCCGTCTCCGTAGCTCACATACCCCCACCTTGGGTCCCACTGCAGAAACAGCGGAAAATCCAGGGAGAGCTCATCCTCGGAAAATACCCCTGAGGCTTTGGTCTTATAGCCCGTATAGCCGTTTACAAAATCAGCCATCTCCGGATTATTGGCCAGAGCCTCCAGCATCTTATCCGGATACTGATAATTGTTTCTGTAAATCTTATCGATAAGCTCGTTTTTCTTTCCGAGCTCATTCAGCCGGAGAATTACCTCCTCACGGCTGCGCACCTTGGGCTTGTCCACCTTATCCAGGCCCCACTCTGCCCCATAGCTGCCTTCGCAGAGTACCTGCCCGCCCGAAGCCTTCGGTATCCGGGAGCTGCTCTGAGTACCTGTCTGGACAGTGCCGTTTCCTCCATTTATGTTGTTTCCGCTTCCCTTTTGATCCTCCGCCGGCGCCGTAAAATCCTCCTGCAGCAATACCAGGGAGCTGTTTATCCTGTTGATCTGTTCCCGCAGCTTCCCCACATCACCCTGCATTTTCAGAATTGATATCAGGTTAGCGCCAATCAAAATCCCCGTCGATACAATATATATAAGCAAAACCTTCCCGTTTCGCCTTTGCTTCAGTTTTAAGTGCCGCTCTGCTGACTGCCGCGCCTCAGCGCGTTCTCTTTCGTGCCTCATTTGCCTTTCTCCTCCGCTCACGGGCTGCTGCGCTTACAAAATGCATCAGACCCTGTTCCCGCTTACATATCTGCTCCGTCTCCGCGTGCAGCGCCCAATCCGTGCCTGCATTTGAAAGACCGTCATTTAAGCCTTATCTATGTTGTCTGTTATTCTCGCATACTGATGTATCAAATTTGCATGCTTTTAAACAGAATTGATTGAAACTCAAAATGAAATTGAAGGATTCGTTCAATCAAAGTATAATCTCTACAATTCGAGAATGGGAAGGGAGCCGCCAGATAAAAAAGCTTGCTGAAATCGTGCGCCGTCAGGTGCACGGTGCAAAACGGGGCAGACCAAAACCGGTCTGCCCCCGCAAATAAACACGAAAATTACTTATCAATAAGACTTCTTATGCCAGAAAATTTTTTAAACCAGACGCACCGTTTCTCTGGCAATGGCAAGCTCCTCGTTGGTGGGAATCACCATAACGACAGTGCCGCTGTCAGGAGTCGTGATCGCAATGTCCTCACCGCGCCTGCTGTTTGCGTCCTCGTCAAGCTTCACGCCCAGATATCCCAGATATCCGCAGACCATGGTTCTCACCAGGGCGGCGTTCTCGCCCACGCCCGCGGTAAAGCAGATGACATCCACTCCGTTCATTGCCGCAACATAGGCACCTATGTATTTTGCCACATGATAGCAATAGGTCTTCATGGTGCGGATCGCGTTTGCGTCGCCATTGTTATAGCCGTCCTCCAAATCACGGAAATCGGAGGAAAGATTATCGGAAAGACCCAGCACGCCGGATTTCTTGTTGAGTATGGACATGATCTCATCGATGCTCTTGCCCTCCTTGTGGGCGATAAACTCAATGATCGCGGGGTCAATGTCGCCTGAACGCGTACCCATGATCAGTCCCTCAAGAGGAGTCAGCCCCATGGACGTATCCACGCACCTGCCGTTCTTTACCGCGGAAATGCTGGCTCCGTTGCCCAAATGGCAGACGATGATTTTCAGATCCTCGTACTTCCTGCCAAGTACCTCCGCCGCTCTCTTGGATACATAGGAATGGCTGGTGCCGTGGAAGCCGTATCTCCTGATCTTGTACTTCTGGTAATACTCATAAGGCAGCCCGTACATATACGCCTCCTCGGGCATGGTCTGATGAAACGCAGTGTCGAACACGCCCGCCATGGGTGTTGCAGGCATCAGCTTCTTGCAGGCGTTGATACCGATTAAGTTTGCAGGGTTATGCAGGGGCGCAAGATCGTTGCACTCCTCAACCGCCGCAATCACCTCGTCGGTGATGAGCACTGAGCCCGCAAATTTCTCCCCGCCATGTACCAGGCGGTGGCCAACGGCGCCGATCTCATCCAGGCTCTTTACAACGCCGGTCTTAGGATTCATCAGCGCGTCCAGCACAAGGCGGATCGCCTCGGTGTGGTCGGGCATGGGAGTAACCGTCTTTTCTTTCTCTCCGCCCTCGGGGGAATAGGTGATCATGCTGCCCTCAATACCGATTCTCTCACACAGACCTTTTGCAAGGCACTGCTCGGATTCGGAGTCGATAAGCTGAAACTTCAGGGACGAGCTCCCGCAGTTGATAACTAATACTTTCATTGTTCTCTATGTCCTTTCTTGTTGATTATCGAATGGCTGCGATTTTCCGCAATTTACATTGACTGACTGAACCGGTTATACAAGCTGTGCCTGAACGGCAGTCAGCGCCACTACACCCACGATATCCTGCCAGGAGCAGCCTCTCGACAGATCGTTTACAGGCTTCGCGATTCCCTGCAGCATGGGACCGTAGGCCTCCGCGCCGCCAAGTCTCTGCACCAGCTTATAGCCGATGTTTCCGGCGTCAAGATTGGGGAAAATAAGTACGTTTGCCTTGCCGCCTACGGGGCTGCCGGGCGCCTTGGACTTTGCCACGCCGGGAACCAGCGCCGCATCCAGCTGCAGCTCTCCGTCTATTGTCAGATGGGGATACTGCTCCTGCGCGATTTTGGTTGCCTCCACCACCTTGTCCACCAGCTCATGCTTCGCGCTTCCCTTGGTGGAATGGCTCAGCATTGCAATCACGGGCTTGGGGCCGATTAAAGATTTAAAGCTTCTTGAAGAAGAATCGGCAATCGCCGCAAGCTCCTCCGCCGTGGGGTCCTGATTCAGACCGCAGTCCGCAAACAGAAAAGCGCCGTCCTCCCCCTGGTCCTTAAACTGGGTATCCATAATGAAAAACGCCGATACAAGCTTTACGCCGGGCGCGGTCTTCAGGATCTGAAGCGCAGGTCTCAGGGTATCCGCCGTGGAGTGACACGCGCCGGCAACCATGCCGTCCGCGTCATTGGCCTTAACCATGACGATTCCGAAGGTCAGGGGATCGTTCAGCAGAATCTCTCTCGCCTTCTCCTCGGTCATTCCCTTTGCTTTCCTGGTCTCATAAAGAAGCGTCACATACTCGTCCAGCTTGGGAGTAGTCTGGGGATTTATAACGGTGATACCGGACAGGTCCACTTCCAGCCATCCGGCGCCGTCCATGATTTTTTCTTCGTTGCCTATCATGATAATATCGGCAATACCCTCTTCCATGATCTTTGCCGCAGCCAACAGGGTTCTCTTGTCGTTGGATTCCGGCAGGCAGATCGTTTTTTTGTCCAGCCTTGCTCTCTCCTTAATCTTATCGATGTATGACATACCATTTCTCCTTTCCGACGGTTTTCCCGCTTGCAGTTTTCCAATTTTTTACTTAACAAACTGCATTTTTTATATTATACTAAAATAAAGGGTAATGCACAAGGGAAAATACGCTGTCAGATTGTACATTTTCAGATACTGCATGTTATTTTTTTCACATTTCCTGCCGGCTCTTTTGCATGAAACAAATAAAAACTAACCCCCTTTATTACAGCACCTATACATATTCGGCGGTCCCGCTGAAGACTGCCGGAAGCATTCAATCCCCCTTAGCTGTTTTATTGTTTTACGCTTTAAAAACGTTTCGTGTTTCGGTCATGTTTTATGCTTAAGAATTGTTTGGCGTTTTAACGTGTCCCGCATTCCGAATGCGGCTTCACATTATGACGATGCTGCGCATCATGGAGGTTACTATGCAGGTAAATGGAATCATAGCTGAATACAATCCCTTTCATAATGGTCATAAATATCAATTGGAGGAAGCGCGCCGCCGCACATGTGCAGGTTATACCATCATTGCCATGAGCGGAAATTTCGTCCAGCGCGGCGCGCCTGCGCTTCTGGACAAACACAGCCGCGCGGAAATGGCCCTGCGCTGCGGCGCCGATCTGGTGCTGGAGCTTCCCACGCTGTATGCCTCGTCCAGCGCGGAATATTTTGCGTCGGGCGCAGTCGCTTTGCTGGACAAGCTGGGCGTTGTCACCCACCTCTGCTTTGGCAGCGAATGCGGCGACGTTACGCTTCTGACTCAAATCGCCAATATTCTGGCGGACGAGCCTGCGGAATACTCAGCGGCCTTAAAGCGCTTTATGCAGCAGGGATACTCCTATCCCAACGCCAGAGTCAATGCGCTTATGCAGCTATACCCGTTTTTGGAGGGACACTGGCAGGTATTCTCCTCCCCCAACAACATTTTGGCCATCGAATATCTCAAAGCGCTTCACAGGCGGAAATGCACCATACAGCCCGTCACCACGAAACGCACGGGTGCAGGCTATCACGACAGGCAGACGGACAAAGAGATCTGCTCTGCCCTTGCCCTGCGCCAGGCTCTGTACGCGGGAAGCGCCCCGTCCCAGCTCTGTTACCATATGCCTGCGGAGGCAGGGCAGATACTTGCCGACAGGCTTTCCCGCAACAGGCTGCTGCGCCTGAACAATTTTTCGTCGATGCTGCATTACAAGCTGCTTTTAGAAAGAGACCACGGCTTTCAGGATTACCTTGACGTATCTGCGGACCTGTCGGCACGCATCCAGAACCGCCTGGGGGAATATACGAACTTCGACAGCTTCTGCGACGTATTGAAAACAAAGGAAATGACCTACAACCGCATCAGCCGATGCCTCCTGCATATATTACTGGATATAACAAAGGCGGATATGGACATGGGAAGGGCCATGGACTATGTCCCTTACGCCCGGATACTGGGCTTCCGCAAGGGCTCCGAGCCGCTGCTCTCCGCCATAAAGGAAAAATCCTCCATTCCGCTGGTGTCAAAGCTTGCCGACGCCGAGGACCTTCTGGACCCCACTGCCTATGCCATGCTGAGACAGGACGTCCTGGCCGGAGAGATCTATCAGGCCGCAGTCTCCGCAGGCACGGAAAGACCCTCCGCAAACGAATATACCACGCCCTTGGCGATACTGTAGACCAGGGCGTGCAAAAACCGGATGCAGATAAAGACAAGGGGCTTTTGCAAAAGCAGATAAATAATCGCCCGGACCGCCAAAACCAACAAGAGGGCATCGCAAAATCATCTAATTTGACAATTTTGCGATGCCCTCTTGTTTTATATATTTATCCATTCAAATACCTGCCGCAAAGCTCCGCTCTCATCTGACTTACAATAAATGCCCGTCCATAATGCCCTGCAGGGCTTCGATGATATTTTTATAATACTTCTGAAACCTCTCGTCTGTCTCCAGATGCTTAAACGCGTCGAACCGGATCAGCCTGTCGACAATATGCTCCGATATACGTTTTTTGTAAGCGCCATCCTCCCTGTATCTGTGCAGCACAAGATTACCCTGGGATTCCTCGGACAACAGCCTTGTATAAATATCTTCTATGAAAATCTCATTTAATACCGGAACCTCATGGTCGGACACCAGCTCCGGCGTCCATGAGGTCATTCCCCTTATAAAATCCCTGTCGTCAAGCTCATACACGGAACAGCTTTTGCCCAGGTATACCCTCTCAAACGCATTGGGATAGCATTCATAGACAACCGGCTTGCCGTTTTCATCGGATATGATAAAGTCAAAATCATCATGCCGAATTCCAAAAAGCAGCCCTGTCACAAGATTTTCAATGGCGTACACCCATGCCTTTCCATGTGTGGAAACATGAGGCTTCAGTACATTCAGGCCCGGTGTGGCAGAAACATGATATATCATTTTTATCCTCCTTTGTGTTCCCCGGTACAAACAGTCCCTGAGATTTACGGTACTCCGTCAATTCTTAAAGCTGTGAATCGGCGCGGGTATTCTGCCTCCCCGGTTTACAAATGCCTCACAGGAAAAACGGTTGACCGGCATGATGGGCGCATACCCCAGCAGACCCCCAAATTCCACAGTCTCCCCCACGCCCTTTCCGATCACAGGAATCAGGCGCACGGCGGTGGTCTTCTGGTTGACCATTCCAATGGCCATCTCGTCGGCAATGATTCCGGAAATAGTCGCAGCCCCGGTATCCCCGGGCACGGCGATCATATCCAGGCCAACGGAGCACACACAGGTCATGGCCTCCAGCTTCTCCAGGGAAAGCGCCCCCGCTCTCACCGCCTCGATCATGCCCTGATCCTCGCTGACCGGGATAAACGCGCCGCTTAAGCCTCCCACATAGGAGGAAGCCATGACGCCTCCCTTCTTCACCTGGTCGTTCAGAAGGGCAAGCGCCGCCGTGGTTCCCGGCGCTCCCGCACGCTCCAGCCCGATCTCGCACAAAATATCCGCCACGCTGTCTCCCACTGCAGGAGTGGGAGCAAGGGACAGATCCACAATGCCAAAGGGCACGTTTAAGCGGGCGGATGCCTCCTTCGCCACAAGCTGACCCACCCGGGTTACCTTAAACGCCGTCTTCTTAATTGTCTCGCACAGCACCTCAAAGCTTTCTCCCCGCACCTGCTCCAGCGCGGTCTTGACTACTCCGGGACCGCTGACCCCTACGTTAATGACCTTGTCCGCCTCGGTGACTCCGTGAAAGGCGCCTGCCATAAAGGGATTGTCGTCCGGCGCATTACAGAACACAACAAGCTTTGCACAGCCCAGAGAGTCGTTTTCCTTCGTGTATTCCGCCGTGGCAAGAATCATCTCTCCCATCAGCTTCACGGCGTCCATGTTGATACCTGTTCTGGTGGAACCGAGATTCACGGAGCTGCATACCCTCTCCGTGGTGGAAAGCGCCAGGGGAATAGAGCGTATCAAAAGCTCATCCGCCCGGGTCATACCCTTGCACACAAGCGCCGAATAGCCGCCGATAAAATTGACTCCCACCTCATGCGCCACCTTGTCCAGGGTCTGTGCCACAGACGCATAATCCTCTATGGTTTTACACGCCGCGCTGCCCACCAGCGCAATGGGCGTAACGGAGATTCTCTTATTGACAATGGGAATCCCGAATTCCCTGGATATCTCCTCACCTGTTTTTACCAGGTCCTTTGCCGCCTCGTATATCTTGCCGTATATCTTGTCATTCAATCTTTTCAGATCGGAGTCTATGCAGTCCAGAAGGCTGATTCCCAGGGTAATGGTGCGCACATCCAGATTTTCCTCCGATATCATCTTGTTGGTCTCCGTGACCTCATATAAATTTATCATATTAACTCCTAACCCTTAAATGCGGTGCATTTTATCAAAGATTTCTTCCTTCTGGCACTTGATGACCACTCCGATCTCCTCGCCCAGCACCACAAGCTCATCCGCCATGTCGCCGAACTGCTTTTCCATGCCGCCGGTATCCACGATCATCATCATGTTAAAATATCCCTGTACAATGGTCTGTGAAATATCCAGAATATTGATTCTGTTATCCGCAAGATAAGTGCAGACCCTGGCGATAATACCCACTGTATCTTTTCCTACTACCGTTATAATTGTTTTGTTCATTTTACTCTCCGTTTCCGCGTGCATGCACATTTAAATTTTCCCTGTCAGGAAGCCCGGGAACAAAACCCATGAGACCGTCCATGGCACATGCCTCACCCCTGCAGTCCCCTTGCCTGTCTGTCCATATCCTCTATGACAATATCATATATTTCTCCCAGCGTCGCGCAATACTCCAGCACCTTCCAGGGCTCGTTCGTGTGAAAATGAATCTTGATCAGCTCATCGTCCCCAACCGCCAGAAGACAGTCGCCCTTAAAATTATTTGTAAAATATTCGTTGACGGTATCCTCGTCAAGATCCTTTCCTTCAATTAACAGCTGTGTATCATACCTATATTCTAACATTAACTCTCCTTCCGATTCTCCATCCGTTCCGTCAAAGCTCATTGCCCGCAGGAATAAATTCTTCTCACAATTCCACCACAGGCGTCACCGCGTCCCGCCTTGCCACGCGGATATCAAAGTCCCCGGCTCTGTAGGGATTATCGTCCATATTGATCTCCATCCTCACCGACTCAAAGGCGAGCTCGGGAAGATTGTTTTCCTTGCTTAAGTGCCCCAGCAGCACGGTCTTCAGCCCGTCATGCAGAATCCTGCATAGCAGCCTGCCGGAATTTTCGTTGGACAAATGCCCCCTGTTTCCCAAAATACGCTGCTTCAGATAATAGGGATACGGTCCTACCTGCAGCATGTTCACATCATGGTTGGACTCCAGAAGCAGCGCGTCCATTCCCCTTAAGCACTCTATCGTATATTCGTTATAAACGCCCAGATCGGTGCAGACCGCCACTCTTTTCTGCCCATAGGAGATACGGTATCCCACCGGCTGCGCCGCGTCATGGGATATATGCATGGGATTCACCGTCAAATCCTTGATGGTAAACTTCACGTCCTCCCTGACCTCATGAAGCAGCCCGTCGTCAATACTGCCCAAACCGCCCCCCTTCTCCGAGGAGCACATTTTTCTTATTTCTCTGAGTGTTCCCTCCGTGGCATAAATGGGAACCTCGTATTTTCTGGCAATGACGCCCATTCCCTGTATGTGGTCCGCATGCTCATGGGTAATCAGAATGCCGTCGATATCCCTTCCCGACAGCCCTAACTCCTCAAGTCCGCTTTCCGTCCGCTTTCCGCTGATACCTACATCCACAAGCAGGTGCGTCGTCTCCGACCCCACATAAATACAATTTCCGCTGCTTCCGCTTGCAATACTGCATAATCTCATTGTTTCTTACCGCCAACTTCTTCCCAGTAAATTTCTATGGCATCCCCTTCCTTCAGGGGCTCCATGTATTCCGCCCTTCTTCCGTTCAGGTTTGTCACGATGGAACGTCCTCCTCCGGCATTTAAGTCAAAATTTATGAAGGAAAACACATCCACAAACACATAGCTGTTTTTCCCTCTCATCGTTACCGGATACCTGTTTACCAGCACCGTGACCTCCGCGGAGCCTGCTGCCGCAGGCCCTGTGCCCTGCAAAGCCTTTGCGCCGCTGCCTCCCTCAGACTGCTCCCTGACTAACAGCCCGTCGCTTCCAACGGCAACGCCTTCCATACCCGCCGAAAGGCTCTCCGCAAGGCGCATTGCCTCCTCCTTTGCTTCCCTTGCCGCCTCAGCCTCCTTTGCCTCCCTGCGCTTTCTGGCGTCTTCCTCCGTTTCATCCTCCAGATCCTCATAGGATACCACCGCGTTCACATCCCAGCTTATGGTAAAATTCTCATAGACCTTTGTCTCCGGCTTGGCGGGCGCGTCATTTACAAGAAGCCTGCCCACGAGGGGAACATCCATAAACTCTGCAATTTCCCTGACGCTGCAGCAATTCTGCACATGAATGTTGTCTCCCTCCCGAATCAGGTAATACTCGTTTTCCAGCCTGCCGTTTACCGTAGCCGTCTTGGGCACGTCTATCCTCGTGCCGTTCACATAGACATGAAGCTGCTCGGAAAGCTCTGGCAGCCTGCCGATCTCCATGACCGCAGGGTCGCCTGCCGTGGAGGGCGTCACCTGTACACGGTCGCCGTT
>ERZ808051.1732-NODE-1732-length-13192-cov-6.086618_pt1 | contig 13192 bp, 10 predicted proteins | sample MGYA00380199_ERZ808051 | MGnify/ENA primary metagenome ERZ808051 (study PRJEB31490, sample SAMN06133391) | mouse gut metagenome | isolation source: J11 | host: mice | place: China: Chengdu | collected 2015-05 ...
AATCTTTTAGGAAATGCGGCGGCGTATTCGGGAGCCGGAAATCAAGTATTGATAAAGTTATGGAAAGAAACTGAAACGACAACCCTTACGATTGAGAATACAGGCGCACATATCCCCGACGAAGCTATTTCCAGACTGTTTGAACCATTTTATAGGGTAGACCAGTCAAGAAACAAGCAGACAGGCGGCACAGGATTAGGATTGTATATTGTAAAAACGATTCTTGATTTACATGGTGCGAAAATTGAAATCGCTAATACTATTCAAGGCGTTATCGTTTCCGTACAGTTTTAGCACTTATATTTCAAAGGCGGCGAGCTTTTTCAGCTTGCCGCCTTTTCTATCTCCACATAAAAAACATATTCAATTCAAAATAGATTCAAGTTAGGGCAGTATTCTTTAACTGTACCCGGAAAGGGCAACAGAAAGGAGCTTCTACTATGAAGAAATATTTAACAATCATTCTTGCCACCCTTTTAACCATGAGTGTGTTTACAGGGTGTGCAGGGCGAAGTCGTTCGCCGGAACAAAACAACGTATCAACCACCAATTCCCCTATTGCTACTTCTGAACAGGGGGAAATGCCGGACAATTCCTTTAGTAAAGAGGAATATCAAAAATTGTTGGCTCTGCAAATAGACGGTTATGAGGATATGACTGTTTCAGATTATCGGAGCCATGTTGCAAAGTTGACAGATACAACAGAATACAGGGATTTGTTGGAAAGGTTTTGGAAAAGCCAAATCCTCTACGGAGTAAAAGATACCAACGGAACAGCCTCATTCTTGTTTTATGTGCTGCCACTTACAGGAGATGAATGGAAAACCCAAAATTTCAGCGAGGAAGTGAGGACTTCTAATTCGGCAGATAGCGCAAGGCTGGAATATTCATTTTCCTTAACTATTTTAGACGCTGATACGCTTACTATTCGGGAATACAATACTACCCGCCTAAATGTGATAAAGGGTATGCAGGATATATTAGGCGATAAGACAGCCCCAGAATTGCAGAATACTAATTCCATATTGGCTGATATTCAAAACAATACGGATAATCTGATTGAACAATTAAAAACAGAAGAAATTGAAATCTCCATTGAATACGCATATTTTCCGGCTTCCGTACAGGGTATAGACAAAGAAAACGGTCAATCGCAAGGAAACAGCGAACAGGAAACCCGCGTATATTCCAATGGTACGGAAGAAGATTATCGTTCTCTATTCACTTTGAAAACGCCCGATTATCAGAATACGCCAATCAAGGATTTTAACACTTCTTTGTTGGCGTGGGCGAATGAAAATCGTGAAAGAATGGAAAGAATTGATGAAGATACTAAATTCAATGACTTTTCCGTTACTTTGACCGCCGAGGAACTTTCTTTTGTGAGGTTGACGGTATTTTTATCCGGCATGGAGAATGGCAAAGCGATTCAGAGCAGCTACACCGAAACAGAATTGAAGCCTTACTATGGTGAATATCTACCGGAAAAAATCACCAGTGGAAACCTTGATGTGGCAAGGTGTAATTTATTCTATCAATTTTCTTACCGCATTTCAGAAACAGAAACAGTCACAGTCGGTGAACGTGACCGCCAAATTGAAAATATGATAAATGCAGTACAAACATTTTGGGGCGATATGGACGTTGAAAGTGCATTGAAAATGAGTGAAAGCGATATAGTGAAAAAACTGGAAGAGATTGCAGCCATATATACCACAGACCATATAACTATCACTATCAACAAAGACCAAATCCATTTTGAACGCATGGACGAAAGGGCATATAGAAATTAACAGATACAGACTCTTTTTTGAGGTAACAAACAACTACACTTTTTATTATCTGCCGGACGACGGCAAAGAAAAAAAGCCGTCGCAGAGCAGAGGTTTTTTCACACGCCTATTCCTCAACGGCGGCTTTTGAGAAATCAAAGCCGCCGTTTCTTTTTTGTCTATTGGCTATCTGCAAACGCTCTTAATGAAAGGTACGGCGGCTAAAGGAGGTAGCCGCCATGAAGCACATACCCTATCGACAAAATCCGACGGTCATTGACTTATCAAAAAAAGCCCGACCACCGCCGGGAACCTCTCTACCCTTGAATATGAACTGTCTAATCATCTAAATACTGCTTACAATACCCATACGCCTGTCCGGGCTTTTCGGACAGGCGTATTTTGCTGCTCAAAAATTTTTTTGAAAAAATTCCGAAAATCTTCGGCGTTTTTTTCAAAAGGCAGTATTGCCCCGCGAAAAGGGGGAAGCACCACCAACTTTCCAACGAGAAAGGGGGTGAGAATGTGGAACCTAATCGCAGGGAGTTTATAAAACAGTGCGCTTTCCAGAAGTTTTGTAATACGGTACTGCACAATGAAGCGTGTGACGCTCACAAAGAGCTGCACAGGCATAAGGCAAAGGAAGTTACCTTTGCCTGATACTCTCTCTGGTGCTGTAAAAATATGTATGCAGCCTGCCTTTTCTAAAAACCTGTATCTGAATCTTTCTTTATCCACAAAATAATCCCACACGCCATGCCGGATACCATGCTGCATATACGCACAGCATACCACCCTGCACGGTTTTTCATTTCCTCTCCCCCGGTGTGGGCCGGAATATGCAGGACCGCCCGGCAAGGCTGCCTGATACCTTACAGTCCCCTTTCCCGCTGTAACATACCCCGGACGCCGCTCCGGCTGCCATGTTCTCCGGCAGAGGTATCATTATCACCCGGATTTCAGGGCAGGATGCCACCGCTGCCCCATGCCGGGGATGCCGCTCATATTTTCCCTTCTTCTATTACGATTCCTCGTCTTACCTGTACAAAAGCACTTCCACCTGCTTTCCACAGACAAATATCTCTCCGCGAAGCTCTCCCCTCATCACCTATAAAAGTGTTCCGAATGTTTTGTGTCCATACATACTGATATTCAGTTCCCGGCAGATATGAAAAACTACTGGAACATTTGTTGTCAAGGTTCGCTGTCTACCTATATACCTATAGAATTTATCTTCATTGTAATTTTTTAGCCTGCGGTCACAGACCTGCCCAAATTCACTCTGTAATAAGAATGCACTCGGGCAGACCGGCAACAGCCGGTTTCTTTTACTTTATTGCTTTCATGTTCTGAGCCATAAATTCCAGAACCTGTACCAGAAATACTGCCTGCGTCTCTGTACTTTCCAGAAATACCTTCTGTGCCCTTGCGGCACAATCCCCTTTTATGCTCCCTGTCACATCTTTTAAGACAACATCAGCCTCCAACACTGCAATCATTCTTTGGTATGTCTGGATTCCGGGTTGTCTGACCCCGGCTTCAATTTTCTTCAGATGAGACTCACTGATCCCTGCCGCCTCCGACAGCTCTACCCTGCTCATACCCTTTGTTTCACGCAATTTTTTAACTGTAACTCCTAAATTTGTACCTTCCATACTTATCACTCTGTACCTCCCAACCGGTGTGTTCATTATAAATTCGTATTTATTATTTGAAAAGGGACTGGTTGTGTCCTTTTTCCCTTAAACAGGGCAGTTCAAGCCTTTCAACTATTTCCGCTCTTTTTCGCTTACACCATCCGCCCTTTATCAACATTGTTTTCTTATTTCCGCAACCGTTTCCCTAATTTTGTCGAACGATTTTTACAACTTATACGGCAAAAGCGTCTACTGGTTTCCCCCAATAAACGCCTTCTCATCGACCATGACCTATCTATTTTCCAATCTTTTGTATATGCTTCTGTCACTGCATCAAAGCGATTTCCAGATTCTATTAATCTATCTCTATACAAATCTGCCTTCAGACGTACATACCGCTCGTTATCTTAATCCCTGAAATTTTCTCCACTTGCAAAGTCACTAATATCATCCTTCACTATTTAAAAAACCTACTTAGGAATCCATTATAAACTTTCCCAAGCAGGCCATTTTCTGTTTTCTCCGATTACACCCACAATACATCAAAATTTATCAACATTATCACTCTCAAGTATCAGGCTGACTCCACTTATAATTGCAATCAGTACTTCGAGATTTACCGCACTACTGACACATAGTATCAGTCCTACAATGCTGCTCAATACAAATTTGAAGTCTTTATCGTTAAACATCTCCTTCATTGTGTCTCGGTTCTGCGAAGGCAACTTATATCTCCAGATCAAACCCAAAATACCGCACGGCATTCCGATAGGAAATATCTTTTACAAGTTTTGCAAGCGCCTTCTCGTCATTCGGATATTCCCCGTTTTCCACCCATCCGCCGATTAGTTCGCAGAGTATCCTGCGGAAATACTCATGCCTTGTGTAAGAAAGAAAACTCCGGGAATCCGTCAGCATTCCGATAAAATTGCCAAGAAGCCCCAGATTTGCAAGCGATGTCATCTGGTCAATTATTCCCTGTTTATTGTCGTTGAACCACCATGCGCTTCCCTGCTGGATCTTTCCGGCGCATCCTTCATCCTGAAAACAACCGATGACAGTGCCAATTACCGCATTATCCGTCGGATTCAAGCTGTACAGGATTGTCCTGGGAAGGGCGTCAGCCTCATTCAGTGCGTCCAGTAAATCCGCCAGCTGGGCAGACGGCGTATGGTTATTGATACAGTCTATCCCGGCATCGGCTCCCAGACAGCGGTATATTTTCTTATTGTTATCCCGCTTCACGCCATAATGCAACTGCATGGCCCATCCCAGCCGCACATATTCTTTCCCTGCGTATAAAAGAAATGCCGTTTTATATTTTAACTCTTCTTCGTAAGACACTTCCTCTCCTGCCAGCGCCCGTGCAAAAATGTCTTCTATTTCCGCCTCTGATGCCGGCACATACATGGCATAGTCAAGGCTGTGGTCCGAGATCCGGCACCTCATTCCATTAAAAAATTCCATCCGTTTTGTAAGGGCAGTTTTCAACTCTCCAAAGGTTGTAATCTCCATATCCGCCGCCCTGCCAAGGCGTTCTATATAACCCGCGAACCCCGGTGCCGCTATCTTCATGGCGGCTTCCGGTCTCCATGCAGGCAGAACCTGCACATCAAAAGTCTTATCCTCAGCAATCTGTTTATGCCATTCCAAATCATCTGCCGGATCATCGGTGGTACACAGCAATGTCACATTAGACTGCCGGATCAGGCTTCTTGCACTGATCTTTTCCCCTCTTAATTTATCGTTACAAATATCCCACACTTCCTGCGCTGTTTCCCCATTCAGCACCCCGTCATATCCGAAATACCTCTGCAGTTCCAGATGGCTCCAATGATACAGAGGATTCCCGATTGCCTTTTCCAACGTCTCCGCCCATTTCTGGAATTTTTCCCGGTCAGGGGCATTCCCGGTAATATATTCTTCTGCTATCCCGTTGGAACGCATCTGCCGCCACTTATAATGGTCGCCGCCCAGCCAGATCTGTGCAATATTTTCAAATTGCTTATCTTCTGCAATCTCCTGCGGGCTGATATGGCAGTGATAATCCAGAACCGGCATTGCCGCGGCATATTCATGATACAGCTTCTGCGCTGTTTCAGTTGACAGCAGGAAATTTTCATCCATAAATTTTTTCATCTTTAATATCCGTCCCTTTCGCTTCGCTCAGCCATAAAACACTTTTCAAATGTTCCCCGCCAGACTATCTCTGCACACGCCCGGAAGCGTCTCCGCCTGCCAGCTTCAAGACCTCATCCACCGTCACCATATTGAAATCTCCTTCAATGGAATGTTTCAGACAGGATGCCGCCACCGCAAATTCAACGGTATTCTGTGCATCATATCCGTTTAAACATGCCGCAATCAGACCTGCTCCGAAACTGTCCCCGCCGCCCACACGGTCAACGATGTGCATTTTATATTTTTTACTGAAGAAATAATCATCCCCATCATACAGCATAGCCGACCACAGGTTATCGTTTGCAGAGATTGACTCACGCAGGGTGATTGCCACCTTTTCAAAACCGAAACGGTCTGCCAGCTGCTTTGCAACACTCCTATATCCTTCGTGGTTCACTTCGCCCGCATAAACATCCGTATTCTCAGCCCTGATGCCAAATACATCCGCCGCATCTTCTTCATTTGCAATGCATACATCCACATACGTACAGAGCTCACCCATAACCTGCCCTGCTTTTTCCTTGCTCCACAGCTTATTCCTGTAATTTAAATCGCAGGATATCTTAATTCCCGCTTCCTTGGCTGCCTTACACGCCTCAAGACATATCCCCGCCACATTGTCATTCAGCGCGGGTGTAATCCCTGTAAAATGGAACCACTCCGCCCCTTCTAAAATCGCTTTCCAGTCAAAGTCATCTTTTGACGCCATGGCAATGGAAGAACCTGCACGGTCATAGATCACCTTTGACGGTCTCTGGGATGCCCCTTTTTCCAGGAAATAAATACCAACCCTGTCTCCCCCGCGCACGATCCCGGAGGTGTCCACCCCGAACCTTCTCAATGAATTGACTGCTCCCTGTCCGATCTCATGTGCCGGGAGCTTCGTGACAAAGCAGGCATCAAAACCGAAATTTGCAAGGGACACCGCCACGTTTGCCTCTCCTCCGCCATAGGTAGCACCGAAACTTTCCGCCTGCACAAAACGATAATATCCTTCCGGTGCCAGCCTCAACATGATCTCACCGAATGTAACGACTTTTTTTCCCATATTCTGCTTCACTTTTATCCCATACCTTTCCGCGGTCTGCCGGCTTTGTACCGCAGACACACATCCGCATCATTTATTTCTAATCTCAGCCACCAGTCCCACTGCTTCAGCGGTCAGCCTCTTTACTTCATCAAATTCTCTGTTTCTAATCAGGTCCGCTCTTACCATCCAGCTTCCCCCACACGCCACAATCCTGTCATAAGACAGATACTTCCCAAGATTGTCAGCATTGATACCACCAGTAGGCATGAACCTGATATCCGTATAAGGGGCTGCCAGAGCCTTAATCGCGGCAATACCGCCGAACTGCTCCGCTGGGAAAAACTTTATGACCTTCAATCCCCGATTAACCGCCTGTGCTGTTTCCGAAGGCGTAATACATCCCGGAAATACCGGAATCCCCTTTTCCAGACAGTAATCCACAATCTCCGCATCAAATCCCGGACTGACAATGAACTTTGCTCCCGCATCCACGGCACGGTCAGCCTGCTCTGTGGTAAGCACCGTCCCTGCTCCTATGAGCATTTCCGGGTATTCTTTTGTCATAATCTTGATTGATTCTTCCGCCGCTTCAGTACGAAATGTAACTTCTGCGCAGGGAAGTCCGCCATCGCATAACGCCTCAGCCAGAGGCAGGGCATCTTTTGCATCATTAAGTACAACTACCGGAACTACTCCCAGTTTTTGAATTATTTCTATTTCGTTCATTTAATCCGCCACTCCTTTCCAAGTCATAAATGTGCTGTGAAGATTTTAGCAGCTCTTTTTCACTTCGCTCTCCTTAGACATATTTCTGCAGTGTACTGCGGACTGCTCCCGGTCCTGCGATCAGTTCCTTAAAATAGCCGCATACCTTATCTGCCATACCTGCCTCATACAGATTGACACCAAATATCTTTGCATTTTCCATGATCGGTCTTATGACATCTTCCACATCGGTATCTCCGAGTCTGATCCCCTCTATCTGCGGGCAGATTTCAGCAAGCAGCGGATCCGGGCTCAGCTCAAAGTGCTTCCTTTCATCGTCCACTGCCATCAGGTATCTCATCCATCCTGCAAAGACAAGCGGAATCATCTGCAGATCATCAACTTTCAGGTTTTCGTCCGCCGCATAAGCCTTAATAGTCTCCCCGAACCGGATCGCCAGTTTCTGGGAAGTATCCGTTGCAATCCTCTGTGGTGTGTCCGGCATAAACGGGTTCGGTACACGTACCTTGAGCACTGTATCAATAAACTCTTTTGGGCTTAAAATTATCGGATCGACTACCACCGGAAGCCCTTCTTTATATCCCACTGTCTCCACCAACTTTACGAGTTCCCTGTCCTTCATCTCATCAGAGATTTTCCGGTATCCAAGCAGGCATCCGAAAATGGCAAGACAGGTATGAAGCGGATTTAAACAGGTACATACTTTCATCTTCTCTACTTTGTCTACCGTCGTGCGGTCCGTAAACATAACGCCGCCTTCTTCCAGCTTCTGCCGTCCGTTGGGAAAATCATTCTCAATGACCAGATATTCCGTTTCTTCTGCGTTTACAAAAGGTGCAACATATGTATTTTTAGACGTGACGACCGGTTCTAATTCTTCCACGCCGTCTTTCCGTAAAATGGCTTCCACAGACGCATCCGGCCGGGGCGTGATCTTATCGATCATGCTCCATGTGAAAGATACCTTTTCGGAATCAATATACTCCATAAATCCGGCATCTGCCTTTCCGTTTTCCATCCAGGCTCGTGCAAATGCCGATACCGCCACATACAGCTTATCCCCATTATGGGAACAGTTATCCGTGCTGACCATGGCAATGGGTTTTGCTCCCGCGCAGTATCTGGCATAGAGCAGGGAAGACACCTTCCCCATATAGCTTGCCGGCCGTTCCGGTCCTGCCGTAAAATCTGCCGCCACATCCGGCAGCTGTTCCCCTTTTGCATTGGTCAGGCTATAGCCTTTCTCCGTAATCGTAAAGGTAACCATCTGCAGGGAATCCTTCTCAAAGATTTCCTTCAGCCTGCCATATGCCGTCTCATTACCTGAATCTAAGGGATGGGCTTCCGCCACGCTTCCTATCACTCTCTTATCAATTGTCCCGTCCGCCTTAAGTGTCACTGCGATCCCCAGATTGTCATGTGTATCGTACATCTTCTCCACAATCTCATAATCGAAGCCTTCCGCGACAATTAATCCTCTGTCCAGCTTTCCTTCATTCAGCATTTTCTCCACGATTGCGGCATGAAAGGCACGGAACAGGTTGCCTGCACCGAAGTGTATCCAGAACGGATTTTCTTTTGTTGCCTCCCTCATCTGTCCGATGTCATACTCTGGAAGGTGATATCCTTTGTCTTCCCATTGTTTCCTGTCTGCAATTCCTTGTAAATCTACTTTCATCATAACCTCCATGATTTTACTCTGCTAAATCTCAAATCCGCACGAAAAAGATTTTTTTCCGGACATACCTCCTGCGTGGGAAAAGTCTACACAGCAGACTTCCTAATAGCTTCCCACAATCCGTTTAAGTATGCCGCCCCAAGTGCACGGTCATAAAGACCATATCCGGGCATTGCTACCTCATCCCAGATCATACGGCCGTGATCCGGTCTGATCGGTCCGTCAAATCCAATATCATATAAGGCTTTCATGATCTCATACATATCAAAACTTCCGTCGCTGGAAAGATGTGCCGCTTCTTCAAAGTTGTCCGGCGTAATAAACTTTAAGTTCCGTACATGGGCAAAATGGATTCTTCCTTTCAGCGAACGGATCATATCCGGCAGGTCATTTTCCAGGTTTGTGCCATAAGAGCCGGAGCAGAATGTCACGCCATTATGCGGGTTATCTACCATTTTCATCATACGGAGAATGTTTTCCTTATTGATAATGATGCGTGGAAGACCGAATACACTCCATGCCGGATCATCCGGGTGGATTGCCATGTTGATATCATATTTATCACAGACCGGCATGATTCTTTCCAGAAAATATTTTAAATTTTCAAATAACTTTTCACCATCGATTTCTTTGTACATCTCAAACAGCTCTTTTACATGAGCCATACGCTCCGGCTCCCAACCCGGCATGACCGTTCCGTTCATATCCCCTGCAATGGACTCAAACATCTTCTCCGGGTCAATGGCGTCCACAGCTGCCTGTGTATATGCGAGTACCGTAGAACCGTCCGGCCTTACACGCGCCAGTTCCGTGCGCGTCCAGTCAAACACCGGCATGAAGTTGTAGCATACCAGATGGATATCTTCCTGCCCCAGATTCTCAAGTGTTTTGATATAATTATCGATATATTGCTCCCTTTCCGGCACGCCGGTCTTGATCGCATCATGAATGTTGACACTCTCTATGCCTGCGATATGCAGTCCGGACGCCTCCACTTCATCTTTCATGCCGCGGATTCTCTCCCTATCCCATACTTCACCGGGCTGTGTATCATATAATGTTGTAATAACTCCGGTAACGCCCGGTATCTGCCGGATCTGTTTTAATGTCACCGTATCGAACTTAGAGCCATACCATCTCAGTGTCATCTCCATATAGTTGCCCTCCTTTTATTATTTTTACTTATTCAGCCTCTCAATATCTTTACGACATTCCCCTCAGTAATCCCATTTTCATTAAATGCATCCACACGCACATAATATTCTTTTCCCTTAACCAGCGCCCCTATACGCTGCTCATTTCCGAATACCATATGACTGTGATAGAGTTTATCGGGCTGACTGCCCCACAAAATATTATAACCTGTGGCATTTGTACCTGCTATTTTCACCATCATATCCAGCTCATTTTCCCTATACGCTTCAAACTCCGGTACTTTCGGCTTTTCCCCGTCGCCTACGCCAAATATGCGTAAACCGGAAATGCAGGCCGTCTGCCCATATGGTACTTCGATTACCGTCAGTTTCAGGAACCGTGCCTGAACGCCTTCCAGCCTTACAATCAAGTCATGGGGTAAGTCCGTATCTGCTTCTGACTTATCCTCTATCATAAAATAATTTTTACCATCCAGAGAACCCTCCAGTTTCCAGCGGGTCACACGGTCTTTCTCTTCGATATAACGAGCTTGCGTAGTTCCACGGATTTTCCCCGGCACAGGAATATCGATACCATCATCTGCAAAATTAATCTGTACAGCGTTTACCGTATAACTTTTTTCCAGATCTACCTGAATCCACTCACCACACTTAGCTGTTGCGGCACGCCACCATGTCTGCACATTTTCATCTACAGCATATTTCGGTTCTTTTTTCTCTGTAAAGGAAGACGCGGATGCTGTTTTCCCATAACTTAATAGATACCATTGAGGCTCCTTCCATGGGTTCATCCTGTCGTCTTCTACTTCCATCGGCCAGTCACCATAACGCTGGTTACAGAAAAGCTCGCCGTCTTCATCAAATCCTGCTGGCCAGATTCCTACGCGTCGCTCAAATGTATGGTTCATACTAATCCGCATCGTGGATGCATGCCACAGATTCCCTTGTTTGTCCCACATCGTCGAGCCATGCCCGGCTCCCGGCAGGAAGCCGCCCGGCTTATAGGAATATGGGTTATTATCCGCCAGCGTAAAAGGACCAAGGGGAAAATCGCTCACATAAACCCCGTCACTATATACATTGTACTCTGCACCTGTACATGCATACTGGAGATAATACCTGCCTTGATATTTATCCATCCACGCGCCTTCAATAAATGGCTTACGGCTCACATGTCCATGTAACTGCATAACCATACTCTCCGGCAGCATCGCTTCTTCTATATGATGTGACTTTAGGAACTCCTGATAACGCACTTCAATTTCTTCTTCCGGAAAAGGCGGTGCACAGTGATTCTCCCCGCTTCTCTCATACCCCTTTGTCCATGCGTCACCCCATATCAGTTCCTTCTTCTCCGTCAGAGGCTTCATAGTCTCAGGGGCAAGCTCTACGCCCCATATAGGCGTCTGATTAGAGCAGCCCCAGTAAAAATACATTCTGCCGTCATCATCTACGAAAAGATTCGGATCCCAGAAGGGAAACGTTCCCTTTATCTCCTCATAAGGTCCGTTTATAACGTCTTTGGTACGATAAAAACTGCATGCTTCTTCCTTTCTGGAAGCACAGAAATATACATAATCCCCCACTACTCTTGCATCCGGCGCATAATCATACAACGGAAGTGATTCCGGCAGACGGTGGCTTTCCCAATGCACCATATCCTCCGATATCCATACGCTAAGCGTCATAGATGCGAAAATATAATATTTACCTTGAAACTGAATCATCGAAGGGTCTGCCGCTTCGCGCGCCACCTGCACCGGCGCATCGCCGGACATTCCCTGAACCTGCGGTTTATTAAACTGATACCGGTAAGGTACATTTACCGGATTACAAAAATATTCCTTTCCCATAAACTATTTCTCCTTTCAGCAAAACTCAAACCACTGCCAGTCCATGCTGCCACTTCCTTTATATGTAAAATATAAAGCATGTACGCCAGGCTCTATATGAAACTCCCCAGATTCTTCCTGCCAGTCCGCCGATGGGCGTACCGGAATAACCGCCCTGATTTCCCCATCCTTTTCATCCTGTACCAGCATTTCACCTTCTGCATTTCCCCGCACACTGATTTTAATCCGGCTGCTCTGTCTGATATCGAAGTATTTAAATCCGGCCCATGCGCCATCCCGCAGATTAGCAATATATTGATTGGGATTATCCTCTCTGTCTTCTCCATCCTGCGTAAAATAAGGATGCCTCTCTTCTCCTGCCGTTTTTTCTTTCTGGTACATGAAAGTTCCTCCGGCACTTGATAAATTGCAGGCAATTCGGGCTTCATATCTTCCTGTTCCCTGCAACGGTCCTCCATTTAAGCCGCAGCTTGTAACTTCTGTTTGTGTAATCCTTCCATCTTCTGCAATCTTTATCTGCTCTGCGCACATCTGTCGGGAATTACGGTGGCGGTTAGTATGCCGGTGATAAAATACATACCACTGTCCCTCTATTTCCACCAATCCGCCATGGGTATTACTCAGGTAATTCACAGCCTGCTCCTCTTCTACAATGCCGATATCTCCAATACTGACAATAATACCCCCATATCGGAACCCCGTCACAGGAGATTCGCTGACTGCATAACACAAATCATGGCTTTTAACTGAGGAATAAATCATATAATACCGCCCATTAATCTTCCGCGGGCTGCTTGCCTCAAAAAATCCATGCCCCTCAAAATCCGTTCCTTCCGCCAAAACCTCCCCGGGAACTGCCAGCACAGGCTCGCTCTTTAGTGTCAGCATATCCTTATCCAGTTCGACACAATATGAACCGTCTATCTGAAACATCCCTGCAAGATATTTCCTCATGGGTGCGTCTTTCAGATAGGACAACCCCGTATACAGATAGATTCTTCCGTCATCATCTTTTAGTACTCCCGGATCGAAATTAAATACATCTCCCTGTTTTTGTCCATATAAAATTCCGTCCGCATAATGGATATGTCCATAAAATTGATATTCTCCTGCCGGCTCGTCACAAACCGCCACAGAGACAGTGGGCGAACGATGCAGACA
>ERZ808051.1734-NODE-1734-length-13183-cov-4.298108_pt1 | contig 13183 bp, 10 predicted proteins | sample MGYA00380199_ERZ808051 | MGnify/ENA primary metagenome ERZ808051 (study PRJEB31490, sample SAMN06133391) | mouse gut metagenome | isolation source: J11 | host: mice | place: China: Chengdu | collected 2015-05 ...
CGTGAAGTACATAGACCGTCTGGAGACGGATATCAGAAAGATAAACGCCTCCAAACAGGACACCGTCTGCATCGATTTCTGCAGCGGAAACGACGCCTGTGTTCTGACTACAATCTATACATCATTAAAGAGCCGGGGCATACAGCTTGTGGGCGGCACCGGCGACGGCGGAAAGGTATCGGCCAACGGCCGGGTCTATGAGGACTCCGTGGCCTACGCGCTTGTCCGCAACCAAAACGGCCGGGTTAAGACTTACAAGGAGAACATCTACCACCAGCTTGGCAATTACCGCTTCATCGCGTCCAACACGGACCGGGCCAATTACATCATCGGTTCCCTGAACGGCACTCCCGCCAAACAGGTGTACCAGAGTATCCTGAATGTGACGGATCAGCAGATTCTGACACAGACTTTCAAGAATCCTTTCGGCAAGCTCAACGGAAGCGACACATGCATCGTGTCCATCAAGGAAGTCAACGGCAATTCCCTGGCCTGCTTCCGGCAGGTAAATGATTCCGATGTGTTGACTCTGCTGGAACTGGGCGATTACCCTGCCATCGTACGGAATACCATACAGAATATCTGCCGCGATTTTCCCAAACGCTCCGCAGTCTTCTCTGTAAACTGCCTGTTCCGCTACAAGCTTTTCACCGAGCACGGCTATATGAACACCTACCTGCATGAAATGGGCAAACTCGGCAGTCATGCGGGCCTGGTGGGTTACGGGGAACATTACAACAATCAATTCGTGAACCAGTCCATGACCTGCGTCGTGTTTGAATGACGTCAGGATCATGTACCGGTAGCATGACGGAATTGAAATCAGGAGGATTAAAATGTTGTTTTCAAGGAAAGGACACCCAAAAAACGGGCAGGTGCGCCACGATGAAAAAAGCCTCTATCCCGTGCTGCACATAACGGACAGCTTAAAGGAATACCAGAAAGAACTGGCCAAAAAAGAAGTGGAATCCCTGTTTGAGCTGAGCCTGATCGGCAATTCTTTCAACGGCGTACTCAATGAGACCGACCAATTCCAGGCACAGCTTCAGGAATTCGGACAGTCTTTTACCAGTATCAATCAGGCTGCCGGACAGTTCGACCAGGTGCGGACCGACATCACCCAGACCGTGTCCAAAGCCCAGAACATGGTAGAGGAGCTCAAGGCAACTTCCGCAAACGTGCAGAAAACCTACGGTGAGATGGAGCACACTTTCGACTATCTGCAGACGGCTATCAAGAGCATTCAGCAGTGCATGGGCAAGATCGTATCCATCGCCGACGAGACCAATATCCTGGCCATAAATGCCTCCATCGAGGCGGCCAGAGCCGGGGAGCAGGGCAAAGGGTTCGCGGTGGTTGCGGAAAAGGTGCGTGAGCTGGCCAAGGAGATCAAGGCTCTCACCGACGACGTGGACACCGGCATACATAATGTTGAATCCGGGGCAAGCCAGCTTAACGCCAGCATCCTGGCATCCCAATCGGCTCTGGACCAGGGATTCGGCATCGTCAACGGCACCTCCGAATCTTTCCAGCAGATCAGCACCGTGGCAGAGGGCGCCTCTGCCGTACAGACGGAGATTTCCGGCGTCATCTCCGACTCCCAGGGTGCGCTGCAGATGCTCTGTCAGTTTTTCGAGGGGGTTAAGCTCAAGTACCAGGAAGTGGTAAAGCATATCGGCCGGGCCAGCAATCTGGGCACCACCAAGAGCGCCATGTTTGAGGACATAGACAATATGCTTTCACAGATCCCTCCCATCATCCGGGATACGGATCCCAGAAAAGAATGAGGCTGCCGGGGCTGTCGGAAATGACAGCCCCATTCTCATCCACAGATTTTCAAAGGAGGCAGCATATGCATATCCTGATCATAGAAGACGATGCGGACTTCCGCCTGGAAACGGCAGCTCTTTTGCGCAATTCCCTCTACCGGGTCACCGCATTGGAAGAATTCGGCAATATCGCTGCAAATCTTTCCTCCATCTGTCCGGACCTGATTCTGCTGGACTTAAACCTCCCGGGGCAGTCCGGCTTTGACATCTGCGCAAAAATCCGCAGATTCTCCGACGTCCCCATCATCTTCGTCACCGGGCGGTCGGATTCCTCGGACGAGGTCACCGCTCTGATAGGAGGCGGGGACGACTACATCACCAAGCCTTTCCCGCCCGCCGTCCTGCTGGCCCATATCACCGCAGTGCTGAAGCGGGCAGGCAAAAGGGAGGCAGAGCCGGTTCTGGAGCATCTGGGCGCACAGCTGGACCTGGCCCGAGGCTGTATCCGCTTTCAGGGCGCAAGCGCCGAACTGACCAAAAACGAGTTGAAAATATTGAGCTGCCTGTTCCGGCACAGGGAAAGCTTCGTGTCCCGGGCGGAACTGATCGAATATCTGTGGGACAATTCCGTCTTTCTGGACGACAACGCTCTGAGCATACATGTGACCCGCATCCGCGGGAAGCTGGCGGATCTGGGACTGAGGGATTTCATCCGGACAAAGCGGGGAATGGGGTATTCCATATGAAATTCACGGATTATTGCAAGGACAAACTGATGTTAATCATGTTCCAGCTCTCCTGTCTGATGGCACTTACGGCTTTCCTCTGCGCCACGGGATACCCGGGCGGGTGCCTGTGCATCATCCTGGCCGGCTGGCTTTTTCTCTTCTGGGCCTGGTTCCTGACGGAATACTTTCGCAGGAAACGCTATTTTAACCGAACCAGGGAAATCCTGGAACAGGCCGAACAGAAATACCTGCTGGGAGAACTGATGCCCCGGTCTTTTAAGCTGGAGGACAGGCTCTACCGGGACATGATCTGCAGATCCAACAAATCCGCCATTGAGAAAGTCCGCGCCGCCGAGGATGCCAGGCGGGAATACCGGGAATTCATCGAAAGCTGGGTTCATGAAATCAAAGCGCCCATCGCCAACATCTGTCTGCTGGGCGAAAAACGCAAAGACGACACTGCCCGCCGTATCCTGACGGAAAATCAGCAGACGGAGAACTATGTGGACATGGTCCTTTTCTACGCCCGCTCTGATCAGGTCTATCAGGACTATCTCATAAAGGAGGTCTGTCTGCAGGAGACTGCGGAGGAGGTACTCCAAAAGAATAAATACGCCTTTATCCGGAACGGAATCCAGGCCCGAGTCGACTGCCCGGACAGGGTGTATACAGATGTGAAATGGATCTCTTTCATTTTGAACCAGCTGGTACTGAATGCGGTAAAATACAGGCGGGATACAGATCCCCGGATATGGATCTCCACCGCCAGAGAGAGGGGAGGCGTGCGTCTGACGGTGGAAGACAATGGGATAGGCGTCCCGGAGGAGGAACTGCCAAGGATATTCGACAAGGGCTTCACGGGAAGCAACGGCCGAAATCGGGGCCGCTCCACCGGCATGGGCCTGTATCTGTGCCGGAAGCTTTCCGGGAAGCTGGGGATAGCCATTTATGCCCAGTCCGCGGAACGGACGGGCACGAAAATCATACTGGAATTTCCAATCAGCAGTTACCTCTCCGGTTTTTCCTTTAGATCCGGCCCGCCCGATACCTAGCGCCTAATAAGCCTTTCCCATGCTACTGAGCCGGAATGTAAACTCTCCTGTAAAATTTCTCCAGCACAAGCCGAAGTCCCGTATTCTCCTTAGACTGGCCCACCGCGGACCACGCCTCCCTTATTTCCTCTATGGTGGCCGTCTCCAGATTCAGATTGGCATTTTTCTGGGAGCGGATCCCCCAGTAACTGTTTCCCTCTGTGGTTTTATAGGTCCAGTTGGTCCAGCTCAGGCCGTAATCATCCACAAGCTTCAGCGCCTTTTCCCAGGCTTTCAGATTGTTGAAGAATGTAAACTCTCCCAGATAACCGGGCACATCATAGTCTGCCCGGCGGATGTCGTTCAGACGTCCCCTCATATCTTCAACCTGTTTTCCCTCCAGGTTGTCATAATCCCCCCAGTAATAATGGTGATACTCGTACATCACGTTCTCCCAGCCGTACTGCCCCGGATCCGGCAGGTCTTCCGCAAACCAGACAGCCTCCATGATTATGACATGGTTCTGGTCGATTTGGCGTATCTTCCTATATGCTGTATCGTAAATATCCCATAACAGCTGATGAAGCTCCTCCGCGGACCGGGTCGCCTCATAGCGATAGCTGCTGTAAGCCTCGTTGAGCAGATCGTAGGCTGCCACCCACGGATTGTCCTGAAAGTGCTCCGCCACCGTCTCCCAGATCCTGTAGTAAAGTTCCTGGTTCGCCTGGGCGTTCTCCCCGAAGAAGAACTCGGAAGCCTTTTCCTTTTCCTCTCTTCCGTCTCTCCCGGAATGATCGGATCCGCTCTGGGACCCCGGCGCGCCGTGCATGTCCAGAATCACATAGATCCCCCTCTTTCCGGCCTCCTCCACGAACCAGTCAAGCCTGCTGCTCCAGTTTTCGTAAAATTCACCATTCTCATCCACCAGGTTGCGGTACCAGAACGGCAGACGGATACAGTTCATGCCGATCTGCTGACAATAGTCAAAGTCGTCTTCCGTCCAGTAGTGATCCTGATAGAGAGCCACCAGTTCCTCTCTGGTCCCCTTTCCGAAGCGTTCCTCCAGGATGGCATAGATATCCTCTTCCGCATAGACATTTTCGCTTTGTTTCGTGGTGGTCATCCAGAATTCCTGCAGCAGGTAGCCGCCTGCATTGGTCCCCCGCAGCTGCACCACCTCCCCCTGCCCTGCGTTGTCCCGCAGGACTTTCCCATCCGCACAAAGCATGGGATTCTCGGCTGTTTTGTATTCCCTTTTTTCATATCCTTCCATTTCTTCCTCCTCCAAAAAAGCATCCGGCACCTTGGAACCCACCCGGACCTGCAATCTCTTTTCCCCGGTCTCTTCCGCAGACTCCTCCCGAGATTCACCGGACTTCGCAGAATCGTTCCACTCCTGATTTTCCTTTTCGCCGCCGCAGCCGCCAAGGAGCAGCACGGCGGCAATACACGCCAAATATTTTATTTTTTTCATAAGCCTCCTATTCGCCTGTGATTCCCGTGTTCTCGATTCCCTGAATAAACTGTTTCTGCACAAATCCGTACAGCACCAGCAGGGGCGCTATGGAAATCAGCGTAGCTGCCATCTTATAGGCTTCATTGATTTTAAAGTTGCTGGTAGATCCCACACCGGCATTGGCGATTCCCTCAAACTGACTGTCAAACACGGACAGCTTCGCCGGCAGCAGATCCATGGAGCCGCCCAAAAACGTGGACGTCTGATAGGTCTCGTTCCAGTTCCAGACAAAGGCAAACAAAAATACGATCAGCACCGTGCTCACGGACAGCTTCACCGCAATATGATAAAAGGTCTGCAGAGGGCCTGCTCCATCGATCATGGCGGCCTCGTCCAGGGAATAAGGCACCAGATTAAAGAAGTTCCAGCAGATCAAAATCAATATGGTGCTGTTGACCCCCTGTCCCAATACGGCCATCAGCACCTGAGGGATGGGCGTGCCCAGAAACTGGATGCCGGTTGCCTGCTGAGCAAGAATAAAGATGATCAGCCTGGGAATCATTAGCAGCGCCGTAGGCAGAATAAAGGCCAGCAGAATCATTACAAACCAGAAATTCTTTCCCCTGAAACGGAACCGTGAAAGTCCATAGCCCGTCATGGCCGCCACAAAAGTCTGCAGCAGGGCCAGAAGCGCCGAAAAACCCATGGAGTTGATCAGGCTTCCGGGAATTTTCAGCACCTTCGCAGCCACCCTGAAGTTATTCAAAGTAGGATTCCTGGCAAGCCATTCTATGGATGGGTTGATGACATCAGCGGACGACATCAATGCCCTGGAGATCATCTGAAAAATCGGCTCCAGATAAATATATCCGATACATGTCAGCAAAAGATAGGTCACTGCCTTTCCGATACGCTTTGCCATAATACAGCCTCCTTTACCAATACTTATGGGTTTCCTTTATTTTTCGCTCACGAAACAGCACAAACGCCGCCCCTATGATGAGCAGAACAATCAGGCTGTAGATCCAGGAGATCGTAGCCGCATAACCGAAGCCTCCGCTGGTGTTTGCCGTTCTCTCCTTGATCATTACCAGCACCGGATTGATGGTGTCCATGCCTCCCAGCTGCACAATGGTAAACACCGTGACGATCAGTGCCGTGGGGCGGATGATGGGCATGGTGATCTTCCACAAAAGCTGCCAGCTGGTAGCGGAATCGATCCTGGCCGCCTCATACAGGCTGGGATTGATCTTCTGCAGCCCATTGATGAACAGCACGATGGGTATTCCCGTAAACCACAGGATAACGGACAGATTGTCAAACAGAGACACCATCGCTGCGGCCGCCTGGGGCGAATAGCTTTGGATCATGCGGATCAAAAAGGAATGATACAGTTCATTCACCTGCCCCTCCACCTGGGGCGTCAGATTCATCAGCTGATACATCACCGGTCCCGACAGCACCACCACCGGCAGAAAATAAATCGTGCGGTAAACGGCCTTGCCCCTGACAATGCTGTTTAACAGCATGGCCAGAATAAAGGACATGATCACCACTACCAGTGTGTAAGGAACAATCATTCCCAGAAAGGATACCAGTGCAGGCGTAAAATCCGTGTTCACCAGAAACAATTGCCGATAGTTATAAATCCCCGTAAACGCAATGTTAAATCCCCTGATATCCTGTTTTACCTCCGTAAAGCTTAAGTAGATCGTCATCACAAAGGGAATCAGGGTAAAGACCAGAAAGCCCAGGATCCAGGGCATCATAAACAGGTAGCCGTACTTATCCTGTCTTCTTTGAAAGGATTTCGTTTTGCGTAGCTTCTTTTTCTGTGACATACCCGTTCCCTCCTATGGTGTCCCAACCGCATCCGTAACCAGGGCGCTCTTTGGCGGTGTCTGCGCGCCCTCCACAGTCACGGGATCATCGGTATAATTGATGATGATCCTCTTAACAATCCCGTCCTTTTCATAGACATTTACAATGACTCCGTCCCGGGCCACCTGCCGGTCCACCCAGCGGTATCCCTTTACCTGGCCAAGCGCGGCGTTCACCTGGGAGTACACCTCCTGAATCAAATCCTGATACAGGCCGTATTCCGTGGAATACAGGTCGGCGCTTGCGGTATCCGCCAGCTTCCAGGAGGGCTCTCTGGTCAGGATGAAAGCAGGGCACAGATTATAATCAATCATCTTCAGAATATCCGTCTGGGTGTAAAAGGAGAAATTGGCATAGGGTGCATAGACCTCCATGGTCCCGTTTAACACCAGCTGCAGAAAAGGCACCGCATCTGTCTCAAAAATAAACTGGGAATGTCCCACCGGCGCCTGCAGATACCGATCCGTATACTGCCATAAATACATGCCCGGATTTTTAATGTTTTTCTTTACCTCCTCCATGGATGCCAGCTGCTCCTGAAAAAGGGCCCTGGCGCCGTCCACAGTCACATGTCCGCTGTCGGCGTAATCTCCCGTGAGTATGGACCCGATCCCGTCAATGGTCATGGAAAGCGCGGTTCCTTTTGCATGTTCATACTGCTCTTCCAGCCACTGTACGCTTCTTTCCGGCCTGGCATATCCGAACTGAGTCACCGGGGCCGTAGGCGGCAGAAGGTTGGACTTGTCCACATAAGAGTACCAGGAATTGACATGCTTCACCGCATTGTCAAAATAACTCATCATGGTCTTATTGATGGTCACATAATCCTGCTGAAATGAAATGTCCACTCCCTTTTCTGAGAAATCCTCCATCAGCTTTTCAAAGTCCGACCCGGATCCTATGGCGGAGGAATATTTCCGGGTGCCTGGCCCGGAAAAGGTCACTCCCTTTTTCTGCCATCCCTGGAGACCGGAATTGATATTTTGGATACCGCTGTCCATGACGTCAGTCAGGATGCTCCTCACGTCCTCCGCTGTGGTCATCACCACATTCTCCAGTCCCACCACGCCGCTTTCCGCATCTGACATGAAAAAATCCAGGCGAATGGGAATGTCCGCCGATACTGCCTCCAGGCTTTCATTCTCTGTCCTTTCTTTCAAAATTCCCTGTTCTGTCAAATGCTTTCGGTAGGTCAGCGCCATACCCACATAGTTGGCGGCCTCAGTGCTGCCGCTTCCGTCTCCGCTCAAAAACTCGTAGGTCATGGAAACGTCAAACACATTGGGTTCCTCCATCATTTGGAAGTATCCGTCGCCCGCCTTATTAAAGACCTGGTGATATCTCACATTATAGGTAAACTGAGGGCAGGTCCATGTGTAGTAGGTGGTGTTCTCCTCCGGCGTACAGATAATGCTCATATACTCCGCGCCTTCGTCCGCATACGCCACAAAGGCCGCCTGGTCCTTTCCCAGCGCCACGCCGAACACCGGCATCACCGGATCTTTCAAAGGCACAGCGTCTGTCATCACAGTGTTGTAGTATTCCCACTGGGAAATATCGCTTCCGTACACATCCCCCGTATACTGCCGGAATATGGCGTTATTGTCCTGAAACCGGATCAGCGCGCCGCTTCCGTCCGGCACGAAAGCGTAGCCCGGAGGGGCATCTTTTCTTTCCACGATATCGTAATCCCCGCTGTCCCGGTTAAACCGCAGAAGCTGTCCCCCGTTTGCTCCCAGAAAAGGCGTCAGATACAGATTGGTCATGCACTTTACTCCTTCCCCGGTAATCTCCTGGTGGGGAATATGGTACTGGATCTTCTTTTCCCCAAAGGTGATATAAACTTTCATCTGCAGGTCAATTTCCTTGAAATCAATGTCCAGGCAGAAGCGGTTTTCCTCCAGCTTCCGAAGCGTGGACTCCGACCCGGAGGAGGCGGAGGATGTTTTCTTTGGAGTGTCCAGGGTCTCCGGAGGACGGTACTCCACCGTGACCAGGGAATTGGCCATGTCCGTGTAGATCTCATTCATATTGTCTTCCACAGGCGTATTCTCCAGTTCTTTGAATTCCTCCTCGGTGGAAGCCCCCATGGCCTTAGCCCTCAGCTTCTTTGCCACAGGCGCATCCAGCCCTGTCTTCCACAGATACCCGCTCTCCCTGTCCAATACGGCGATGATATCCCGGTCCTCCCGAAAATAATAGACCGCTCCTTCCGTCTCGTACAGCAACTCGTACTCCTCCAGGCTTTCCTCCCGCATCTCCATGGCCGGTCCCGGAGGAAGCGTATCGCGGTTGGTATGGATATATTCGGCATGAACCTTTTCCCCGGGAAGCCACAGTCCCGCCAGCATGCACAGGCCCAAAAGCCCTGCCGCCAGTCTTTTTTCACCTTCACGATGATACATTCCGCACCAGCTCCTTTCCTATGGTAGTCAGGAATTTCATAACCTGCTCGCACATAATTGTCACCACCAGAATCACCACAATCACCACAAAAATGAACAGCGCGGTGATCAAAAGACTCTTTACCATCTCTTTTCCCGAATAATTATGGATGGTCTGCAGTCCCAGAAAGATCAGCACCACCGTCCACGCGCCGCCTCCCCACAGAAGCACATCCAGGAAAAAGGCCTCATTGGCAGTGACACAGTAGGACAGCACGGTAATGGCAAACAGAGAAACCATAAGCGGCACAGCCCCATAGGCCGTGGCCAGGGCTACCCCTTTCAAGGTTCCCTCTCCGTCATTGATGGAGGTCGCCAGATAATTGCAGATCACAAACAGGCTGGTAAAGGCAAAGAAGCCGATGACAATGGAGCCGATATCCAGTTCCTGAATATCGTAATACTGGTAAATAAAACCCTTTCCCAGCATATACAGCATAAACGCCCCAAAGGTAAGCAGATACAGGATGCCGGCTCCTGGCAGGCTTCCTTTTCTCCCCACCCGGATTTCGTAATAGCCGTTCACAGGATGCCTGGCTGTGGTAAACCCGTAGAGCACATCGCCCAGTCCCCTGGTATTCATGATCCGCTTCTTCCATCTGTCTTTCAGCCGGCGAAGCTTCCGCTCCCTGTCAACCCTTTCCGTAATTACAATGGCCAGATACAGCAAAACAGCCGCTGCAAAAAAATATACCAGGTATTTCTGCAGCCACAGATTCCGAATCTCCCAGAAAGCCTCCGAGTATAATCCATGGTTGCCCGCCACCCGAAAATGCTCCATGGCGTTCTCAAAGTCATATCGGGACATATAGGCCTTGCCGATCCCATCGTGGGCCGCCACGGACATCTGGTTCATGGAAAGCACTTCCTCCCAGGTGCGCAGAGCCTCCTCATAATGGCCGCTGTTGTAATAGCCCAGGGCCTCGTATACCTTTTCGGCGTAGACCGTCGGGGCGTAGGACTGCAGGTACCCTTTGATGCCGTCGATGGTCCAGATATAACCCTTCTGATCCACCGCCAGGGTGGAAAGGGCATTGTAGAGCCCGGCCACATCCAGATTGGACACATAAGAGCCAAATTCAAACAAAAGCTCTCCCTCCGCCGTGTACACGTCCACATATCCGCGTTTGGAAGCAGTATAGATCAGCAGATTTTCATCCACCCAGATGTCGTTGATATCCTCAAAGCCATAGACAGTGGCTGCAAACATGTTGCTGCCGTTGGTCTTGTGCTTTTTGATGGGGTCCTTACGTTTCCCCAAAGTCACCGTATACACTATTCCTCTGTCGTCAAGCGTCACATTGGCGAATGTGACGGGATTGCGGTTCAAAAGCCTGCCCAGCTGTTCTCTGGTAAAGAAAACGGTCTGAAGCTTCTGGATTGCGGACAATTCCGTCTTATTCACCGCAAAGAATCCCTGAAATTCTCCCTCTTCGGACATCTGGATCACGCCGCCGTAAACGCCCTCCCCCACAATATAGACATTGCCTCGTCCGTCTGCCGCCACCTTAGCCGGGTCAAAAGGCGTATCCCCAAAGGCCGGAACCCGGGGCCTTTCCAGCTTCCTAACAAGCTTCCAGTCCTGATCGAACACAAAGACCGCCTTGGCCTTGCTGTCAGCCACATAGATCGTCCCGTCCCCTGTGACGAAAATCCCCTTGGGCGATTGAAACTCCGGATGTGAAAACTCCTCCAGAAAGTCGCCCCTGGAAATATCATATTTTACGATTCTCAGGTTGCCGGTATCGGCAATGTACATCCTGTTCTGTTTATCGATGAACATATCCTCCGCCCCGTTCAGCCCAAGGTTCGTAATGGTCTGCTGGGGCAGATAGGCGTCCTGGGTACGGACGGAATTCATCTTGTCATCATGGGTGTAGGTATAACTGGTGGCCTGAGAAGCCTGCGTCAGGATTGGTTCCGTCAGACACAGCATTACGCTGATGACGGCCAATAATCGTTTTATTTTTTTCATCGGCACCCTCCTTACTTGATACCGGAATGGCTCATGGTGCTCATGACCCTGGACTGCATGCAGATAAAAATGATCAGGTTCGGTATAAACAGAATGATCGTACCTGCCGCCACGATTCCCCGGGACGCCACCGCATTGTTGGTCTGCAGCGCATTCAGATAATAATAAATGGTTTTCATCACATCGCTGGTGATAAAGTTGTTGGAAGCCTCCGTGGCCTGCCAGGCGGACTGGAACGTCAGAATGGCCACCGTGGCCACCGCCGGCCTGGTCATGGGAAGAATGATCCGGCGGATCACGGTAAAGTTGCCGGCCCCATCCACATAAGCCGCCTCCAGCAATGCGTCCGGCACATCGTCGATGAACTGTTTCATCAGAAAGATCCCGATGGGCATGGCGATCAGCGGGAAAATGTGTGCCGCCCATGTGTCGATGAGTCCCAGCCGCACAATCATGATATATCTGGGAACCGCCACAGCCACCTGCACAAACATCAGCGCCATCTGGTTGATACCAAAAAACCACTTGGTCACCCTGTACTGGCCTTTCTTGGACAGCACAAAGGCGCATGCCACCGTGATATAAATATTCAGCATCACTGTAACCAAAGTGATGAACACGGAGTTCAGCAGATACCTGGTCATGGGAACTCCTGTGGTTCCGGACAGTTCGAACAGCTTTTTAAAGTTGCTGAGCGTAGGCTCCCTGGCAATCAGTGTAGGGGGGAAAGCATACAGCTCCCCCAGAGGCTTAAACGCCTCATTGAACATATAGACCACCGGAAGAACCATCAGACAGGCAATCGGTATCAATATACAGTAGAACTTGATCTGATCCCGGGAAAAACTTTTGGGATCCACTCTCTTTCCTTTCAATTTTGACTTGGCCATAAACTCCACTCCCATCTGCGCAATTGCGCTTTCCGCTCAGGTTACTCTTTCTCCGTAAACAATTTCCCCGCCACCTTGGAAAAGAAGGCGATCATAAGCAGCAGCACCACCGAGATGGCCGCGGCGTATCCCATTTCATAGCGGGAAAACGCATAGTCCTCGATGTGGTTCAGAATCAGATTGCCCGAATAATCCGGCGTGGGGTTGGATCCCGCCAGGGCAGGGCCGATCCATCCGGTGTTGAACGCGTTTACAATTGCCATTACCGCGGAAAACATCATTTGAGGCTTCATGGAGGGGATGGTGATGTACACCACTTCCTGAAAACGGTTTTTCATGCCGTCCATATAGGCCGCCTCATACAGTTCCTCGTTCACATTCAGAATTCCCGCTATCATAGCCAGAAAGCCGATGCCCATGGCCTGCCACAGTGCCACCAGAATCATGATGGTCAGCAGATAATCCGGGGAGAGCAGCCAGCTCACCGGAGAATCAATCCAGCCGTGACTGAGCAGAAAAGCATTCAACAGCCCCCGCTGATCGCCGGAAAAAATGGTCTTCCACACTACCTGAATCATCAAAGAGCCCACCATGGAGGGCATGTACAGGCACAATGTAAGAATCGTCCTGGGCACCGCCTGGATCTGTGTCACCAGCCAGGCCAGCACAAAGGAAAGAATACATCCGCCCGGCCCTACGATCAGCGCATACTTAAAGGTATTGGGAATAATGTGCTTCAGGAAGATCTCATCCTGGGTTAAAAGCGCGATATAATTGGACACTCCCACCAGCTGCGGCGTTTGGATCACGTCAAAATAAGTGAAAGAGAGTCCTACCGCAATCAGCACCGGAATGGCAATAAACAGGGAAAACAGCAGCAGATAGGGAAAGAGTAACAGCATGGAGGAAAGATAATCCTCTCGTCTGTTTACTTTGCGGTGTTTTCTCTTTGTCAACGCCCTCATTGCCTCTCCTCCTCTCTGTGCTTTTCAATATTCTCCCGTATCCA
>ERZ808051.1736-NODE-1736-length-13170-cov-3.813946_pt1 | contig 13170 bp, 10 predicted proteins | sample MGYA00380199_ERZ808051 | MGnify/ENA primary metagenome ERZ808051 (study PRJEB31490, sample SAMN06133391) | mouse gut metagenome | isolation source: J11 | host: mice | place: China: Chengdu | collected 2015-05 ...
AAGACAAACGGTATCACGCAGAGGCGTTTCCTTCTGCACGGCAATCCGCTGCTTGCACAGTGGGTAACGGATAAGATCGGTGATGACTGGATTACGAATCTTCCGCATATTGGAAATCTTGCCGTATATGCCGACGATGAAAAATGCCAGAGGGAATTTATGAATATCAAATACCAGAACAAAGTGCGTCTGGCAGCGTATATCAAGGAACATAACGGCGTGGAAGTGGATCCGCGCTCGATATTTGATGTGCAGGTAAAGCGCCTTCATGAGTACAAGCGCCAGCTATTGAATATCCTGCATATTATGTACCTGTACAATGAATTAAAGATGAAACCGGAAATGGAATTCTATCCGAGAACCTTTATTTTCGGCGCTAAGGCAAGCGCTGGCTACCGCCGTGCGAAAGCGGTAATCAAGCTGATTAACAGTGTGGCGGATGTGGTGAATAACGACAAGACAATTAACGGCAAGATTAAGGTGGTCTTTATTGAGAATTACCGCGTTTCCAATGCGGAGTGGATTTTTGCCGCAGCCGATGTATCCGAGCAGATTTCTACAGCCAGCAAAGAGGCGAGCGGGACGGGGAACATGAAATTTATGTTAAACGGCGCGCTGACACTCGGCACCATGGACGGTGCAAACGTGGAGATTGTTGAGGAGGTTGGCAAGGAGAATGCCTTTATTTTCGGTCTTTCCTCCGACGAGGTTATCGCATATGAGAAGAACGGCGGGTACAACCCTAAGGAAATTTACAATACAGACCTCGATATCCGCAATGTGCTGACCCAGTTAATCAACGGCTTTTATTCGCCGCAGGATCCGGAACTGTTTCGCGAACTTTACAATTCACTGCTTGAGAGCAACGGTTATGAAAGGGCGGATCAGTATTTTATCCTGAAAGATTTCCGTGCCTACGCCGAGGTGCAGAAAAAGGTGGAGGAAGCGTACCGCAATGAAACTGCATGGGCGCGCTCCGCAATCCTGAATGTAGCAAAGAGTGGAAAATTTACTTCCGACCGTACAATTGAGGAATATGTAAGGGATATCTGGCATCTGGACAAAGTAAAAGTGGAAATGTAAAATATATAATAAGTAAAGCGGGAAAACGGGCTCCGGTAAAAGGGGGCAGTTTTCCCGCTTTTTTGGGGGATATTATATGGAACCATACTGCCAAAACGCACTTGGAAAAGGGTAGTCTTATCCCTGTGGGTGGCGAACAGGTTGGTAAATTCGGTGGCATTATCCGTCTGGGTACATTCAATTGGGCAGGGGAAGACTTTTATAAGGTGGTTCACAAAGAGGGCAGAAGAATAGGGACTGTGTTCCTCAATTCTTTTTTGATTTGTTGTGGTGACTAAATTATAACACAAAAGCAGTATTTCAGCTCTTTAAATATTCAGTCGTAACACATGTATTGTAATCCTGCATTTGTGCGTTTGTCGTGGAATCAAGGGGGTTGACAATTTAATAATTGCCTAATATAATGTCAAACGGGAGAGTATAAACGGAATGACCAACGAAAAATGTTGGAAATGTTGATAAACTGAAGGAAATGAGCAAGGGTGAAGAACTATTATGGCAAGGCAAAAGCAGCGGGATAAGTATGAAACGGCTATTCTGCTTGATTACTATTTGCAGTATTTGGATGGTAAACTCACTCGTGAAAAAGCAATCCGAATCGTATCGGCAAAACTAAGAAAGATGGCAGAAACAAAAACATTTGTATTGATGAAATATATAGGAATACAAATGGGATTGCATTTCATATGCATTACAGAAGAATTGCCAATGCATGGATGCAAATATAAATAAAGTCAGGGAAATGGAGAATGATTTTATTGGCTGGCTTGGCATAAACGGTAACAAAAGCATTGTAAAGAATGGCGGAAATAATACCCTTCCGGGAATTGTCAGCCTGTCATTTGAGAATGAGGACGGAGAGGCAATGCTACATCGGTTGGACTTAAGGGGGATATGCATATCAACCGGTTCTGCTTGCAATAGTGGGAAAAGCATCGTTTCCCATGTCTTGCGAGCGATAGGTTTGGATGAAAAATATGTAAAAGGGACTATACGGATTTCTTTTGGAAAAGATAATACCAAAGAAGAAGTCCGTTATATTGCCGATGAAATAAATAAAATTGCTATGAATCGGGGCAGATAGCGAGGTGTAAGCATGGCAGAGGTTGCAGACAGGGATATTATGTCATTTAACAAATCAAAAAGAGAAGAAATGATACTTACACTTTATGGCTTGATTGAAAATTGGGAAAATGAAGTGATAGAGTTCAAAGAGGCTGAAAAGGACTATGACAGGGACAAGATAGGACGGTATTTTTCGGCATTGAGTAATGAGGCTAATCTGCGAGGACTGCAGCATGGCTGGCTTGTGTTCGGCGTAAACAATAAAGAGAGAAAAATTGTTGGCACTGAGTATAGGAATAGCAAAGGGCTGGATATATTAAAGCACGAAATCGCCTCTGGGATAACCGGAGGAATGTTGTTTATTGACATTTATGAAATTTTTCCGGTTGTTGATGGCGTAAAAAAGAGGGTAATAATGTTTCAGATACCGGCAGCAATCACAGCTATCCCGACTGGTTGGCACAATCAGGAATTCGCCCGTGACGGAGAATCCCTTGTGCCGTTATCAGAGGAAAAACGGGAACGGATTCGCCGTCAGGTAAGATTGGACTGGTCAAAAAGATTTGTTCTTAATGCGGCAATGGAGCACTTGGATAAGGCAGCTATTTCTATTGCAAGAGAAAAGTACAAGCAGAAGATGGATGATTCACATATATCTGCGGAAGTGGATAAAATGTCCGATGAAGAATTTCTTGAAAGAAGGAAGCTAGTTATAAACGGTAGAGTTACAAATGCAGCGATGTTGCTTTTGGGAAATTCAGCATATGATTACTTATTTGAAAGCGTACCGGAAGCTTCATGGCGCATTTATGATTCAAAAGAAATGGTAAAGGACTATGAAATCTATAAAATACCTTTTATCACGCTCGGCGACAGAATCCTGAACAACATACGGAACCTTACTTACAGATATATGCCGGATCAAATGACGCTGTTTCCAATGGAAACAAAGCAGTATGATACGTGGGTATTGAGGGAATTGCTTAATAACTGTATTGTACATTCTGATTATGGTCTGGGCGGGCGGATTTATGTGAATGAATTTGAGGACAAGCTGATTCTTACTAATCCGGGAAGATTTATTCCAGAGGGCATAGAGCCTATCTTAAATCCGGGTTACACGTCTCTGTTTTACCGTAATCAGCTTTTGGCAGAAGCGATGGTTATGTTTAAGATGATTGATACAGAAACAACGGGAATCAGGCGGGTGTTTCATATCCAGCGGGAGCGTTTTTTCCCTCTGCCGGACTATGACATTACGTCAAAGGAACGGGTAGAAGTGACGGTTTATGGCAAAGAGATAAATGAGAAGTTTACTTATCTGCTCCACGACAATGACAATCTCAATTTGGTTACTGTTTATCTGCTTGATCAGGTGCAAAAAGGCAAGCAGGTTTCCAAGGAAGCTGCAGTGCATCTGAGAAAACACAAATTGGTTGAAGGACGGGTAAATAATTTGTATCTGTCAGCTCCTCTGGCAAAAACAGAGGAGGACAGGGTGCAGTATATTAAAAACAAGGCATTTGATGATAAATACTATCAGGATATGGTAGTCAATTATCTCCGAAAATTTGGAAAGGCAAACAGGGCGGCAGTGCGTGATTTGCTGATTGATAAGTTCCCGGATACTCTTTCTCCTAAACAGAAGGAAAGGAAAGTCTTAACTTTACTTACAGCACTTAGAAGAAACGGCATTATAACTACGGATTCTGAAAATAAAAGAATCGCAAATTGGATTTTGGCTGATAATGGCGAACATGATTAGACCAATGGGCAGATTGGTTTGATATTGGTTTGATGATTGGTTTGATAATGGCGATGCAAAAAGTGTGAAAAGACCATAATTACAAGATTTTCCGCATCAGACCAAGAAGAATTAGATAAAAAATTGGTTTGATGATGTTTGATTAAAGAAATGTCATTTAGCAGATCAGATGCCTCGTATTTATTTAGATGATGCTCCAGCGGAAGTTTCTTTTTCAATTGATTTGCAAGGTTTTTGTAAAGTCTGCTTTCTGAAATGGAGTGCATTGTGGTTGCTGAGGAGCTTTTTAATATTAAAGATGGCATTAATGCTGAAGCGTTCTAGCATTTTTCGGCTCTGTCATAAGGGATAAGCCATGTTTCGTGGTAGCAATAAAATTGTTGTAAATATCTACAAACTCATTTGATAATACTTCTCTGAAATAACTGTTGGCAAAGGCATCGTTTTTGCTACAGGCACGCCGATCAGCAACAGCATGACGGAGCTTTACACCAATATATAACAAAATTACCTTGTGTTGGATCCCATGTTGCCCCAAACGCACTTGGAAAAGAGTAGGCTTATCCCTGTGGGTGGTGAAACGGTTGGTAAATTCGGTGCCTTTGTCCGTCTGGATACACTCAATCGTGCAGGGGAAGGCTTTTACAAGGTGTTCCACAAAGAGGGCAGAAGAATAGGTACTGTGTTCCTCAAATGCCTCCACAAAACGCCACCGGGAATACTCATCAATGGCAGTATACTGGAAGAAATGTTTGCCAATCACGCTGCTGTTTACAAGGCAGGCAGAGGGAACAAATTTCACATGCACTTGTACACGCTGCCTAAGTTTAACGCAGAAAACAACAAGACCTGCATGGGGGTTACGCCTGCGCATATTGGAAATAAGTTTAATCTCGTCAGGGGTATGCTGTTTAGGGTGGTGAGGTCTGCGGGAAAGTATGGGGGGCAAGATTAAATTTTTTGCTTGCATTTTTCTGCTTCCTGTGTTATGATATCACCAACTTCAAAAGAGTGAAGCAAAAGTGTTGATAAGGAATAGTAGCCGGAAGCAGGAAATCAGAGAGCCGTCGGTTGGTGCGAGATGGTCAGAAGCGGAAGGGGAACTCGCCTTGGAGCTGCCGACTGAAGGCCTTTGGCTGTGTAGGTTTGGACGGATATCCCGCCGTAGAAAGGGGGAGGGCATGTTTGTGCCTGTGAGGGCACGGGATTTTTCCCGTGAAGCAGAGTGGTACCGCGCGTTATGCGTCTCTGCGGAATGTGTTGGCATTTCGCAGGGGCGCTTTTTTATGTGCGCTGAACGATTGTGTAAATATCTGCAATATTGTGGATTTTGCATGTGAGATTAGACTGCTAAAGGGATATATCCTGCGAATGGGGGAATGGCATCAGTTTAATATGCCAGCCGAAAAATAGAGATGGAGGTTTTTAAAATGACAGGAAAACAGATTGGGGAAAAGTATGGAAGATCTTATTTTGTGCCGCAGGAGATGACCTGTGACTGGGTAAAAAAGGAGTATGTGGACAAAGCACCCCTCTGGTGCAGTGTCGATCTGCGCGATGGAAACCAGGCGCTGGTGGAGCCGATGAATCTTGAGGAGAAGCTGGAGTTCTTTCGGATGCTGGTTTTGATTGGCTTTAAGGAAATTGAAGTCGGCTTTCCGGCGGCATCCGATACGGAATATAATTTTATCCGTGCCCTGATTGAGAGGGATATGATCCCGCAGGATGTAACCATCCAGGTGCTGACGCAGGCGAGGGAACATATTATCCGCAAGACCTTTGAGGCGGTCAAAGGCGCGCCGCATGTGATTGTGCATCTTTATAATTCAACCTCGAAAATCCAGCGTGAGCAGGTATTCAAAAAGGATCGGGAAGAAATTAAGAAACTGGCTGTGGACGGGGCAAGGCTTCTTAGCGAACTGGCGGCGCAGGACGGCGGGGATATCCGGTTTGAGTACAGTCCGGAAAGTTTCTCGCAGACCGAGGTGGAATATGCCTCGGAAGTCTGCAATGCAGTGCTTGATGTATGGCAGCCGACAGTGGGACACAAGGCAATTATCAACCTGCCTTCCACGGTGCAGGTGGCGATGCCGCATATTTTTGCCGGGCAGATTGAGTACATGCACAAACATATGAAATATCGCGATGCGGTCGTGCTTTCCGTGCATCCCCACAATGACCGGGGAACCGGAATTTGCGACGCGGAATTTGGGGTGCTGGCAGGAGCTGACCGCGTGGAGGGGACTTTGTTTGGAAACGGGGAACGCACCGGCAATGTTGACGTGGTAACACTTGCGATGAACCTGGTCTGCCATGGGGTGAACCCCGAACTTGATTTTTCGGATCTGCCCGCCATCCGGGAAAAATATGAGCGCCTTACCGGCATGCAGGTGCAGGAGCGAACACCTTATGCGGGGGCGCTGGTATTCACCGCATTTTCCGGCTCCCACCAGGATGCCATATCAAAGGGCATGGCGTGGCGGGAGGAGCATCCCGGGGAATGGGCGGTTCCTTATCTTCCGATCGACCCTAAGGATGTCGGGCGCGAATACGAATCGGATGTAATCCGCATTAACAGCCAGAGCGGCAAGGGTGGGATCGCATTTATTTTAAAACAGAATTTCGGTATTTCGCTGCCGGATAAAATGAAGGATGAAGTGCGTATTCTTGTAAAAGCTGCGTCGGATAAGGGGCATAAAGAGCTTGCAGCGGAGGAGATTTACCAAATTTTTACAGATACCTATATCTCCCCCCGCCCGGTGTTTGATATTCCGGAATGCCATTTTAAGCAGACGGGCGGGATCACGGCGGAAGTTACCATCTCCTGCGGGGGAGAGGGGCAGGTAATCACGGCATCCGGCAACGGTCGGCTTGACGCGGTAAGCAACGCGCTCAAGGGACATTTCGGGTTGGAATATCGGCTGACCGAATATGAGGAGCGAGCGGTTTCCTCGGGTTCTTCCTCAAAAGCTGCCGCTTTTGTGGGGATTGTATGTGGCAGTGAAACTTACTGGGGCGTGGGTATTGACGAGGATATTATTAAGAGTTCGGTGGCAGCTCTTGTGGTGGCGGCGAACAAAGCAGCGGCAAAAAAGACGGGGAAATAATCCGTTTGAAAGAGGAAAAGAAGGGGTGATTTAACGCCCCTTCTTTTTCGTTAATCAATATGCGATAATCTCATATCCCTTTTCCGTAACCAACACCTGTATTTCCCACTGCGCGGAAGGTTTACCGTCCGCTGTGCGCACAGTCCAGCCATCTTTTTTATCGACATGGATATGGCAGGTTCCCATATTTATCATCGGCTCAATTGTAAACATCAGACCGGGTGCCATAACCATCCCCGTGCCTCGTTTGGAAACAAAACTGACCCATGGCTCTTCGTGGAAATCAAGCCCGATCCCATGTCCGCCGATCTCGCGCACCACGGAATAACCGTTTAACTTTGCAAATTCATTGATGGCTTGTCCCACGTCGCCAAGTAATCCCCAGGGTTTTACCTGGGATAGTCCGACCTGGAGGCTCTGCTCCGTGACCTTAACCAGACGCTTTTTTTCCGGTGATACATCCCCGATGCAGAACATTCTGGAGGAGTCGGAGTAATACCCGTCTAAAATAGTGGAACAATCGACATTTACTATATCGCCGTCCTTTAGCACGGTATCCGGGGAGGGAATCCCGTGGCAGACGGTTTCGTTGATGGAGGTGCAGACGCTTTTCGGGTAGCCTTCAAAGTTCAGGGGAGCGGGAATGGCATGGTATTTTGTTGTCTGTTCGTAGACCCATCGATCGATCTCCTCGGTGGTAATTCCCGAGCGGATATGTTCTGCAACATAATTAAGTACCTCGATATTAATTTTTGCACTCCTGCGGATTGCGTCCACCTGCGCCGGGGTTTTAATCAGTTTGTGGGGTGGTATGACCGCTCCCGCCCTGCGCATTAAATTCAGTTTATTATCGAAAGCCTCGTGGCAGTTTTTATATTTGATACCGCTGCCGCACCAGCAGGCATCATTTCTCCCAATTTTACGCATTGTCAACCTCCTTGTATGTTTCTGGTAAAATCCGTATCTACTATAGCACTTTTTATAAGGGAAGACAAGAAGAAAGTTGTACGGCAAAAACAGCGCAGAATTATTTCAAAAAACAAATTTTACCAGGATCATCGCAATGCCAAGCACCGTCAGCACAATGCCCGTCACCCGGTTCTGCATTTTTGGTGTGGCGCTGTTGGCAAAAAGGGCGGAGCCGCGCGCACCGATTAAAGTGGCGAGGATGCACACGATAAGCGCAAGAAAATCCGGTTTCCCACCTATGGCAAAATGTGAAAGTGCTCCGGTAAGAGCCGTGAAAGTCATAATAAAAACGCTTGTGCCAACCGCCATTTTCAGCTCGTAGCCCAGCACACCGGTCAGAACAAAAAGCAGCATCATACCGCCGCCAGCCCCGATAAAACCGCAGATAAAGCCGATCAGGATACCGCAGAGGATGGACTCTGCAATTTTGCGCTGCCGCGATTTATCCGCCTGCGCCTGGCCGGTCTGCATCACAGGTTTAAAAATAAAGCGGATTCCAAGAAAGGTGGTCATAAATACGGAAAAACCGCCCATCGTGCTATTTGGGACATAGGAGGCGATACGGCTGCCCACCAGGGTGAAAATAAGAACGCTCAAAAGCATGACAAGCCCGTTTTTGATATCGAGATGCTTGTTTTTGCCGTAGGTGTAGGCGCTGACACCGGAGGCAAGCACATCCGAGGCAAGCGCAATACCCACCGCCTCATAAGCGTCAAAACCGAGAAATGTGATAAGCATCGGCGAGATTATGGCAGCGGCGGACAGACCTGCAAGTCCCGTGCCAATCCCCGCTCCAAGCCCGCTGATTATGTAGACGATTATTTTTGCAAGCATAAGGATTCCTCTTTTCTATAAGTATTAGCTTTATAAAAAGTTTTGCGGGATACAGTATAGCACAGCAAAGGGCGTGATAAAAGAAAAAAAGCATAAAAAAACAGGAAAAAAAGAACGCCATCTAAAATAAGAGGGCGTTCCCTAAAAAGAGGAGATACAAAAATCTCTGCGGTTAAGCAGATGGGGGATAACTTTTAAATGGATGGATAAGTATATTACTGGAAAACAATTTTGGCAAAATTGTAGAAGCCAAGATTCCAGATATTGAAATCATGAACGCCCGGCAATTCCTGCCAGTAAAAATTGGAATCATCAAGTTTGTCGGTAAGATCTGTCAGACCACGGACTGCACCGCGGGCGCTCTGGTAGGCAACACCGTCCTCCGTGCCGCACATCGCATAAAAATAATCAATGTTTTCCTCCGGGAATGCAGCCAGTTTCAGGGCAATATCGCTGGAAGGGTAACTTGTCGGCGCGGAAGAAAATGCCCCAAACCAACTGAACAGATCAAGACATTCGCACATGCCGATATTGATGGTCTGCATACCGCCCATGGAAAGGCCTGCCATCGCGCGGTGTGAACGGGAAGCGGAAAGGTCGTAGGAAGCAGTTGTTTCGCCGGTGTTTTCCCCGCCATCAGCAGTGTCCGTCTGCGTGTTTTCTGTATCGGCGGTCACGCTCTCACAGTCCGCGTAGGTTGCATAGTGTGTGTCAATATAAGGGATCAGGTCGTTGCGCAGTTCCTGCCCAAAACAGTAGAACGAATTGAAATCCGCGTTTGTATTGGCGAAATCGGAGCTGGAACGCCCGTTTGGTGTCACGATAATAAATGGTTTTGCCTCGCCATTAAAGACCAGGTTATCCATAATTTTTTTAATCCGGGAACTGTCATCGGTCATTCCCCATTCGCGCTCGCTGCCGCCAATACCATGCATCAGGTAGAGCACATCGTACTGTTTTGTTGTATCGTAGCCGTCCGGGAGATAGACATAAGCATATTTTGTAATTTCCGCCCCATCCCCGAAATAATCCTTGGTCTGGTAGGATATATGTTCTATTGTACCCACATGGTCAGTGCGTTTTAAAAGAGCAGTATAATCAATCTCATCAGAAAACATGGAATCTTCCTCCTGTGATGGTGTGCTGGTCGGGGTGACCGTAGGAGTTGGTGTGCTGGTGGCAGTAGGTTTTGCGGTTGCCTCCGGAGTCGCTGTCACAGGATCGGTGGTTGGTTCCACGGCATCTGTATTGGCATCCGGGGACTGGCTCGGTGGTACCGGTGTGACGGATGTATCCGCAGCTTTGCTATTGCCGCAACAGTTAAGGCATGACGCAAGCAGGAAAGCGGCGGTTAATAATAGTTTTTTTCTCATAATCTTCCCCTTTATAATTTTATTATTATCATAGTATAAAGAGGGAAAAAGTACAATGAAGTTTTCTGTGATTGGAATGATATATTCTACTGATTTGCATAAGTCCACGGCGGGGCTGTCATCGCGGTGTTCTGTATAGGATTTTCTTAATATGACAGCCCTGCGTGAAATATTCACTGGTAATAATTAAAAATACTCTCATAAATCTTTCTGGTCTGTTCCTCATCGCTCCATGAAAGAGGGTCATCCGCGTAGGATAGGGTGTAAAATGGCTCCTCATCCTGAAGGATTGGCGGCAAGTTTTCCCACAGATTATACATTGCTTCGGAAAACTTTTTAATGTTGGGACATTGTTTATAATATACTTTTATTTTCGCCATTAAAATTTTTCCGAAGCGTTCATGATTATAACTTCCATAATCAATATGCGTCCTTATATAACGGATGGCGTTAATGATATCCGTTTCACCTTCCAGGTTTAACAGGTCTTCGTTCTCCGGATTGGCAAGAAATAATGTGTCTAGTTTTTCTGAATATTCATTTTCTGACACGATTCCATAAAGTGATAAGAACGCATATGCCAATAACTCTTCCATTATTTATTCCATATATGCTTTGTGATAAACCTTTTTTCCTTTGCGCAGCCGGATACCTGTTTTTAACTGGTCTGCCGTGAATTTCACATCGATGGATTCAACTTTTTGCTCGTCGGCAAATACCCCGCCCTGTGTAATCAGGCGGCGGGCTTCGCTGCGGCTTGCAGCCAGATGGCAGACATCCATAAGTTCCAGGATACTGATCGCATTATCCGTTAATTGTTCCGGCATAATCCGGGTGGACGGCATATTCGAGTCATCACCGCCGCCCGCAAAGAGGGCATGGGAAGCTTCTTTTGCCTTTTCGGCCTCCTCCGTTCCATGCACAAGCTTTGTAAGTTCGTATGCGAGGATTTCCTTTGCCTCGTTCAGTTTGCTGCCCTCCCAGGCATCCATCGCATCAATCTGTTCAAGTGGGAGGAAGGTGAGCATGCGGATACATTTTAAAACGTCCGCATCCGAAACATTGCGCCAGTACTGGAAGAATTCAAATGGGCTGGTCTTTGCCGCATCAAGCCACACAGCACCTTTAGCAGTCTTACCCATTTTTTTGCCTTCGGAGTTCATCAGCAGGGTGATGGTCATCGCGTAAGCGTCCTTGCCGAGTTTGCGGCGGATAAGTTCAGTGCCGCCAAGCATATTTGACCACTGGTCATCGCCGCCGAACTGCATATTGCAGCCATAGTGCTGGAAAAGGTGATAAAAGTCGTAGGACTGCATAATCATATAGTTAAATTCAAGGAAGGAAAGCCCTTTTTCCATGCGCTGTTTATAGCATTCCGCGCGCAGCATGTTGTTGACGGAAAAACATGCGCCAACTTCGCGCAGCATGTCAATATAGTTTAATTTTAACAGCCAGTCGGCATTGTTTACCATAATGGCTTTGTCCTCGCCAAATTCGATAAAGCGCTCCATCTGTTTTTTGAAACAGTCGCAGTTGTGCTGTATGGTTTCCGGTGTCATCATGGAACGCATATCGGTGCGCCCCGACGGGTCGCCGATATAGCCGGTGCCGCCGCCGATTAAGACAACCGGTTTGTTGCCTGCCATCTGTAGGCGCTTCATCAGGCAGAGAGCCATAAAATGACCGACATGCAGGGAGTCCGCCGTCGGATCAAATCCAATGTAGAAGGTTGCCTTCCCATTATTGATAAGCTCCTTGATTTCGTTTTCGTCCGTTACCTGCGCGATTAAGCCGCGGGCAACAAGTTCATCATAAATTGTCATATTTGCCTCCATTCTTGGAAAGCCCGATTAAGGCGTTCCTTTTTTTATGCACAGACCCGTGCAGGGAAAGTATGCCGCTTCGGCGGCGCATGGGTCGCGCGGCGGGTATACTCGATTTTTGGGAAATTAAGTACCCGCAAACTCCCTATCATTTTACCAGTCAACGAAAAGATTGCAAGTCTTTTTTTTGAGGCGGTTCTTCCCGCCATGTATTTAGCATAAAAAGCAGTTCCTCCCTGTTATTTTTTTCCGGGTATTCGATCACATAGTTTAGGAGCCTGTCAAGCCATGCGCCAATATCAGGACCGGGCTTTATACCCGCTTTTATCAGATCGGAGCCGTTTAGGGCAAGTTCTTTTAAGGAGATGCACTCTCCGGCAGCAAGGATTTCTTCCGCTTTTTTCCTCGCCTGATAAAGCTGGCTTAGTTTTTCTGTCATCAGGGCAGGATTTTGTGCGTGTAGGTCCGCTTCCTGCAGCAGGGTTAAAAGGTTAAAATACTGTGGTTCAATCCGGTTCAGGGCGCGGCGGATGGTTCGCGCTTTTACAGACCGTCCCAGTTCGCCGTAACGGGTGTCATGCATTCTGACCAGGTGTGTGACCGCACGGATGGTTTCGTTGTCGAATTTCAGGCGGCGCAGAATTTTATCTGCCAGGATTGCCCCGTCATAATCATGTCCAACAAAATGTGCTATGCCGTCGGAATCGATATATTTGTCCATGGGTTTGGCACAGTCGTGCAGAAGGAGCGCAAGGCGGAGGATGGTATCTTCCTTTTGGGTGAGCAAAGAAAGCCTGGAGTTATACGTATCCTCTGCCTGTGTTATATCGCGCGCTGTTTTGTGCCCGGCAAGGTAGGAGAGCGCCTTTATTGTATGCATTCCCACGTCGTAGATATGGTGCGGGTTTTCCTGCGGGGTCGCAAGCATTTGGTCAAATTCCGGCAGGAATACAGCGGTCAGCCCAGTTTTGCTTGCGGTAAGCAATAATTCCGGGTGGTCGGAGAGAAGGAGTTTGGTCAGTTCCACGCGGATGCGCTCGGCGCTGATGCGGGAGAGTTCAAAAGCGTGGGAGGCGACCGCGCTGAGGGTTGTCGGCTCGATTTCAAAGCCGAGCTGCGCACAGAAGCGGACGGCGCGCATAATGCGCAGC
>ERZ808051.1738-NODE-1738-length-13166-cov-3.508519_pt1 | contig 13166 bp, 12 predicted proteins | sample MGYA00380199_ERZ808051 | MGnify/ENA primary metagenome ERZ808051 (study PRJEB31490, sample SAMN06133391) | mouse gut metagenome | isolation source: J11 | host: mice | place: China: Chengdu | collected 2015-05 ...
AGCACGAGTGTTGTCACCATCACGATCATGACGGGGAACACCACCATGACCACGGAGAGGACTGCACCTGCGGCTGCCACGATCATGACGGGGAACACCATCATCATCACGAAGACGAAGAGCACCATCATGACCACGGAGAGGACTGCACCTGCGGCTGCCACGACCATGACCATAACGGGGAGCACCATCATCATCACGAGGACGAGGAACACCACCATGACCACGGAGAGGACTGTACCTGCGGCTGCCACGACCATGACCATAACGGGGAACATCACCATCACCACCATCACGCGGATGAAGTCTTTGCAAGCTGGGGAGTGGAAACACCGCATAAGTTTACCAGGGAAGAACTTAACACTGCTTTGTCCGAACTTTCAGAGAGCGACCGCCATGGTATGATCCTGCGTGCAAAGGGGATTGTGCCTGCCAGTGAGGGTGGATGGCTGCATTTTGACATGACCCCGGGCGAGTATGAAATCCGTGAGGGGGCAGCGGATGTAACAGGGCGCATCTGTGTGATTGGAAGCAAATTAAAGAAAGAAGAAATTGCGGCGCTGTTTCTGGCATAGACGGATTTTTGCAGCATGTGGGTCGGTTCCGTGTTTCTTTGTGGTGGAGCGGGCGAAATCTTGATGGAATGTATCCTGTCCTGTTAAGGGGCAGGAGGGATTGTGAGGGAATATGGAAGTACCGGTATATATTGTAAACGGTTTTTTAGAGAGCGGAAAGACCACCTTTATCCAGGAAACTTTAAAAGACCCGGATTTTTCAGGAAAAGAAAAAACATTGGTGATTGCCTGCGAGGAAGGTGAGGAAGAATATGATGAAAAGGCACTCTCAGGCTGCCGGGCAGAAGTAGTCACGGTGGAGGAGAAAGAGGAATTTACCACGGAGTACCTTAGGATGCTGAATGCCCACTATCGTCCGCAGCGCGTGATGATCGAGCTTAACGGTATGTGGAGCGTTGAGGAATTTCTTGAGCAGGAGCTGCCGGAAAACTGGGTGATGGTACAGATTATCACACTGATCGATGCCTCAACTTACCAGAATTATCTGAACAACATGAAATCTATAATGTTAGGTCAGATCAAATTGTCCGATACCATTATTTTTAACCGCTGTGAAAGTGGGACGGACAAGCTTGCACTGCGCCGCAGTGTAAAGGTTGTAAACCGCAAGGGGCAGATTATTTATGAGTCGGCGGATGGCGTGACGGACGATGCCGGGGAGGAAGTGCTGCCATTTGACATTGATGCACCGTTAATTGATATCTGCGATGATGATTATGGCTTGTGGTATATGGATGCGATGGACAACCCAAAGAAATATAACGGCAAGAAGGTGCGCTTTCGCGCGATGGTATACCGCACGGAAAAACTTCCTAAGCGCAGTTTCGTTCCGGGGCGCTTTGCGATGACCTGCTGCGTGGACGATGTGGCATTTATCGGTTTTTTGTGCAAGGTGGGGGAAAATGTGGGTTCCATCCCGTTCGAGGCGCTGAAAAACCGCAGCTATATTTATGTGACTGCCGAAATCAGGGTGGAATTTTACAAGGAATACCGCGGCAAGGGACCTGTTCTGTATGCGACTCTTATTGAGCCAGCGCCAGAGCCGGAGGATAAGCTGGTTTATTTTAATTAACTGTAAAATTAAAATCCGTCCTTGACGAACCGGAAGATTTCTTTTATAATAAATTGAATATATTGTGCCAGCGGGGCAGGTTTTTTATAGAAGGAAAGAGTGTGTGGGCATGTTGAAGAGCATGACCGGTTTTGGCCGGTTTGAAATGGCAAATGAGAAGAGAAAACTCACTGTGGAGATGAAGGCAGTAAACCATCGCTATTGTGAGATTTCCATCAAACTGCCGAAAAAGCTGAATTTTTATGAGGCGGGGATCAGGGGACTTTTAAAACATTATATCAGCCGCGGGAAAGTGGACGTGTTTGTTACGTGCGAGGACTATACCGCGGGGAAGGCATGTGTCCAGTATAATGAGGTGATTGCAGCAGAATATCTGTGCCATCTAAGGAAGATGGGGGAGGCATTCGGGATAAAGGACGATGTGACGGTATCCACCCTTGCAAGGTTCCCTGAAGTTTTCACCCTTAAAGAAGAGTCCGGGGATGAGGATGAACTCTGGCAGATGTTGTCGGAAACGGTTGCGGGGGCTGCGGAAAAGTTTGTTGCGGCAAGAGGTGCGGAGGGAGAGCATCTTTGCCTTGATCTTTTGCAGAAACTGGAGGGGATGCTCGTACAAATTGAGTTTATCGAGGCGCGCTCCCCGCAGATTGTGGCTGATTACCAGAAGAAACTGGCGGAGAAAGTGAGCGAGCTGCTTGGCGGCACCAAAGTGGATGAAGCGGTGCTTGCAACGGAAATCACAGTGTTTGCAGACCGGGTCTGCGTGGATGAGGAAACTGTCCGCTTAAAGGCGCATATTGAAAGTATGAAGGCGGCGCTTTCAGAGGGCGGGAACATCGGCAGGAAACTTGATTTTATCGCGCAGGAGATGAACCGGGAGGCAAACACCATACTGTCGAAATCTGCGGATCTGGAGGTCACAAACCGGGCGATCACCTTAAAGACAGAGATTGAGAAGGTCAGGGAGCAGATCCAGAACATTGAGTAGGAGGATTCCATGGGCAGGATGATCAACATCGGTTACGGCAATGTTGTAAATGCGGATAAGATACTTGCCGTGGTAAAGCCGGAGGCAGCGCCAATCAAGCGCATGGTGGCAGTTGCAAAGGATCATGACACTTATGTGGATGCGACCTGCGGCAGGAAGTGCAAGTCGGTTATTGTTTCCGTGGAGGGCAGGATTGTGCTCTCGGCGCTTTTACCGGAAACAATTGCGGGCAGGGTGAACGGGAAAACCGGCACGGAAGAGCCATAGAAAGGAGAATTGGATTATGTTACATCCATCTTATACGGATTTGATGCAGGTAGTAAATAAAGAGGTAGAACCGGGCGAGGAGCCGGTGGTTAACAGCCGCTATTCCATTGTGCTTGCAACTGCAAAGCGCGCGAGGCAATTGATTGACGGGGCGGAACCATATGTGATACCTTCCTGCAACAAGGCACTCTCGATAGCGGTCGATGAGCTTTACAATTCAAAAGTTAAGATTATTTCGGAAGATAAAGAAAATTGATCGCGGAAAGGGACGGTTTTTACCGCCCTTTTTTCAGCGTAAGAAGTGGAGATGAGGGAGAAACTATGCGCTTGTGCAGTATTGCCAGTGGCAGCAGTGGGAACTGTATCTATATCGGGGAGAAGAATACGCATGTGCTTGTGGATGTGGGAATCAGCGCAAAACGGATTGAGGCGGGACTTGCGGAAATCGGGGTAAAGCCCGGGGAAATAAATGCGATTTTTATCACACATGAACATTCGGATCATATACAGGGACTTTGGGCATTCGGGAAAAAAAATAATATCCCGGTCTATGCGACTAAACATACGCTGGATGCTTACCTTGGTGCAAAGAAACAGCCAGAACTATTTGAGAAAAGACTTTTTACGGTTTCCTACGATGAGGAAATTGCGGTAGGCGACCTGACGGTGCACCCATTCTGCATCTCGCATGATGCCTCATGTCCGGTCTGCTACACCTTTAGCGGGCAGGGCGGGAAAATCGGGATGGCAACCGACCTTGGCTGCTATGACAGCTATACTGAGCGGGCGCTTGCGGATTGTGGTTTATTGTACCTTGAGTCGAACCATGACGAGAACATGCTGCTTGTGGGCGGGTATCCCTACGCCCTGAAACAGCGTATTTTGGGCTCTAAGGGACATCTTTCAAACGAGGCGGCGGCGGAGCTTGCGGGAAAGCTTTTACATGGACAACTGAAATATATTGTACTTGGACATTTGAGCCGGGAAAATAATTATCCGGAACTGGCATACGAAACGATGCGTCAGAAAATACTAAGTGCGTGGAAATATCCTTTGCCGCAGCCGGAAATTTTGGTAGCGAACAGGGAGAAACCGTCGGCAATGCTTTATTTATCATAACAGGAGGAGCTTATGAACAAGACAATTATCACGGTGGTGGGCAAGGATCAGGTGGGTATTATTGCAAAGGTATGTACATATCTTGCAGACAACAGTGTGAATATCCTTGATATTTCCCAGACCATTGTTTCCGGATATTTTAATATGATGATGATCGTTGATACCAATATGGCAAAAAAGGAGTTCGGGGCGATAAGCGGGGAACTTGAGGCGCTTGGCGGCGAGATCGGTGTGATTATCAAGGCGCAGAGGGAAGATATTTTTGATATGATGCACCGCATTTAACCCGGAGTTTTTTAAGGCGGAAAGGACATGGAATTTTATGATAAATTTTACCGAGGTTATGGAAACCAACCAGATGATCGAGAAAGAAAACCTCGATGTGCGCACGATTACGCTCGGAATCAGTTTGCTTGACTGTATTGACAGCAATCTGGAAACACTGGTACAGAAGATTTATGACAAGATTACACGGACGGCAAAAGAACTTGTGCCGACCGGGGCGGCTATCGAGAAAGAGTTTGGGATACCGGTTGTGAACAAGCGCATATCAGTTACCCCGATTGCACTTGTGGGGGGCGCGGCAGCAAAAAGCCCGGAAGATTTTGTAGAGATTGCAAAGACTCTCGATGCGGCGGCAAAGGAGGTCGGAGTAAATTTTATCGGGGGGTACAGCGCGCTTGTATGTAAGGGAATGACAGCGGCGGACAGGTTTTTGATGGAATCGGTGCCGCACGCCCTCGCAGTGACGGAGCGCGTTTGCAGTTCGTTCAATGTCGGCTCGACAAGGACTGGTATCAATATGGATGCTGTCAGGCTGCTTGGCGGGATTATCAGGAAGACGGCAGAATACACAAAGGATAATGATTCCTTAGGATGTGCAAAGCTTGTTGTTTTCTGCAATGCGCCGGACGATAACCCGTTTATGGCTGGGGCTTTCCACGGGGTGACGGAGGCTGACACGGTGATAAATGTCGGTGTCAGCGGTCCGGGCGTGGTAAAAAAAGCGCTTGAAGCAGCGCGGGGCAAGGATTTTGAAACCCTGTGTGAAACAATAAAAAAGACAGCCTTTAAGATTACGAGGGTTGGGCAGTTAGTGGCAAAGGAAGCGTCAAAACGCCTGGACATCCCGTTTGGCATAGTGGATTTGTCGCTTGCGCCGACACCTGCCATAGGTGACAGTGTGGCGGAGATTTTGCAGGAGATAGGGCTTGAGCATCCGGGGGCACCGGGAACAACGGCAGCGCTTGCACTTTTAAATGACCAGGTAAAAAAAGGGGGCGTTATGGCTTCCTCCTACGTCGGCGGATTGAGCGGCGCATTTATCCCGGTCAGCGAGGATCAGGGAATGATCGATGCTGTGCAGGCGGGGTGTTTGACCATTGAGAAACTCGAAGCGATGACCTGTGTTTGCTCGGTCGGGCTTGATATGATTGCTGTTCCCGGCGATATTCCGGAAACCTCAATCTCCGGCATTATCGCGGATGAGATGGCAATCGGCATGATAAACCAGAAAACAACGGCTGTGCGCATTATCCCGGTGGTGGGCAAAAATGTTGGTGATATTGTGGAATTCGGCGGACTTTTGGGTTATGCGCCGGTTATGCCGGTCAATTCTTTTTCCTGTGAGGACTTTATCCGCAGGGGCGGGCGTATTCCGGCACCGATTCATTCATTTAAGAATTAGGGTTAGGAGGTGTTTTATGGGCGATATCGAGGAACTGATAAAAACAGTGGATTATAAAGATGTACTTTTCTATTTTGCAGAGATATCCCGCGTCCCACGGGGATCAGGGTACAATGGCAAAATCAGCACCTACCTGGTGGAATTTGCAAAAAGTCACGGGCTCAGGTATGTTAAGGATGCATTTGAAAATGTAATTATCTACAAGCCGGCATCACCGGGGTATGAGGGGCATACCGGCGTGGTGCTCCAGGGGCATATGGATATGGTGTGCGTCGCCGGTGAAGGGGTTTCCCACGACTTTTTAAATGAACCTCTCTCGCTTTTTGTGGACGGGGACTTTATTGGCGCGCGCGGGACGACACTCGGCGGGGACGATGGCATTGCGGTAGCATACGGTCTGGCACTCTTGGCTGATGAAACGGCAAAGCACCCGGCGCTCGAGGTGGTTATTACAACGGATGAAGAAACCGGAATGTACGGTGCAAAAGGACTGGATGCCTCGCTTATTTCAGGGCGGTATATGATTAATGCGGACTCGGAGGACGAGGGGGTCGCCTTAGTTTCCTGCGCGGGGGGATTAAGGGCAACCGGAAAACTTATGCTTGTGAGGGAAGAAGCCTTAGGAAACGTGCTTTCATTTAGGATTTTTGGACTGTTGGGCGGGCATTCGGGCGCGGAGATTCACAAGTACCGCACAAATGCCATTTACCTGATGGCAAGATTGCTTTTTGATCTGAAAAAAGAACAGGAATTCATGCTTCTAAATATGGAAGGCGGCGAGAAAGACAATGCAATTCCAGCTTCCGCGCAGGTTTCACTCTTGATTCCTCCGGATAAGGAAGAGGAGGTAGTGCAGGCTGTATCGCGACTTTTTGAGGTATACCGCAGGGAACTTTGTGGCGGCGAGCCGGGAATGGAATTTATGTTTCTTAAAGAGGATACAGGAAAGTGGAGGCGGGAGGATGGGAAGTATGCTGTCCTCTGTCCGGAAACTTTTGGAAAATTTCTGTTTTTGCTGATGCAGGCACCGGACGGTGTGCAAAAGATGAGCCATGAGATCGAGGGACTGGTGGAAAGCTCTCTTAATCTGGGGATTTTGTCAATGTCGGATAAGGAAGCCGTATTCCATTTTTCCGTTCGCAGTTGTGTCGGGAGTTACAAATATTTTCTGCGCGATAAACTTTGCGACCTGTTTTGCTTTGCGGGTGCCTTTTGTGAGGCGGACTCCGATTATCCGGCGTGGGAGTACAGGAAAGACTCCGTGCTCCGCGAGAAATTTACGGAAGTTTTCTCACAGTTTTACGGCAGGAAACCGCAGATAAAAGCGATTCATGCGGGGCTTGAGTGCGGTCTTATCTGCGAGAAAATTCCGGATATGGATATTGTTTCAATAGGACCTGATATGAGGGATATCCACACTCCTAAGGAGCGGCTTTGCGTTTCGTCCGCCCTGCGTGTATACCGTTTTCTTGAGCAGTTGTTTGCTGCTTTGTAATAAAAACTTAATAAAAAATTCTTTTACTTCGCCCATGGTTTGTGGTATCATCATAGCGGATAGCTTTTGTGTCGTTTCAGGCGGATAAATGGAAAACGGCGGATTTTGGGAGGCAAAAATGCAGGAAGAGGAAAAGAAAAGGGACGCATATAGGGAATTAATAGACTATGAACAGGAGCAGGAAAGTGCCAAGGAACCGGACTGGGAGGAGAGTGGGGACTGGGATAATACCGAAGAGGACGGGGATTTTGATAATTTTTGCGTGGATACCGGAGGTATTTTTGAGGAGGAGGAAGAAGAAGCGCTCTTTGCGTCGCTTAACGAGTCCCTGATGCGCCAGGTGGCTGAGGAACTGGATGGGACACAGGATGGGGAACAGGGAGCCGGTGAAGAAACAACCGGGGGGAAAAAAATGGGGAAAACAAAGAAAGTATTGACGGTGGTGGGCAGCCTGGTACTCGTGCTGGTGCTTGCGACTGTGTTTTTGGTTGGTACGAGGCCGGGAAGAAAGGTAGTCATTAATTTTGCTGCAAAGTTTGTATGGCAGAATATAAAGCATAAAGAACCGGGTGCGGTCGCGGTTGCCATTCATCCGATTTTCATTGCTGAGGAGAATGGGGGCGGTATTGTTGTTGTCCCGGGAGTAACCGTAACTCCTGTGCCTGAGGATGCGGAGGAAATTCGCAAGGAAGATTATGTAAAAAATATCCTTATTTTTGGAATTGACCAGGGGGACATGGACAGTGTGCATTCAGGCAGCCTGAATACGGATACCATTATGATTGCCACGCTCAATACAAAGGATAAGACAGTTAAAATAACCTCTATTTTGCGTGATATGTATGTGGAACTGGATGATGGCGTTGGCAGGAAGATCAATTCCATCTATGCAGTTGGCCGCAGGAACAACCAAGGACCGGAACTTTTGATGCACACGATTGAGGATTATTTTAAAATTGACCTGATGGGATATGCCTATGTGAAACTTGCCTCTTTTGAGGATGTCGTGGATATCCTCGGAGGGGTTTCCATTGAACTTGGTTCAAAGGAAGCACATTATCTTAACACAACCAATTATATTACGGACCCAAGGAACCGCAATTTAAAAACAGGGGTAAACCATATGAATGGTAACCAGGTGGCAGGATACTGCCGTATCCGCAAGGTTGAAACCTTGGGCGGCGCGACGAACGATTATGGCCGCACTCTGCGCCAGAGGCGTGTGTTGCAGGCGATTTTCCAGAAATACAAATCACAGAGTTTTATGAACCTTCTGCCGGTAACGCAGAGTTGTCTTTCTAAGGTTACTACCAATTTGACAGAGCAGCAGATCGCGGAACTTCTTGAAATGTTTTTGGAAAACGGGATAACGGAGATGGAATCCTTCCGCATGCCGCTTAACGATACCTTCTATGATTCGGGGAAGAAGGGCTATAACGGGATTACGTATGGGCTGGTTATCGATAACATTGAGGCGAATGTACTGTATCTGTATGAGAACCTGTATGCGGATACGCTGGAGGAGGCAAAGGAGAATTATGATGCCTTAAAGCGTTAAATAAGCCAGCAAAGGAGCAGTGCATGGGGAATAACGGAAATCCGGATGAGTTTGATCCGACAAAGGATGACGGTTTCCTGAAGAATCTGGAAAAGACGCTCGAGTCGTCGGATTATGGGAACGAAGTGATTGACATTGATACGGGGGATGTCACCACGTCCATCCTCACCATCGGGGAAGATGGGAAAAATGAGGAGGATGGGGAGGAAGTTTCCCTCCCTGTCATTGACACAAGCAGTATTTACGAGGAAGAGGTGCCGATGGAAAAGGAAGTTGGCGACGATGTGATAGAGAACATCAGCAGCCAGCTTGCCTCACAGGTCGGCATGGAGTACAATATCCAGGAGGAACTTAAAAAAAAGGTGAGGCAGACGGAGGGAAAGCCTGTCTGGCTTATGCCGACGATTATCGCTGCCGGTGTGTTCCTCATTGGGGTTTTGTTTCTTTTTGTATCCAAAACTGGGAGAAATTTCCTGCTATCACATGGGATTGGAAAGTTGTTTGCGGATAACGCGACCTATGTGCCGGAGGAGGGAAGAAAGGTGGCAAAGGGAATTTTGTTCCTTTTGCCTTCTTTTGCTGGAAACGAACCGGAACAGGGGGATGGGGAAGTGATACCGCAGCCCGTGCCGGGGGATGAGGAGATTACACCGGAGCCCTCCGCAGAACCTTCGGTGACCGAGGAGCCGCAAAAAGAGCCGGAGGTAGTGCACCATTTTCTGGTGCTTGGCATGGATGATGCGTCGGATGGCGGGGAGGTAAGCTCCGACCTTATTTTGATGGTTACGGTAAAGGCGGGAAGCGGGGAAGTGAAGTTAACAACCATACTGAGGGATCTGTTTGTGTCAATGCCCGGCAGCGGGGAAGATAAATTATGCCTGGCACATGCTAAGGGCGGGATTGGCCTGGTTTATGATACGCTGGAGAAAAATCTTGGAATCCGTCCGGATGGGTATTTTTTATTTTCCTATGATAAATTCCGCTCCTTTGTGGACTATGTGGGCGGCGTAAACATAAGCCTGACAGCGAAGGAAGCCGATTACCTGAACAAGACAAACTATATTTCAAAGCCGGAGAACCGTGTGGTGGTGAATGGGGAAAATCATCTTAACGGCGACCAGGCGCTTGGATATTGCCGTATCCGCCATGTGGGGACGGCGCAGAATGAGTACAATGATATCGGGCGGACGGCGCGCTGCCAGCGTATCATAATGGCATTGTATGAGCAGAATAAAGGGCGGGGCATCATGGAACTTTACAGTATTTTGACGGAGTGTTTCAGGATGTTAACCACCGATATAAACGGGGAGGAATGCAGCAATTACCTGAATTTGTTCCTTAATATGCCGCAGGTTGCATTTTCCTCGTACCGGATTCCGGCGGAGGGAAGTTATACAACCAGTATAATACGGGGCAAAGTCGCGCTGGTGGCGGATCTTGGGCAGAACAGAGCCCTGTGGCAGGAGTTTTTGTATCCGCCGGAACCTGAGGAGGAAGAAACGCAGACCATGAAACAGGATGCTGCCATACCAAATATTGCGCCATAATCGCCATGGGTCTTCCTTTACGGTGGGAAGGTTTTAAAAGTGCGGATGGCTGTTAAAAAATAGAGAAAGCTGTGGGCATTTACTGCCCTGGGGACAGCTAAAAATGTATGGGTAAGAAATGGGGTTTTTATAATGCAGATTCAATTGTGGAGAGAGATTCTAGAGCCGTACACCCTGGCGGTGGAAGAGCTGAAAGTTAAATTTAAACATATGATCGGGGAATACCGCAGGGCGGGGGAATATTCCCCGATCGAACAGGTGACGGGCAGGGTCAAGACAATATCAAGTATACTTGAGAAGACCCAGAAAAAGGGAATTAAGCTGGATGATATTGAGAGGGAGATCGAGGATATTGCGGGGGTGCGCATTATCTGCCAGTTTGTTGAAGATATTTACAAAGTGGCGGAGTTAATCAAAAACCGGCGTGATATGAAAATCAAGAGCGAAAAGGATTATATCCTCCATCAGAAAGACAGCGGTTACCGCAGTTACCATATGATTGTCTGGTATTCGGTAGAAACGGTAAAGGGACCAAAGACCATACCGGTGGAGATCCAGATCAGGACGCTGGCGATGGATTTCTGGGCGACTGTGGAGCATTCACTCCAATACAAATATAAAGAACATATGCCGGGGAGGCTGAGGGAGAGGCTGCATAATTCGGCGGAAACAATTGTTATCCTGGATAAGGAGATGTCTTCCGTGCGGGATGAAATCATGGATGCGCAGAATTCGTTCCAGATAAAGGCGAATATTATTTCGGATATCCTGAACAATATACAGAATCTTTATAAAGTTGCAAACAAGCGCGAAGTTGTGAAAATACAGGATGAGTTTTTTAGGATTTACAATACCGAAGATATGGAGCTTCTTGAGAAATTTAACCGGGAGCTTGATGTGATTTCCGAGGGATACCAGGCGCAGAGTCTTCGATAGGGAAGCGTTTCCGGGCTATAATTATATAAGATATCCGCGAAAAGGGGGATGGATAAATGCAAGTGCAGTTTCCGGCAGAATATGAGAAGAGGATGAGGGCACAGCTTGGGCAGGAATATGAGGATTATGTATGCTGTTTTAAAGAGCCATCCCTGGGGGGGATGCGTGTCAATACCCTCAAACTGCCGGCGGATCTTTTTGCACAGATATCACCCTATCCGCTAACGCGCATCCCGTGGATTAAAAACGGGTATTTTTATCCTGAGGGGCTTTCCCCTGCAAAGCATCCGTTTTACTATGCGGGACTTTATTATCTGCAGGAGCCAAGCGCCATGACACCGGCAAGCCTGCTCCCGGTATCGCCGGGGGATTTTGTGCTTGACCTTTGTGCAGCGCCTGGCGGCAAGAGCACGGAGTTGGCAGCAAAGCTTTGTGGAAGCGGGATTTTGGTTGCCAACGATATCAGCAACTCCAGGGCGAAGGCATTGCTTAAAAATATTGAGTTGTTCGGCGTAAAAAATGCAGTGGTGGTGAGCGAGGCACCAGGAAAACTATCGGAGCGTTTCAGTGGCTTTTTTGACAAGATTTTAGTTGATGCGCCCTGTTCGGGGGAAGGGATGTTCCGGAAAAGCCCGACCATAATGAAAAATTGGGAGCAGTATGGGACGGGTTATTACAGCTCACTGCAAAAACAGATTTTGCCGGAGGCAATAAAAATGTTAAAGCCGGGCGGAAAACTATTATATTCCACCTGCACCTTTTCACCGGAGGAGGATGAGGGGATGGCAGCGTATATCCTCGATCATTTTCCGGAAATGGAACTGCTTGACGCGCTGCCAAAAGAAAACACGGCGGATATCAGCTATAACGGGATTCTGCCCGGGAAGCCGGAATGGGTGGTACAAGATGGTGCACCGCGGGATGAATTAAAACGTACTGTTCGCCTCTGGCCGCACAAAATCCGCGGTGAAGGACATTTTATAGCGCTTTTCGGGAAAAAGGCGGAAGATACATACGGGGCGGAAAGCCCTGACAGTGCAAAAATCCTAGGTGAAACAAGATTTTCCCGGGAAGCAGGGGTATTAAAACTTTCTTTCGAAAGAAAACTTTCTTTAGAAAGTAGGGAGTTTCTTAAAAAATTATCCATGCCCCTTGACCGGGGCAGGATTATCGGGCGTGAGGGCAGACTCTATCTGCTGCCGGAAGGGTTGCCGGATTTATCCGGTCTTCGTGTGTTAAGGCATGGGCTATTGCTCGGCGAGGAGAAAAAAGGCAGGTTTGAGCCGAGCCAGGCACTTGCGATGGCATTAAAGCGCGAGGAATATCCGGAAACTTATTCCATGCATCCGGATGACCCCGATCTTGTGCGGTACCTGAAATGTGAAACTTTGGAGCCAAAAGAGCCGTTGGCGGATGGTTATGTGCTAGTCTGTGTGGGGGATTACCCACTGGGCTGGGCAAAATTAAGCGGCGGGCGCATGAAAAACAAATATCTGCCGGGATGGCGGATGCAATAGGAAATTTATGGATGGAGGAATGGCTTTGGCAGAGAAAGAATTGCGTCTGGATAAATATCTGGCGGATATGAAGGTCGGCACACGAAGCGAGGTAAAAATATTTATCCGCAAGTCACGCATTACAGTGAACGGCATTACTGTGCGGGATACCGGTTTTAAGGTGACAGAACAGGATATTGTTGCCTTTGACGGGAGAGAAGTAGGGTATACCAAAATGGAATACATTATGTTAAATAAACCGGCGGGGGTGCTTACGGCAACAAAGGATTCCAGACAGAAAACCGTGCTCTCACTGCTGCCTAAAGCAAAACGCAGGGATCTTTTCCCGGTTGGACGGCTCGATAAGGATACGGAGGGGCTTCTTTTAATAACGAATGATGGGATTTTGGCGCACCGTCTGCTCTC
>ERZ808051.1743-NODE-1743-length-13133-cov-4.802543_pt1 | contig 13133 bp, 11 predicted proteins | sample MGYA00380199_ERZ808051 | MGnify/ENA primary metagenome ERZ808051 (study PRJEB31490, sample SAMN06133391) | mouse gut metagenome | isolation source: J11 | host: mice | place: China: Chengdu | collected 2015-05 ...
GCGGCTGGCAAATATGCTTTAGAGGAAATCGTTAATATTTCAGGACTTTCTCTTGAGGAAGTCAAACAACTGAAAGCGGATAGAAGCGCATAGGCAGAGTTATAGAGCCGGGAATCTAAAAAACAGGTTCCTGGCTCTATTTTTTTGCCCTGAAATGTAAATTTTTTGTGAATATGATTAAAAAGTCCTTTACAAAACGTCACTGGGTTGACGAACAAAAGCAGAATGAAGAATCTATTTAAGAGGCTAATAAGCAAGGAGAATTGGAAGCCAGCGCAGTAATGTGTTCATAACAATACGGTTTATACCGATTTTGCACAAGTAATGCTGTGTTGATAGTTTTTGAAAATAAATAAGGTAAACAATGTTTAGTCTTTCTCAATGGAACCTATAACAATGCTGATATAACTAGTTTGCCTTTTGTTTTTTCAAAACCATTCCACATACAATGACCGCCGCAAAAAAGACAACGATTAGATACCATAGATTTTCAAAGCAAAATCCGTTATTCAACAGCAATCGGTATCCCCAGAAAGCAGGGAAAATACGCCCTATTGCTTCCAGAAAATCAGGCAGCAAGTCGGCAGGGAACATAATCCCCGAAAGCATGATTGAGGGCAGAAACACCAACTGTGCAATCATGGTCAGTTTCGCCTGATTTTTTACCGTCAACCCTAAAACACTTCCAATGCTTAGCGACGAGGTAATGTATATCGCAAGCGCAGGAAAGAAAAAAGGAAGCTGTGCGGGCAGAGCTGCTTCAAACAGAACAGGGGCAAGCAGCACGATCACGACACAGGTAATCATCAGATGAACAAAGGCCGAAAGGAACATGGTAACAAGTCCTAGATAGACAGGGACGCCGTTTGCTTTATATACCTTTTTGATGTCACTTCCGTAAGTTTCAATCAACGACGGTGGTAATCCGATAAAGGCCCCCATTGAAACACTCATTACAATCATGGATTGTATCAGCGTACTGCCCATTTCGGGCATGACGGAAGTGAAAATACCGCCCATAAGAAGAAAGAAAATCAGCGGAACGATATAGCAGGTAACTAAGAGGGACTTGCTTCGTATATCCAATTTCCACTGTAACGCCACACCATATAAAAAACCGTTCATTCCGTTTCCCTCCCTGCCATTTCCATAAAATGCTGTTCCAGCGTACCGCGGTCAACTTTCATATCCAAAATATGAATTCCTTTTTGCTTCAAATCCTGAAGCAGGGAAATCAAAGTATCTTCAATGGTATCCGTTTCGAGAGTGCGCATCCCCTGCCTCGTTTTGATATGGATAAAATACTTTTCCCCAATCTGATCAGTCAGCTCAGTGGCTGTGCCGCAAAAGGCAATATTCCCATGATTCAAAATGGCAATGCGGTCACATAAGGTTTCCACTTCTGCCATATCGTGACTTGCCAAAACAATGGTTTTTCCCTGTGACTTGAGCTTGCGAATCTGTTCGTGAAGGGAAGCTCTGCCGGGGGCGTCAAGCCCTGCAGTGGGCTCATCGAGAAAAATAATATCCGGATTACCGATCAGTGCAAGGGCGAGATGCAATCGCCTTTTTTGTCCTGTGGACAGTTGGATGTACTGTTTCTTCGCGGTTTCTTGAATGCCAAGAGCGTGAAGCATAGTGTAATCAATCTCTGCCCTGTTCCATTTTGCAAATAGTCTGACTGCCTCCATGGGTTTGATATGGGCAGGTAAAGAGGATGACTGCAGCTGAATCCCCATTTTACCGTTTACCGCAATTGTGCCGCTGTCATATTTTCTCAAGCCCTCCATACATTCAAGGGCTGTGGTTTTTCCCGCGCCATTTACGCCGAGGAGAGCGAAAGTTTCTCCCTTTTCAATTTCTAAATCAAGTCCCCCAAGGACAATGCTGCTGCCATAGCTTTTCTTTAATCCACGAACCTGTATTGCACGATTCATCTTTCCATCTCCTTATTTAGTTCCGCATCTGCCCTAAATTTCCGGCCGCAAAAGTAATGCGTCCGTAAATCCTCCGGGGGTCTGGATGGAGCAGACACTGTTTTAAATTAGCTGTCAACATTTCTTAGCTGGACGCAAAGGGATTTTCTCCCAGTCTTGAAAAGTAGATTTGCAGAGCCGGCTCTAAATAGGCGTTAACCATTTTTTGTCTTTCCTCCCAGGCATTTGCGGCGGTATCAATATGGCCCACCTCCATCAATTTCGGAAGCATACTCATATCACCGCCCGTAAATTCCGTAATCAGTCCCCAATACTCTTTTACAACTTGTTGGCATTTCTCACTTTCAGGGGACACGCCTGCCTTTTGGAATTCTATCATTTTATCACTCAGACGGTTAAATCTATCCATAAAATCCAAACCGCTTTCCTTATCGAACCGATTACGGATATGGTCGAGGGTATCGTCATCAAAACGCTTAATGAGATAGTAAGAGTCGTTTTTCATTTGCAGATTGACAATAATATCTGCATACTTCCTGAAATTGACTGTCTGCATTTGCAACACCTCTTCCTTTAACTGTTCGATTGCTGTCAAAGAAGCGGTTAACTGTTCTATCTTCCCCCGTACGTTGTCTGCCTGCTCGGTAAGGGCGGCTGCCACATCAGCCGGTGTTTCTAAAGAAATCAAACGATGCTTGATAGCATCCAAAGAAAACCCCAAGGATTTCAAAGAGATAATCTGATGAAGCATGACCAGGTCTTTATCTGTATAAAGTCTGCGTCCCCCGTCACTCTCTGCCGAGGGGGATAACAAGCCCTCCTTGTCATAGTATTGCAATGTGCGCACAGTAACCCCTATTTTCTTAGCAGCCTCTCCAATCGTCATATACCCAAGCGGTATGCTTCTGTGTTTTGCCATAATTTCCTGCCTCCTATGACATATTATACATCATTACGCTGCGTCACAAACAAGACCTTTTTTAAAATTTGCGGCAGAGGTAAAGAGGAAATTTGTTAATACTCACGGCCTTGCCGTAAACAGTAACGGAAATTTTTACAGAGTTCATTAATATGACATACTAATGTCATATTATCAGGTATATAATAGGCTTACACTTATGGAGGCAGGCGCCGCTTCTATAGTGAAATGTGAGGCAGAGGAGATATCTGCCAATTCCGATACGAAAAAGGCAAAACGAGAGGAGAGCAACATTATGGAAAACACAATGAAGCAGGAACTGAAAATCTGCCAGAGCTGCGGTATGCCCATGCAGGAGGAGCAGTACGGAACCAATCAGGACGGCAGCAGGAACGAGAAGTATTGCTGCTACTGCTACAAGGACGGGGCTTTTGCCCAGGACTGCAGCCTGGAGGAGATGATCGAATTCTGTGCGCCGTTTGAGGTGGAGGGCGGCCGGGCCAAGACCCTGGAGGAAGCGAAAGGGATGCTGGGGGAATACTTCCCCACGCTGGAGCGCTGGAGGGCATAAAACAGGCGCATTGTTAAATGCGGGAGAGGAGGTTGACTATGGCAGTCAAATTATTGGAGATAAAGAGGGAGAGCTGGCCTGCGGTGCGGCTGATCGGAAAGAAATATTCTGATGCTCCCAACTGGGGAGAATGGTGGGAAAAGGACTGGTTCGAGATATTGGAGGCGAAGCAGTGCACTCCCATGAACGGGGATGCCTATGTGGGAGCCGTACACATCGTAGATGGGAGACCCGAGAGATGGATCGGCATGTTCTTCCCGGCGGACACGTCGGTTCCGGAGGGATTTGAATTCGTGGACATAGAACCTCTGGACTATGGGGTATGCTATCTGTCCGGCAGAGAGGGCGAAGGGGAGTTCTTTACCATGGATACCCACAATATGTGCCTGGAAGCGCTGCGGGCGGAGGGCTTTGTCCGAAAAGAGGACGATTGGTGTTTTGACAGATATAACTGTCCCAGGTATACCACGCCGGACGGAGAGGGAAATGTCATTCTGGACTATGGGATTTCCGTGATGTCCGTATCAGGGGACTGAATCATACACAGGAACCGAATCAATGGCGTTCTGCGCTCCGGTTATACCAGCACGTTTTTGCAAAATTTTGCAATGGTGGCTGGCGGTAGATACAAGCCCTCTCTGAGATAGGTGTCCATATCCGGATACCGTTCGTCGATGGCCGCAAACGCCTCGTCCAGGTAGGAGGCTTTGGCAAGGAATGCATTTCTTACCGCAGCGGCTTCGGACTCGGATTTGCCTGCCACCAGCATCCCCCGGTAATACATCTCCGCCTTGGATTCGTTTACGTCGTTGGTCAACAGATAGTCTTCCATGATTTGTCTGCGGTCCACCCCGAGAGCAGAGAGCAGCATGACTGCCAGCAGTCCGCAGCGGTCTTTTCCCTCGGTGCAATGCCAGAGGACGCTTCCTGCCGCGAAGTCATGTTCCATCACGCATCCGACTGCCTTGCCCAGATTCTTCCGGCAGGGCTCCAGCGTCACCATCATGCGATAGAGACGTTCCATGTTCGGGACAATGGCTCCGATTTGTTCCGCATCCGTATTCTTCTCATGGGAGATGCCCGGTACCGGCCCGTCAAAGACCGGGATAGGCAGGTAGGCCGCGTCTTCCGGCGCGGCATCCGGCCGCTGGCTGCGTTCCGTCTTGGTCCGCAGATCTATGACTTTGGCCAGACGCCACTTCTCCCGGAGAATTGTCCTGTCGGCAGACGTTGCCTCTGCCAGATTTGCCGAGCGGAGTAAAAGGCCCGACGCAATCTTACGCCCGTCCGCCGTGGGCAGCCCTCCTAAGTCCCGGGCATTCTGAATTCCCTGAAAATCGATTTTCCTGCTGTCCATCTCTGTCACCTCTGCGCTTTTATGTAATCTCACTTCAAGCGGCTGCTGCCGGGCGGGGATTCTTTCCGGCTGTCCGCGCACCGGTCCGCAATCCGCAAAAGTCCCGGCAGACAGGCGTCGAAAAACATCCTGTAAGCTTTACAGAAATAATTCTCCCCCTCCGCCGCACCCATTCCGCACCGGTGCCTGCGGCAGCCTCCCCGGCACAGACGGAAATAGCCGCATGCTCTGCATTCCGGCGTATGATTTACGGAGCGCTCCGAGAATTTCAGCTCCCGCCGCTTTCTCTCAATCTCGGCAGTTTCCTCCGTTCTCAGATTCCCCAGACAGTATTCATCCATTGCGTAAAAATCACAGGGATACACGCTGCCGTCCGCCTCCACCACGGTCTGACGGCTGCAGTATCCCCGCTGTTCGCAGGACTCAGGCTCTTTCCCCAGGAGAATTCCGATATAATTTTCAAACTGTCTGATATAGGGTTGGATCCCTTTTTTCACATCGATTTCCCACAGCTCGAACAGGTCGATGAGGAACTGTCCGTAGGCTTCGGGAGACAGGGAGTATTCCCGGCTGCCCTGCTTCTCCCACACGGGATCCAGACAAGCGATATACTGCTGCCAGCCAAAGCCCAGCTTTCTGTACTGCTCGTAGATTCGCCTGATCTTCGGGGCCGTCCTGCCGTTCACCACGGTCAGCACGTTGAAATCCACCCCGGCTTTTTTCAGCCGCTCCGCCCCGGCCAGAACGCGGAAATAGGTTTCCTCCCCCCGGGCGTCCCTGCGGAAAGCGTCATGTGCCGCCTTAATCCCGTCCACAGAAAGCCCCACCAGGAAGTGATTTCCGGCGAAGAAGTCACACCATTCCTCGTCCAGCAGATAGCCGTTGGTCTGGAGGGCGTGGGAGATTACAAGCCCTCTGTCATTGCAGACGCGCTCCGTTTCCAGCCACTCCCTGTAGAACGCCAGCCCTGCCAGCGTGGGCTCCCCGCCCTGAAAGGCGAAAGTACATCCTCCCTCTGCGGAGGCCAGGCTTTTTCGGATGACCTGCTCCATGGTCTCCCTGTCCATGACTCCCCGCAGGGGCTGCTGTCTATGGCTCATCTCATCCGCGTAAAAACAATAGCTGCAGCGCATATTGCACAGTCCGGAGACCGGCTTTACCATTATACATTCCATCACATTTCACCTGTTTGACTGCTTTGGCCGTCCTAGAGTTCCCGCTGCGCTTCCCCCATGGCTCTTGCGGTTTCGCTTACGCTTTCCCCATGGCTCCTGCGGTTTCGCTTACGCTTCCCCCGGGTACTTTTCCAGGAGCAGCGGGATGCCGTATGCCCGAGGCGTGTCTTCAATCCGCTTGATATAGGCGGAGAGCTGTCCCCTGCAGTGCTCCGGCCCGCCCTCCCGCATCACGGTCCACATGGGATCCGCATCATATCGGGAGCTCTTCATCATGGCATCGTTCCAGTCCAGAATCATCTTGGCCCCGCGTGCGCAAAGTTCCGGATGCTCCGCCGCCAGGTTGTGCTGCTGATGGGGATCTTCCCGAATGTCAAAGAGCATCTCCTCAGGCAGCAGATGGTATCCTCCGTGTACAGTGCGGATATAGAGATAATCCTCAAAGCGCACGCTCCGCTGGCAGACATGGGCGCACTGGGTCAGCACCACGCAGGACTTTGCGCAGTCCGTGCCGTCCCGAAGAGCCGCCGCAAAGGAAACACCGTCATAACAATACCTGTCTCCCCACATCTGCGTGCCCAGCAATTCCTGAACGGTGGGAGCCAGATCCGTATTGTCATGGAAGCCCTTTACCACCGCGCCTTTCCTCATTCCGGGCCAGCGGATGATCAGCGGGATCCTGCAGACTGGCTCGTCCGCCATTCCATGCTCGCCGTATACGCCGAATTCTCCCAGATCCTCCCCGTGGTCGGCAGTGATGATCACGGCCAGATCGTCGTCATACAGCCCGTGCTCTCTCAGCCACCCCAGAATTAAGCCGATGTTGTCGTCAGTATAGCGCACGCCCTTGTCATACTCGTTCAGGAAAGCCTTTGCCTCCTCCAGACTGCTGAGCCTGCCGGGGTGCTTTGGCCAGGCCTCAAAGCGGTCATCGTTCCACATATTGATCTCGTTGGCACCGTGAGGACCGATGTGAAGCAGATGCTCGGCAAAAATTTCCTCCGTAATCCAGTCGTCCGGAAGAGCCGTTTCCTCAAAAGGACATTTGTAATCCGCCGGCGTCCTGTAGGGCGTGTGGGGATCCCAGAAATGCACATGCATCATCCAGTTGTCCTTTTCTCCGTTTCTCTCCAGCCAGTCCAGGACCTGGGGCGTCACCATCTCCGCGGACTCCCCGCCTCTACGTCCTACGTTGTAGCACTCGTGAAAACCGGCGTTGAACCACCAGGCGCTGTGCCGTTCTGCAAAGGTGGAGAAAGACACCGTATGCATACCGGCTCTGCGAAACTGCATGAACAGGCCGTTCTCCGACATATCGTCGGTAAAGCTCCGGGAAGCGCCCTGAAGCCGCATATCCGCCGCCGTCCCCCCATGTCCCACGATTCCGTTATGTATGCCGTAGAGACCGCTGATCATGGAGGCCCGGGAGGGCAGGCAGGGCGCGTTGGGGCAGTAGTAATCCTCAAAGCGCACTCCCTCCGCGGCCACCCCGTCCATCACCGGGGTGGTATCCCGCCCATAGCCGTAACACCCCATATGATTCGCCCGCAGCGTATCTATGTCGAACATCAATACCCTCATCCGCTCCTCCTTTCGGCCATTTTCCCGCACTGACGGGAGGCGGCCGCCCGTTGAAATTATGATTGTGATTATATCTTATCCCATGGGCAAAGTCAACGAATATATTGCCCTGCAGGAGCCGGGGAGGTTGCTGTTTATGGGCAGTTCCGCGAGGTGTTTTCGTGCGTATTTTGTGCGAAAATTACCGAAAGCTATTATGCCCCCAGCAGCGGGACGGTTCCTGTATTCATTGCAGACAGAGGGGCCATGCGCGCAATGTCTTTGCACATGCCATAGAGAACGGCTCCTTTTGTGTCATCCGGGCAACTGATACAAAAAGGAAGCGCTTTCTTGGCAGCGGCTTTCCAAAAAACGAGACATTTGACATCAGGATCACAAGGCTCCTTTGCAATAAAACAAAGACATGGCTCGTCAAATGACATTATCCCCCCGCCTGTTCTGGGGTTCGTTCCCATATGGCGCTCTATTCCTATATTAAGACTGTTTATTCAATTTTTAGCGTTCTTAACTAACTGACATTGACCGTGAGCAGTACCCCAAAATGCCACCAAGTAATTCCATTTCAAAAACCCCTTGACATTCCGCCCCTCCCGCGTTATACTCTCCTTACTTCAAGACAAAAAGGCTTTGACGAGGAGTAGTAAATAGCAGGGATTTCACAGAGAGAGGATGTTTGGTGCGAATCCTCATTGAACTGTTATCGAAGCAGCCTCCGAGCTGTGAACCGAACGGATCCGTCCCAGTAGGCTTCAACGGAGTTCCCCCGTTAACACAGGAAGCAATATCGGAGCAATCCCGTATTGGCAAAGTGCAGAGAAATCTGAAATTAGGTGGTAACACGGACAAGTAGGTTCGCCCTGAGTCGGCAAATATGCCGGCCCGGGGCTTTTTGTTTTGGAAAAAAACAAAAAGGAGAAAGCCATGACCGCACAAGAATTGAGAACCATGTATCTAAACTTTTTCAGGGAAAGGGGGCACAGGGAGATTCCCTCGGCCTCCCTGCTTCCGGAGAACGACCCTACCGTCCTGTTCACCACGGCCGGGATGCATCCCCTGGTACCCTATCTGCTGGGGGAAAAGCATCCTCTGGGGAGACGTCTGACAGATGTCCAGAAATGCGTCAGGACATGCGATATCGACGAAGTGGGAGACGACGTCCACCTGATCTTCTTCGAGATGATGGGCAACTGGTCTCTGGGGGATTACTCCAAGGAGGAATCCGTCTCCATGAGCTTTGAATTCCTGACGCAGTGCCTCCATATCCCGCCCGAGCGCCTGGCCGTGACCGTGTTCGCCGGGGACGCCGGGATGCCCCGCGACCAGGAGACCGAGCGGCTCTGGAAAAGCCACGGCCTGACGAATGAGCAGATCTTTCCCTATGGCAGGGAGGAGAACTGGTGGGGACCCGTGGGGCACACAGGCCCCTGCGGCCCGGACACGGAGATCTTCTACGACTGCGGAAAGCCCAAATGCAGCGAAAGCTGCGGCCCGGCCTGTCACTGCGGGAAATATGTGGAGATCTGGAACAATGTATTTCTACAGTTCAATCAGGAGGAGGACGGACGCTTTACCGAGCTGAAGCAGAAAAACGTGGACACCGGCATGGGACTGGAACGGGTCCTGACCATCCTGAACGGAAAGACAAATGTCTATGAGACGGAGCTGTTTTGGCCCCTCATGGAACGGCTTGAAGCGCTTTCGGAAAGCCGGGGAAAGCACATTCCGCAGAGAGACAGGCGGATCATCGCGGAGCATGTCAGAGCCGTCACCTTTATCCTGGGGGACCCGAAGCGAATCGCCCCGTCCAACACGGAACAGGGCTATATCCTAAGGCGCCTCATCCGCAGAGTCATACGCCTGTTCCAGAAAGCCGGAATCGAATCCGACTGTCTGTGCAGCCTCTCGGACATTATCATCGGCCAGTACCGGGACGTATACCCGGAGCTGGGGGAGAACAGGGACTTTATCCTGGAGGAGCTGCGAAAGGAACACGCCCTGTTCTCCAGAACCCTGGAGGAGGGGCTTCGGAAAGCCAATCGGTATCTGGACAGTCTCGGGGCGGGCAGCCCTGGGGAAGACAGTCTTGCGGCGGATCCTGCCGGGGGCCGGATAGAGACCATGCTCAGCGGAGAGCTCGCGTTCAAGCTCTATGACACCTATGGATTCCCGATTGAGTTCACGGCGGAACTTGCCAGAGAGCGGGGCTTTTCCGTGGACGAAGAGGGTTTTAGGCAAAAATTTGAAGAGCACCAGGAGAAGTCCAGGAAAGCCTCCGCCGGAAAGTTCGCAGGGGGGCTGGCGGAGCACAGCGCAGAGACCGCCAGGCTCCACACCGCCACCCATCTGCTGGGCGCAGCGCTTCGAAAGGTGCTGGGGGAGGAGGTGGCCCAGAGGGGCAGCAATATCACCGCCCAGCGCCTGCGCTTCGATTTTTCTTACGCCAGAAAAGTCACAAAAGAGGAACTGGCCCGGGTGGAGGCAATCGTAAACCAGGCCATCTCCCGGAAAATAGACGTGGTGCTGGAGGAAATGTCTCCCCAGGAGGCCTGGCGCACCGGAGCCGTGGGAGTCTTCTCCGAGAAGTACGGGGACTTGGTCAAAGTGTATGCCATCCCCGGATATTCCAGGGAGATCTGCGGCGGCCCCCACGCGGGCAACACCGGGGAGCTGGGCAGATTCCGGATCCTGAAAGAGGAGGCCTCCTCGGCAGGCGTCAGGCGGATCAAGGCGGTGCTGGAACCGGACGGGGGCTGATGCCCCTCCGGTCATCCTTTCCCCTTTGTCCTCCCCCATAGAACGGTTCCTGGGCAGCCGCGCCGGGAACACAACGCCGGCCGGAGCGCCCGTTTTCAGGTTGGCCCCGGCGCTCCCGGCGCTGTCCCCGCCGGCCCCGGGCCGTAACTTTACCCCGCTGCCTCACAGGTGTTCCCGAAATCTTTCCACATGCTCAAACACTTTCCGTATCTCATCGGGAATCCGGATTCCGGCAGGGCACATGGACAGGCAGGGCATATCCGTGCATTTCCGGCACTGTCCGGCGCTCTCCCGGATTCCCAGATTCAGTTTCCGCAGCGCCCAGTGATCCTTTCCCAGGAAGAAATAATTGTACTGGCGGAAAACAGTGTGTATCTCCGTCCCATACGGACAGCGGCACCTCTGGCAGCGGTCACAGGGAATGGGAGAAAAGTCTTTTTCCAGAACAGACAGCACCTGTTCAAAATCCGGGGCCACAGTTCCGCGTCCGCCTCCCCGGATAAAGGCCGCATCCGCCTGTTCCACGGTGCCGATTCCCACCAGGGCGCTTGATACCGGATAGGACAATACGCTGTCAATCAGGAGCTTTGGCGGGAAGAAATCCGTAAGAATCCCGGCTGCGTATACCTTGTTCACCAGCAGGCCTTTGTGCCAAAAAGCCGGCTCCTCCCTGATCCTGTCCAGCATCCCCCGCTCCAGCAGATTGCCGCTGCCCTGTAGCACATCCACCCTTGGGTCATTGGCGCCTCTCAGGAGGATGTCATAATAATGGGACGCCAGTCCCGTGAATCGGATCCGCCCCTCCTCTTTCAGCTGGCTGAGGGCATCCAGAGCCCCTCCTTTCCGGAAAATCTCCTCCTCATGGTCCCAGTCCGCCTGATGGACGAAGTAGATGTCCGGCCGTGTCCCAAGGTTTTCACAGGATTCCAGCACTGCCATGTACATCTCATTGCCGTCAAAAAACCGTGCCTTGTCCGAGATGATGATTTTGTCTCTTTTGCTGCCGGATGCAAATTTCCCCGTTTTTCGTTCCGCATCCCCATATTCCGGGACAATGGCCGTATCATACAGATTACAGCCTAACCGGAAAGCATGCTCCATCACAGCCAGGGCCTGTTCGTCACTGAGATTATAATAATCGGGAAGAACCGGCACGCTGCCCTTTAAGACGGGGATCGTGCCGAAGCTGACCTCTGAGACCATCAGACCGGTGCTTCCCAGTTTACGATACCGCATAGCTTCCTCCTGTCCACGGCTCCCGTTTTCGGAACCTGTTCTCTGTGCAGCAGTGCCTGCCCCGAGACTGCCTCAAATCTGCCGGTTCTCCTGACGCCGGCCCAGGGCAGCACCCTTTTACGGTCTGCCTGTCACGCCCGCAAACGCCCGCTCCTCCACCAGGACGCCCTCCAGGACGGCCGACATCTCAAGGTTTCTGCAGAAAGCAAACGCCTCTCTCCCGATCCGCTTCAGCGTGGACGGCAGCTGAACCCTCTCCAGGCTTTGACACCGGAAAAATGCCCTCTCAGGCAGCTCTTCTATCCCTTCCGGCAGCAAGATTTCTCTCAGGGAAGTGCAGTTTTCAAAGGCGCCTGCGCCGATCTCGGCAAGGCGTTCCGACAGCTGTATCTCCTCCAGGCTGCCGCACCCCGAGAATGCCCTGCTCCCGATGGCTCTCACGTTTTGGGCCCCGCATACCCTCCGCAGCCACTTGCAGCCGGCAAAAGAATTCCTGCCCAGGGAAGCCACCGTCCGCGGCAGGAGAACTTCCGTCAGAAGATTTCCGTCCTGAAAGACATTGTCCCCGACGGCAGTGATCCCTTCGGCCACGAGAAGCCTGGAAATATTGCCGGTACACTCAACCAGCACATCATTTTCATCTGTTTTGAAGCAGTTGAGCCTGTCCCGTACGGCCTGCTCTGCCAGCGCCGGCAGCTCTTTCTTTCGGTCCGAAATCCCCTCGAACACAATCGCAGTACCGTCCGCCAGCACCAGTTCTTTCAGGAAAATACAGTTCCGGAAAGCATAGGCCTCCACCCTTGTCCGGTCCGATAAGAAGCGGATTTTCTCTATCTCCATGCCCCCTGCAAACGCCCATCCGCAGACCAGGCGGATATCCCTGGGGACAACCGCCTCCCCCCGGCAGCCGGAACCGTCCAAAAGCATGCGGTTCACCACCACCATGGGCGATCTCTTCCTCTGCCTCTCCATCCACGCCGTCTTGTGGAAAGCCCTGGCCCCGATGTATTCCACCGTTTCCGGGATGCTTATCTGCTCTAGCATCAGGCGGTCCTGAAAAACTTCCGCCCGTATCTGCCGTATCCCCTCCGGAATCCTCAGAATGCGCCCAAGCCCTCTGTACCCGCAGAGAATCTCCTCTTTTTCCACCTCAAAGCAGCTGAGGGCGCTGTGGAAGATCAGGCGCACGGTTTCCGGCAGCTTTTCCGACAGGATATCCCTGTATGCACAAAGTTCCCACACCTGCCCGTGCAGTACCACCCGGCTCAGGGCGGTACTGCCGGAAAACGCATATTCACAGAGCCGAATGCTCCCCTGACTTCCCGCAAGGATGATCCGTTCCAGGCGGCCGCAGTCCTCAAATCCATGGGGATGTACCAGGACATGATCGTTCAGCCGGATCTCTTCCAGCATGTCGCAGTCCTGGAACGCGTAGCTCCCGATTTCTTCGGCCCACCGCAGATCAAAGCTTTCCAGCTTCCCGCAGCCGCTGAAGCAGGAATCTTCCACCCTGGACACCTCTTTGCACAGGCATTCCTCCAGATTCCCGCAGCCCTCAAAAAGCCTTTTGCTCAAAACGGTTATGCCTCTAAGCTCTGCCCTC
>ERZ808051.1745-NODE-1745-length-13105-cov-8.560101_pt1 | contig 13105 bp, 10 predicted proteins | sample MGYA00380199_ERZ808051 | MGnify/ENA primary metagenome ERZ808051 (study PRJEB31490, sample SAMN06133391) | mouse gut metagenome | isolation source: J11 | host: mice | place: China: Chengdu | collected 2015-05 ...
ATTGGTGATAACATCTGTAAAAGGTCAATAATTAATTAAAATGTAGCTAAAATCGATTTGTAGTGCGATTGCCCTGATACATCAAAGTGCCTTAGCTTATCGTTTGGTAATAAAACACTGACAACCAACGCGTATTATAATAGTAAGGTACATAATGAGGATAGTAGCTCTAGGGAATGGACTTCTCCCTCTATCCTAGCATGACTCTGCCATTTTTAGAGTAGCGACATCCGTCTATCTGCCCATAATCTAGGCCAATATGTTAGACTATACGGCAGGCTCAGTTCCTATATCATGAGCCAAATAAACAACTATGCTTATTGGCCATTATTGACTAATACCCTTATTAAATGTAAAGCTAAAATAACAGTGAAAACTTAAGGTTATGGCTAAAACCAGTTTTCCTTAAGCCTTAAATCACTGTCAAAAACACTATAAAAACAAACTCATCAAGTAACACACAGGAATGAATATGAGCTTAACTCTTTCAGTATCTAAAACCTTGCCAAAACTGGCGTCAAAAAAACTACTAAAAAAAGCGCCTGCCAACAATGACACTCAAAGCCACTGCTTAGCGGTATTGGTCGATGACAAAGCCAACTTAATTGGTAATTTCAAAGGGTTAGAAGCCTATCAGCAACGTATCGAAGATTTAATCGCTGTCTCTGACTTCAGTGGCAAGCTTGGTGAAACAGTAGCAGACTTTGCGTTATCAGCCGATGCCAAAAAAGCACCACTACAACTTTTATTAGTGGGCGTGGGCAAACCTGAGAAAATCAATTCAACTTCTATTCAAAAGATTGCCACAGCCCTTTATAAGAATACTCACAAACGTGTGACCAACTTAGCAGTGGCTATCGGTAATGACCTATCTGATGAAAGCCTTCAACAGTTAGCCTTAGAATTACTAAACGCCAGCTATCGCTTTGATAAATATAAAGCGGAAACTTCTGAACCAAAGCTGTCTGAAGTCACTTTGGTATCTGCTAGCGTATCACAAGAAACCGTTGATTATGTGGCTGCCGTTCACAGTGGTCAATCTTTGGCACGTGATGTGGCCAATGAGCCAGGTAACATTTGCTTCCCAGCGTACATGGCAGACCAAGCAAAAGAGTTGGCCAAAGCTTATCCAAACCTATTGAAAGTGACGGTACTGGGCGAAAGCGAAATGGAAGAGCTGGGCATGAATTGCTTCTTGTCTGTGTCTCGCGGCTCTGTTCGTGAAGGTCAACTGGTTATCCTTGAATACCAAGGTCAAAACCAAGCCATCACCAATTCAGGTTCAAACAGCTTCACGGATACCTTAGCTAATAACATCAAAGCTGTGGCTGACAAATTACCGAAAAAAGCGGCTAAAGCCAAAAAGGTGGATGCCGATGCAGAGTCTGTAGAAGAGAACTTCGATGCTCCTATCGTATTAGTGGGTAAAGGCGTAACTTTCGACTCAGGTGGTATCTCAATCAAACCAGGCGCTGCCATGGATGAGATGAAATTCGACATGGGTGGTTCAGCTTCTGTATTAGGAACGATTAAAGCGTTATGTGAAGCGCGTCTGCCTATTAACGTAGTCGGTGCCCTAGCTTGTGCAGAAAACATGCCATCAGGTGAAGCTACTCGCCCAGGCGATATCGTGAAAGCTATGAACGGTATGAACGTTGAAATTCTAAACACCGACGCAGAAGGCCGTTTAGTCCTAGCCGATACGCTATGCTACGTTCAGCGTTATAACCCACGTGCCATCATCGATGTGGCCACGCTAACAGGTGCTTGTGTGATTGCCTTAGGTCATGTACGCTCAGCGGTATTTAGTAATGATGAAGACGTACTATTTGAACTAGAAAACGCCAGTGATCAGTCAGGTGACCTAATCTGGCACATGCCTCTTGATGACCAGTATCAAAGCCAGTTGGACTCTCCAATGGCTGATATCCAAAACATTGGTGGCCGTGCCGCTGGTGCTGTAACCGCTGCGTGCTTCTTATCTCGCTTCATCGAAGAAGATCAAGCATGGGCTCACTTAGACATCGCAGGCACTGCTTGGAATTCAGGTAAAGAGAAAGGCGCAACAGGCCGTCCAGTTCCTTTATTCATGCAGTATCTAAAAAATATGTCTCAGCAGTAATCTGACTGCTAGACGTATGAAAGCTGCTTATGCAAATTAGTTTTTATGTCCTCGGTGAGCGTTATATGAAACATGACGCCACCGCAGCAAGCACCGTTTCAGCTGTTAATGCTGAGGCGGTGCTCAACTTTGTGTGTCGATTAACCCAAACAGTCTTGAATAAAAGCGAAAACAGCTTAGTTATCATTGATGACCAAAATGATCGACTTCGTAAATTAGACGAGCAACTGTGGTCTTTTGATGCTACCAGCTTTATCCCTCATACTCTTATTTCTGATGTCCATGATGATCAAGTCACTGCAGACAAACTTTCTGCCCCTGTGACGCTACTCTCCTCTTTGCCGCAAAGCTTCGATGGTGTGGTTTTGAACCTAGCCCCTACTGCCCTTGCTTTGTCCAAAAATGGCGCTCTGCCTGAACGGGTTTTAGAAATCATCACGCCTGATGAGGTGAGCAAACAGCAAGGCCGTGATAAATACCGAGCCTATCGTGATTTAGGTTTTGAGCTTATTTACTATCCAATTAATTAAGCACCATCCAATCAATTAAATACTGCCCCCTCAATTAAGCCAATTATCTGTGCAAACTCAGACAGATACCGGACATTAGCCGGCTTTTTTGTGCCTATTATTAAAACCAATTTGTAGTTATCTGTTGCAGTCGAGTTTAACTTTTGTATAATCAGGGCATAATCTGATTATGTGATAGTGCTTAGCGGAGCAACGTTTACTAAAATTTTACTGGCAATGTCTCTTAAAACTCTATCTCTCAATCAAATCATATAACCTAAAGATATTTGGGCATGGGCTTTAAGCTTATGCACTTTATGTTTTTATTTTTTTATTTTTAGTGCTGACTTATTTTGAGTTAGTACTTATATGGAGAGCTTATGAGAGCCCTTATTGACATGTACCAACGCATCGGCTTGGTGCCTCTAATTATTATTGGGCTAGTAATTGGTATCTTAATAGGCTGGCTATTGCCTTCAGTTGGTATCGCATTGGGGCTACTTGGTAGCTTATTTGTGGGTGCCCTAAAGGCTGTGGCTCCTATTTTGGTATTCATTTTGGTTATGGCTGCAGTCAGTCAGCACCAAGGTGAAAGCCAAGTTCATGTAAAACCTGTGTTAATCATGTACATTTTTGGCACCTTCATGGCCGCCCTAACTGCTGTAGTAGCCAGCTTTGCCTTCCCAACCGAGCTTATTGGTCTAAATACCATTGAAGCGGTTGCGGACCAAGCCCCACCTTCTGGGTTAAAAGAAGTATTAACCACGCTACTTATGAACTTAGTAGATAACCCAGTTAATGCTATCGCTAGTGCCAACTATATGGGTATTTTAGCTTGGGCATTAATCATTGGTTTTGCTCTACGTAAAGCTTCTGCCACTACCCGCACTATGGTAGCTGACTTATCAGAAGCCATCTCTAATGTGGTGCGCTTTGTCATCGCATTCGCCCCTATCGGTATCTTAGGCTTAGTGGCCAATACCATTGCTGAAACCGGCTTTGGTGTCTTAGCAAGCTATGGTCGTCTGCTAACGGTACTGCTTGGCTCTATGCTATTTATCGCCTTAGTCGTCAACCCAATCATTGTGGCCTTTAGCATTCGTAGAAACCCATATCCACTGGTATTTAAGTGCTTACGTGAGTCAGGGATTACAGCGTTCTTTACCCGTTCGTCAGCAGCTAACATCCCAGTAAACATGAACTTAGCCAAGAAACTTGGCTTGCATGAAGACACTTACTCAGTGACTCTACCTTTAGGTGCGACCATCAATATGGCCGGTGCTGCCATCACTATTAACGTGTTGACTTTAGCGGCCGCTCATACCTTGGGTATCTCAGTCGACTTCGGCTCAGCCTTACTGCTAAGTGTGGTTGCTACTGTCGCTGCTACCGGTGCTTCAGGCGTAGCAGGGGGCTCTTTACTACTTATTCCACTGGCTTGTAGCTTATTCAACATTCCTAACGATATCGCTATGCAAGTTGTGGCGATCGGCTTTATCATTGGTGTGGTGCAAGACTCAGCAGAAACGGCCCTTAACTCGTCAACAGACGTATTATTTACCGCAGCCGCTGACCCAGTGATGAAAAGCAAAACCGCTTAAGCGTTAAATAAATCAAATAGCCTTAAAAAAAGAGGCCCCAAATTTGGGGCCTCTTTTTTTGCAACAATAAAGTCAATTATTTTGGTTTAATTTCGACCTCAATGGTATGTACCGCTTGCATTGACGCTTGCTGCTGACGCTTGAACTGACGCAGCTGCTCTACTTCTTCTAACAGCTCCAAAATCAGTCCAATGGCTGGGATACTGGCATCAAAGTCACGACTTAAGCGTGAGGCACGACGCACTGTAGCCAACTGATAACCGGTAAATTGCTGGGTTTCTGGCACATCATATTCGATGACATTTTCTTCAATTAACGCCATTACCCAATTACGCTCAGCACCACAAGCGGCAACGAGCTCATCTAAGGTCATGATAATATCGTTAAATTCATTAGAATGTTTCATGATAACCGTCCCTCTTGTCGTTATATTTTTAGCGCTTTATAGTGATATCAGCGAAGCTTTGCTTTAAAGCTTCATACGCTTGCTGTTGGGCTTCGGTACTCACCTCTGGGTTAACAATATTTAAAGTCAGGTATAGGTCGCCTGCCTGCTTGGCTGGGATACCTTTGCCTTTAACTCTTAAGTGGCTACCAGACTTACTGTTTTTGGGAATAGTTACCCCCAAGGTCCCTGCTGGGGTGCTGACATTAATCTTCTCACCTAAAGCGGCTTCCCAAGGGGTGATATTGACCGTCTGATAGACATCAGTGCCTTCTAAGCGGATGTTGTCATCATGTTGGATCATCACTTTTAAGAATAAATCACCATTTTTGCCACCGCCGTAGCTTGCAGCACCTTGACCACTTAAGCGGATTTGCTTGCCTTCAGTGATTCCTTTAGGGATTTTTATCTTCAAGGTTTTTTGTTCATGACTTACCGTGCCATCTGCCTGACGGGTAGGAACATTTAGCTTAATACTATAGTCATCGCCTTTATAGACCGAGTCTAAGCTGACACTAATCTCTGCGTGTTGGTCTTGACCAGGCGTAGGACCCGCTTGTTGAAAGGCACCGCCAAAGTGATCAAAACCTTCAAAGCCAGATTGTGCCGATTGGCGAGATGACCTAGCCCCGCCCCTACCACCACCAAAGGCTGAGAAGATATCGTCAAAGCGGAAGCTGCCACTACCAAAAGGGGCGCCCTCGCCGAATTGATCTTTAATGTCTTCCCATCTAAAGCCACCTTGCCCGCCTGCGCCGCCAAAGCCACCAGCCCCACCGAAACCGCCTGCCCCGGCAAAGGGATTGGCTTGCATTGCATCATACTGTGCCCGCTTTTCAGGGTCACGTAAGGTCTCATAGGCATTGTTGATTTCTGCAATTTTTTCGTCGGCATCTTTGGCCTTGCTCACATCCGGGTGGTACTTACGCACCAACTTACGGTAAGCCTTTTTGATATCGTTGTCTGAGGCATCTTTACTGACACCTAAAACATCATAAAAACTTTTTTCTGCCATTATTATTATCCTTTTAAGCGTTTTAATCTAAAAAATCAGCTCTTAGGTTATATATAAGGGCTGCTAATCAATATTTCACGGTCTATCAAGCAAGTTTGTCGAATTTATCAGCTACAGTGTCCTACGACTGTATCACGCCCGTACTAGGCTTCATACTGTTCAAGTTCAGTCATGGCCATAAGCATCTCTTCTTCAAGCTCTGCTTGTTGCTGCTGCAATGACGCCTGCTCATCCAGTAGTTTTAACAGCTCTTCTTTACGGGCATCTTCATAAAGCGTGGTATCGGCCAGCTTTAATTCCAAATCCGCCAAACCAGCACTGACTTTATCTAGCTTCTTCTCTGCTTGCTCAATACGCTTACGAATCGGTGCTGTAAGCTTACGCTGCTCTGCAGCCAGCTTGCGGCGCTCTTCTTTGCTAAGCTGAGGCTCTTCTGCCTTCGCCTTGGCTTCTGCAGCCCTTCTCTCCTCCTCTGCTTTCTTCGCAGCCTGGTTTGACGCAGCTTTGGCATCACGAGATTCTTTTGCCGCCTCTTTGGCATCTGACTTACGCTGCTCAGACAGCCATTTGCCATAATCTGAGACATCCCCTTCAAACTCTTGTAGCTTGCCGTCATGCACCAGATACAGCTCATCACACACGTTGGCGATTAACTCTCGGTCATGCGATACCAGAACCACTGCCCCAGCGAAGCCTTGCAGCGCCATCGTCAACGCTTGACGCATTTGTAAGTCTAAGTGGTTGGTCGGCTCATCCAGCACCAATACGTTAGGCTTTTGCCATACGATTAACGCCAAAGTTAGACGGGCACGCTCACCACCCGAGAAGAGTTTGCTTGGGGTATCAATACGATCACCACGGAAATCAAAGCTGCCCAAGAATGAACGCAGCTCAGCGTCAGAAGTCTTGCCAGCGATACGACGCATCATAATCATTGGCGTGGCTTCAGCATCCAAGCTGTCCATCTGATGCTGGTTAAAGTAGCCAATATGCAGCGTGTCTGAAACTTTATAACTGCCGGTTAACGGCTCAAGCTCACCGACCAAAGCTTTAATCAAGGTCGATTTACCCGCGCCATTCATCCCGAGTAAGCCAATACGCGTGTCTGGCGTAATCTGTAAGCTGGCGTCTCTTAAAATCGGCGTCTCACTATAACCAATGTCTGCTGATTTTAATGAAATCAGCGGCGAGCTCATGTGACTCGGCTCATAAAACTGGAAAGTAAAGGGGTTATCGGCCATCACAGGCGATAAATCAGCCATACGCTCAAGCTGCTTGATGCGGCTCTGTGCTTGCTTTGCCTTTGATGCTTTGGCTCTAAAACGGCGCACAAAGTCTTCTAAATGAGCTTTGGTTTCTTGCTGTTTTTCAAACGCTTGCTGCTGCTGCGCCAGACGCTCACTACGGGTGCGTACGAACTGTGAATAGTTACCGGTATATAAAGTCAGACGCTGATTTTCAACATGAAGAATATAACTGATGGTGGCATCTAAGAAGGTTTGGTCATGCGAGATAAGTAGTACGGTGCCATCAAATTTATTAATCCACTCCTCAAGCCATAAGATGGCATCCAAGTCTAAGTGGTTGGTGGGCTCATCGAGCAATAGCAAATCAGCGCGGCTCATCAAGGTCTTAGCCAAGTTAAGACGCATGCGCCACCCCCCAGAGAAGTCATTCACTGGCAGGTCATGTTGATTGGGCTGAAACCCTAATCCGGCCATAATTTGAGCCGCGGTGGTCGGCGTACGATAGCCATCAATTTCATCAAAGCGTTGATAAAGGTGTGCAATTTCATCATCACTTAAGCTATCAGGGGCTAGCATCTTCTGATTAAGCTCATACCACTCTTTATCCCCACTTAGCACATAGTCGATGGCCGGCTGAGCACTGCCCTCCACTTCCTGCGCCATATGCGCCACTTCCCAGCCGCTAGGAATACTGATATTACCGGCATCCACAGTTAACTCATCGGTGGTACGCTCCCCCATATAGGTCAGAATCACCCCAAATAAGGTGGATTTTCCAGTACCATTATTACCGGTTAACCCCACTTTTTGGCCAGGGTGTATTTGGAAGGTGGCGTCTGAAAATAGTATTCTGCCATCACGGCGGACACTGACTTTGTTAAATTCAATCATGGATATTCATTCACTTTTTGGTTAATGCTAAGCGGGATAGGCAGCTTATTGGTTTGGGACGATGCTCTACAAAATTTGCAACAAAAAAGACACAGTTAATCTGCTAAGAGACATTGAAAATCAAGCATTATGCCTCATTATGTTATACTGAATGACTAATTATTTAAATAATCGTAAAATCAGTACCAACCCTGGCCACTTAATGTCTGTAATAAAGGGTAATCTGTCCGTAAAGCACGCCCATTGTAAGAAATTTACCGTCATCTTTATAGTAAGTTATCTTTAACAAACCGTGTTCCTAAAAACAGCCTCTTTATTATCGAACACAGGACTAGGCCAACTTTTGATTTTACGTTAAGTGAAGTTTTACACTTTACGAGGATATTATGACTACCATTACCATAACTGACAGTGCGGCGAATAAAGTTCGCAAATTACGTGAAGAAGAAGGTGATAAAAACCTTATGCTACGAGTGTATGTCACTGGTGGCGGCTGTTCGGGGTTTTCATATGGATTTAATTTCGCTGAGGAAGAAGGCGAAGACGATGCCAGCTTTGAAAACGACGATGTGACCTTATTGGTAGACTCGCTAAGCTATCAATATCTACAAGGCTCGACGGTAGACTACACAGAAGGGTTAGAAGGCGCTCGCTTTATTGTCACCAACCCTAATGCGACGACCACTTGTGGCTGTGGCTCTTCATTCTCTATTTAATTGAGCCCGATTGGCTTTGGCTCAAAATTGATTCTAAGCCATAATGCATGACAAGTCTGATTATGACCGCTACAAGCTCTCGTTTGTTATTGTAGCGGTTATTTTTTTATTAATTTTTTGATACCTTGTTTTTGATAACTCGCCCAAACCTAGTTTATCTAGGTTTAGGTGAGTATTAACCTAGCTTTTGGCTGTCATTTGTAAACTTACATGATTTTTTAATAGGTTTAAGCTACACTAAATCGATATATAAGTGGCTCATTTGGGCCTATAAAAACTACATTACCCTACCTTAGCGCTATTAATTGCTCTAAATTAGTAAGCCGTGGGGTGCCTATTTGATTTTGAGATATAGTATGACTGAAGTAACCGACACCTCAACAAACCTAAACCAGCCTTCGATTATCCCCTCATGGCTTTCAAGCAAACATTTAGCAGGCATGTTGCGTGGTATTGAAAAAGAGGGATTAAGAATGCAGTCGGATGGCTTCCTAGCCCAGACCCCGCATCCTGAATCATTAGGCTCAAAGTTGACCCACCCTTATATTACTACTGACTACTCTGAGAGCCTATTAGAGCTAATCACCTCTCCCAAATCTACCGTGGCCGAAACCTTAAACATGCTGCGTGAGTTGCACGTTTTGGTTTATCAATCGCTTGAAGAAGGCGAGCTGATGTGGCCACTGTCTATGCCTTGTATGCTGTCTTCAGATGACAACGACATTCCTTTAGCGGAATATGGCAACTCTAATGTGGGCCGTCTCAAGACCCTTTATCGTAGTGGCCTAGGCATTCGCTATGGTCGCCGTATGCAAACCATTGCTGGCTTGCATTATAACCTGTCTTTTGGCGATGATTTATTCAGCGCTTGGCGAGACAGTCTGCCGACAGAAGAACAAGCAGGTTCACTCACTGAATTTAAGAATATCAAGTACTTAGCTCTTATTCGTAACTTTAAGCGCATGAGCAGCTTGGTGTTGTATTTAACGGGAGCCAGTCCTTCAGTCTGCCCGTGTTTCCTTACCGGACGTGAGCATGACTTAACGCCGATGAATAAGACCACTTACTATAAGCCAAAAGCGACCAGCCTCCGCATGAGTAAGCTTGGCTATACCAATAGCGTGCAAGATCAGCTTGATATTCGTTATAACAACCTGCCGGAATACGTGGCCGGACTACGTAAAGCGATTAACACCCCCTTCTCAGGCTTTAGTGAATTAGGGTTAGATGATGAGCAAGGAAATCCTATTCAGATTAACGATCATATCTTGCAAATCGAGAATGAGTACTACAGCCCTATTCGCCCGAAGCAAATTGCAGAGTCAGAAGAGACACCAAGCCATGCGCTAGAGTCGCGTGGTATCGCTTATGTTGAATTTAGATCGGTTGACTTAGACCCTTATAGCGACATTGGTATCCGAGTATCTACCGCCTGCTTCTTAGAAGTATTGGCACTGTACTGCTTACTAACCGACTCGCCTGACCTACTGCCTGAAGAAGATGAGCTATTGGCAGAAAATGTCGAAAGAGTGGTCAATAATGGGCGTGAGCCAGGCCTAACCATCAAAACTTGTGACGGTGAAGTGGCGCTGTCTGAGTGGATGAGAAAGCACTTAGAAGCCATGTTGCCTCTAGCCACCTTGTTAGACACTGAATACGGCAGTAATAATTACCGCGTTGCCGTGACGTTAATGCTAGGTAAAGCCGTCTATCCCGATGCGACCTTATCCGCACAAGTGTTGGCAGATACTGAGAAGCTAGGCAGTACTTGGAGTCTGGGTCATGCTTTAGCCTTGCAGCATCGTGAGTCTATTATGCGCAGCTCTTTAAGCCCAAATACCCAAGCCAAATATGAAGTACTGGCGGAGAAATCTTGGATACAACAACGTGAGCTTGAGGAAAATGAAACTCAAGACTTCTATGATTATATCCAGCAATACCGCTAATGACCTGTTCTTATAGCTAGCTTTTATAATTAGTCTAGCTGGCTCTTAGAATTAAGCGCTTAAAGTTAGCTTTTAGAATGAGTTTTTAAAACTATTACAACGGAAAATAATAGCAAAAGTAGGCTAAGCTAAGCCTCTTGTAAAAAAATATAGATTATTTGGTTTAATCCGCTGTCTTTTTTATCAGCTATTTGTAGAAAACCCTAGGGCAGCTAAGTCGAAATAACGGCTTGGCTGTCTTGAGAATTTGGACATTTTTTACTATCAACCGTTGCCAAGGAACACCCTGCATGCCACGCTTGCTAACTTACCGTGCCCTTAATTTTATTTTGGTTTTAATTGCTGTTATAGCTATGGCTTTTGCCATTTTCTTTTTACAAAACTACAAGGGCTTTGAGCCTTGTCCGCTTTGTATCTTTCAGCGGATTGGACTTATGGTAATGGGGGGCTTTTCGCTCATTGCCGCCATTGGTAACCCAAAAAGCAAGGCCATACAGCTGTTACTATGGCTAGGTTCAATGGCAGGTATAGGCTGGTCGACTGCGGTTGCCGCTCGCCACGTTTGGATACAGCATCTACCCCCAGATCAGGTGCCTTCTTGTGGCCCAGGTCTAGACTACTGGCTAGACGCTTTACCTATGAGACAGGTCATTAACCAAGTACTCGCCGGCTCAGGAGAGTGTGCTGAAATCAGTTGGCGCTTCTTAGGGCTGTCTATCCCAGAACAAGCCCTTATCTTGTTTAGTGTTTTGGTTTTGGTTAACCTACTGGTTTTATGGCGCATTTTAAAGAATAAAACGGCTTAACTTTAACCACCTAAGTAAAGCACTCGTTAAATACAGCACTCGCCAACGTCAAGCACAGCACTTGTCGAGCAGCGGTGATATCAAGCCCATTGCTATAAAGCTGACTTTCCCACTTTCATTTATTTAGATAAAAACAAGAGGTTCCATGCACGTTCATATTTTAGGTATCTGTGGCACATTTATGGGCTCACTGGCATTATTGGCTCGTGACCTGGGTCATACAGTAACTGGATCAGATGCAAACATTTATCCCCCTATGTCCACTCAACTTGAACGTGCTGGGGTGACTATTCAAGAAGGCTATCACGCCAGCCATCTACAGCCTGCGCCTGACTTAGTTATCGTGGGTAACGCGATGAAGCGAGGTATTGAGGCTGTTGAGTATATGCTGGATGAAGGCATTCCTTATACTTCAGGCCCACAGTTTTTATCAGAGCAGGTTTTACAGCACCGTCATGTATTAGCAGTTGCAGGCACTCATGGTAAGACCACCACCACGACTATGTTGGCTTGGGTGCTACATTACTGTGGGATTGATGCCGGCTTCTTAATCGGCGGCGTACCTTTGGTAGACAGTGAAGATGAAAATCTGACCAAAGCCTTTGCCCACAGTAGCTACTTGGGAGCAGATAAGACTGCTGAAGGCGAACGAGGTTACTTCGTGATTGAAGCAGATGAGTATGACTCAGCTTTCTTCGATAAGCGCTCAAAGTTTGTGCATTATCGCCCTCGTACCGCCATTTTAAATAACCTTGAGTTTGATCATGCCGACATCTTCAAAGACTTAGATGCCATTCAAACTCAGTTCCATCACATGATTCGCATGATTCCAAGTAGCGGCCAAATCATTATGCCAGGCCACACCCCAAGCCTTGAAGCCACTATTGATAAAGGCTGCTGGACCCCTATCTGGCGTACTGAAATTACAGATGCCTCAACCGCTGACAAAGCCACGAACTGTGCTTGGCAAGCCGAACTGATTGCTGAAGATGGCAGTGAGTTTAAAGTTCATTATCATGATGCTGAGAATGACGAAAAGTTCAGCGGCACAGTACATTGGGGCATGAGCGGTCGTCATAACGTAGCAAACGCTATGGTAGCCGTAGCTGCCGCCTTCGATATCGGCATTAGTGTCGAAAAAGCCTGCGAAGCTTTGTCTCAGTTCTCAGGCATTAAACGCCGTATGGAGCTGATTGCAGACTTAGAACTTTATAGCAATATCAGCACCACTAAAGTTAAAGTATTCGATGACTTTGCCCACCACCCTACAGCGATTACCACCACTTTAGATGGCGCCAAAAAGAAACTTAAAGAAGCCAAAATTTGGGCCATTATCGAGCCTCGTAGTAACACTATGAAGCTGGGAGTTCACAAAGACAGCTTAGCCGCTTCTGCGCAACTGGCTGATGAAGTTATCTGGTATGAGCCTGCCGGCCTAGAGTGGGGTTTAACCGAAGTTGTGGGCAATGCCACCAATATCAGCAACAAACAGTACGTAATGAATGACACCCAAAAAATCATTGATCACCTAGTCTCACAACTAGGCCAAACCGGCAAAGATGATGCGGTGATTATCATGTCAAACGGTGGGTTTGAAGGCATTCATCAACGCTTATTATCAGCCTTACAAGCGGCAGCAAAATAAGTGTTATGAGCAAATAGACCGTTAGAAGCAAATCTAAGGCCCCTTACTCTAATTAGAGTAAGGGGCCTTTTACTTTATCGAAGCTACTTTATCACCAGTCGCCGTAAAACCACCCACTTCAGGGGGTGGATATAAGGCGACACACACTGTCGTAAGAAGTCG
>ERZ808051.1746-NODE-1746-length-13086-cov-3.355984_pt1 | contig 13086 bp, 7 predicted proteins | sample MGYA00380199_ERZ808051 | MGnify/ENA primary metagenome ERZ808051 (study PRJEB31490, sample SAMN06133391) | mouse gut metagenome | isolation source: J11 | host: mice | place: China: Chengdu | collected 2015-05 ...
ATGATACAGTCCCCTGGCGTAAGGCTCGCCGATCAATTCCTGCCCGTGTATACTGACACAAACCGAAAGCAGATCCATATGATTATGTCCAACCTCCCCACAATTTACCTTTGCAGACATAAGGATATAATTTGCATCCGGGCGCAGACTGCTCTTAGAACAAAAAAATCCTACCCTGTCATTACAATAATCAAGCGGGACCACCGTGTTTGTCTCTTTATTGTTTTCCAGCCGGTAGTTCAGGAGCTTTTCACAAAAATGGTTTTCTGCCGCCGCTGCTGCGACCTGCAGCACCGGATTAATTTCAGTGCCCCCATTATCCCCAATCGACGGATAGCACTCTCCCGGAGAACTGATCATCGCCAAAATGTCAAAGCTCTTACTGATACGGTCTTTCGTGTCCTTATCCAATAAAGCCTCTCCGTTGAGCCGTGCCAGATAAATCCCCCGGCAAATCATCTCACCTAAAGCGGCGCCGCACCAGTAAGGAATACTATGCTCACTGTATCCGCCCTCCTCATTAAAATCATCCCGAATGTGCCGGCGGATCATCTCGGCTCCTCTTTCTTTCACTCCTGCAAAATCCGGGATTTCCGGGAAAAGGGTTCCCAATATAAAAGGCACAAGCCCTCTCTCCCACAAATGATGATTGTATTTACGGTAATCATCCAGATCAAAGCGCCGAAACTGCATTCCCAGAAACCACAGATGCTTCAGAGTCTCAAAAGCCTTCTCCGCTCCCATCTCATAGGGCAGTCTGGTATAGAGCATGGTGATATAATTCAGGGCAAGCCAGCCCGTACTCATCACATCCCGCTCTTCAATCAAAGAAAAATGGGATGCATCCGGCATGGTACAGGCAACGATTAAAGGATAATTCCTCCAAAACACATCCAGAAATTCTTCCGTAAAGACCACGACCTCCTGCCCGCCGGTTTCCTGATACAAAACACCCAAATACTCCAGAAAAATGCCTCTCACAAAAATATCCAGAACCGTCCTGTGCTTTTTCCCCTGATCCTTAAAATAATCGTAATGAGGAAGATTCTCGTAATTTAGCCCCAAATCCAACTCCTTGCGCTCTCTTCCCGGCCGCACATAAATATGCTGCATCATTTTCCTGCCCGCAAACAGGCAAAAATCTTTCAGGCTTCCCTGTAGTCCCATAGAGGCCTGAAACAAATAGGGATTAGAGTCTGTGTCAACAGGCTTTAAGGGGATCTGTCTGTAATCAAAATAATAGCTCACATTAGATCTTGTTTCAAAATAACGCACCAGCTCTGCTTTTGCTCTGTGTACCTCCCCCGCTTCCAACGCCCTCTTCACACGCCAAAGCCCAGGATAATCCAAGTCAAAAGAAGAGAATACTTCCTCGTCTGTGATGCTGCGTTCATCCCAAGGTATTGTTCTCAACTATCTTTCCTCCAGCCTTTTATTTTTTTCTATCCGGACTGTATTTTCTGAAAGCACAAGCCTGTAATGGCTGTCTCCGACGGCAAAGCCAAACAAAGCTTCCCCGTGACCGGAAAATTCTGCCGAAATCTCCGCCACTTCCGGCGCCCGCTCTCCCGGCCGGGCAGGAAAAGCCACTGACAGAAATGCATGGTTCCCCTCCGTAAGATGCTGTGCTTCAAACCGTGCGATCATCGTATCATGCCACACATTATTGCGAGTAGAAATCTTCGCCGGGAAAAGTGTAGGTTTTAAACGTCTGTCCCCGTAAACGGTCACATTGGCCCTCGCCTCGTCCTCAGATGCCGCAAGGGATCGCTCCGAATCGGCCATTGCCCGGGACGAATCCATATGGAAATTAATCTGTACGCTTGTATCAGGCGCAACGCCCGTCAAAACATCCATTACGGCAAGGAACTTTCCCTCCACAATGGCCAGCGCTCTCTTATGAACTGCCGGCTCATAGTTGTAATGCTCCCCCACAGTATATATCAGCCGCTCATCCTGTCCTGCACTCAGGATATTCCCCTGCTTCTGCGGCCCATAGGCCCAGCTTCCTATATACTCCCAGGGATCTGCATGGTTCAGGGTAAGACAATTGTGCCAGTGTATGGATTTCAGCCTCCTGCGGTTCTCATCATCCTTGTAATGATAGATAGCCGGATCCCCCAGCAACACCCTTCCGTAAGCGCTGAACTCAAATCCTCCGGGATCCATATGAGCATGAAGATTCTGCACAGGAGTACGGCAGGCAAACATCACATACAGGGCCTGTCTGGACCAGTCTGTCCGCAAAAAGACCTGCTTTAACTCCTTTTGCCAGCTCATTTCAGGCAGTGTAGGCAGGCAGCTCCCTTCCTTGATTTGGGCCAGTTGTTCTTCTAAATCCCTTAAATCAGGTATATCCCAGATCTGCTTTACGAGCTGCTCTTTAAAATCCTCCATACTGTAATAGCAAAGCGTATTTCTTATGTAGGTGCTGTCCCCAAAGGCGATATAATAGTTGACCGCCCCCATGGAGAGGGTTCCTGTATAAGTATTGCTGTCCCCCCATACACAGTTGCCTCCCCCGGGCCTGGTAGCATGAACAGAGTATTCCAGCATTTTTCGCAGCCTTTCCTCATAATGGGCGGACATGGAAAAACCGTATTTTCTCCCCAGCAAAAGCGGGAGGACAAACCAGTAAATACAGCCGTTGTGATAAGATGCACAGCCCTCGATCTGCCCACCGCCCTCTGTCACCTGCACGTCTATACTGCGTTCCATCTCATGTATGGCGTGCTCTTTCCAGGCCTGCGCGTCCTTAAACTCAGGAAACATACAGGAAAGGTATAAGAGTCCATTATTTTCCATCAAATAATGGTTATGATCCGCTTTCGGCCAGAGAACCGGCGCCACAAGATACAAAACCTGTGCATGTTCATATACGCTTTGAAGATAAGCTTCCAGAAACCTTTCGTCCAAAAGGCCGCCCTCCATCAGATGGTGAATGATATGGGGCCATGTCTGATGCATACGGATCCCCACCTCAAGAGAGCGCCAGATTCCCTGATTGCATCCGGCCCCTCCAAAGCTGCCTGTATTCAATCCTCCCTCGGAATCAAAAAGAGGCTGGCGTGGGCACTCATCGATCCAATGATAAAATTCCTCTATGATCTTCTTAGCAAACCGTTCGTCCCCGGTAAAGGAATATGCCTCCGCCATAACCCTCCAGTGATCCATGCGGTTTAGCTGGTAGGTATACTCCTCATCCCCATAAATATTTTCATGCCACTTTACCGGATTCCCAATAAAATGCAGTTTTGGCGACCCTGGCAGTATTGTCAGCCCCTGAAGGGCGTTTTCTGCCTTTTGCATACATGCGCCATACACATCCGGAAGCATCCTGCGGATCATTCTCCCCCGCTCGGCAAAGCATAAACCCTCCCGGAATCTTTCTTCCCGATGTTTCAGGTTCTCCAGCACGTTCTTTATGGTAATTCCCTCTTTTAGCATTTTTCATCCTCCTCCATAGGTGCCGCAATTCCCTTATGATGCCAATATCCTGTGCGGTGGCTGCGCCAGCGCCAGTCCGCTTTCCAGGACAGATTCTCAAAAGGATCCCCTGTAAGCTTCAGATGTCTTTTGTATAGCTCCCTCATCCAAGCCAAAATAGCCGCACTGCCGGAATCCTGTGCCAGGTTTTTCTTTTCAAAAGGATCTCTCTCCAAATCAAACAGCTCCTCGCCTCCGTCCTCAATATAATGGGTATACTTATAACGCCCCGTGCGGATCATTCGCCCCGGCGATACTGTAAAGCCCCATTCCGTATGCCACTCCCCTGCCACATATTCCCGCTCAGGCATTTCGCCGCCTGATAGCATACTGGAAAGGTCCTCCCCCCTCAGCCCCTCAGGCAAAGGGATTCCCGCCTGGGCGCAGAGCGTAGGAAATAAATCAAGCAGGGAAGCAAGGCCTTCTCTTCTTCCCGGCCGGACGCCGTTGCCGCTAAAGATCAACGGCACCCTGACAGTCTCTTCATAAAAGCTTACCTGCTTGGTAACCTGCCCCCTTGCCGCCATGTTATCGCCATGATCCGCCGTCAGGATAAACAGGGTATTCTCCGCCGTATATCCCTGCTCCGTAAGTGTATCCAAAACCGTCCCCAGCTCATGATCCGCCAGAGACAGATAATAGTAATAAGCCCTCAGATACTCTCTGAAATTCACGGCTTTCCAACCTGCTGTCTGCGCCTGACGGTTATTGGTACAGCAGATATAGCGCACGGCAATCGGGCGGTTTTCTATATCTTCAAACTCAAAATTCTCCGGCAAAGGCGGCAGCGGCCTGTCACAGGGAATACTGTCATGAACGCCCTGATTCGCTCCAACCCACCCACAGATATTATGGGGATTCACCAGATCCGTGATCATAAGAAGGGGCCTGTTATCATCCCGCTCCCTCAAAAAACGGCAGGCCGCTTCCACAGTATAACGATCACGAAAGCTGTCCTCATTCAGCATAAATGCCGAATCTTCCTCCGGAAAAACAATCCCCTTCTCCGGTTCACAGGTAAAGCCCCGCAGGGCGCCGGCGTCATGAGTCTTTCCGAAATGAACGCTCTGCCAGCCGGCTCCTGTAAAAATCTCCCCCAAAGCAGGCACCGATTGGTCTACCCCTTTTTTCAGGCCATTTCCTCCCATTGGAAAGAACCCCCGTCTCATGGGGATACCTGCCGGTCCAAAGGGCGGCCCTGGCCGGCTGGCATAAGGGACAAGCCGTATAGCAGCCGTCAATAATCAGCCCGCCCCCGGCAATCCGGTCAATATTGGGGGTCCTTACAAAGGAATTGCCATAAACAGGCAAAGCCCTCCAGGCCAATTGATCCAGCAGGAAAACAACAATATTTTTTGGCATATATGATTTTTCCTTTCTTATTCCCCTTATTCAAATGGTGCTCCTTGTGAAAAACCTCAGAGCACCATTATCTCCCAGCCTACTGGTTTACTTCTTCATTCCATCTGTCATAAGCCGCCTGAAATACTTCAAGAACCTCGCTCAGTCCCATAGCTTCACACTGGTTCACATATTCGTCCCATTCGTTCTCAAGATCGGCCACTCCTGTAATAAATTTCGCTTTCATCTCATCCACATAAATGCTGATGTCCATATACTTATTATCCACCACGTACTGTTCGTCATCCGAAAACCTCATCAAAGAAATATCTGCCGGGAAGATATGCTCTGTGATCTGATAAGGGATAACATTTGCTACATAGCTTTTCTGTCTGGTCTGTGCATTGCCCGGAGTGGATGTAACTGCCGAACCAAAGGCGTCTGCCCTTCCGAAGTCTCTCCATCTAAGCGCCTGCTCCTGGTAAGCAGAGAAGGAATCAAAGCCTTCGGGAAGAATCTGATCATAGGTTCCGTCTTCATTCAGCACCCAGTCAACATTCTCAAATCCATATGTAAAAGTCTGCCCGTAAAGTCCGGTTCCTTCTACCACTTCCTCCGTAGCAAAAGCAATATCAAACAGTTTGCACAGTTCGTCTACATACTCGCTCTCCTTATTAATGAACATACCGGCTACCCGCCTATAGTCCACACGCCCGGCCAGAGTCTGCGTATCGTCATATTCGCTGGTAAGCGGCGCCAGACAGTCCAGATTCTCCCAATCGCCATTCAAATCCTCAAGGGAAAGCTGCTGAGCCGCACTTGCTGTAATATATGCAACCGTGCCTGACTTCGCCAACTGGTTCAGAGCCGTATCATCCAGAGTCAGCCATTCCCTGTTCATTAATTCTTCTTCATAGAGCTTATGCAGAAATTCATAGTAATGCCTTGTCTGCTCCGTAACCGGGGAATATACCACCTTACCCGTTCCGTCATCATCAAAGTTGACATTATGCAGAGTGCCAAAGGCTGCAAACAGCATAGGAACCATACCCTCACTAAATCTTGTATCGTAAACCATTCCCGGCGTGCCGTTCTTCTCCTTCAAGACAACAAGCTGGTCATACAGCTCATCCACAGTAGCAGGAAGCTCTTCAATTCCTGCCGCCTTCAACACGTCAACTCTCACATGAGGCCTTGCCGTGGTTCCGGTAGACGTCTGCCCTCCTATCTGGAACAAATTGTAAACCTCCCCGTTTAGCTGTTTGGATGCCGCCAGGGTGGCAGGAAATTCTTCATAGGTCTTTGCCAGATTCGGCATAATGTCCAGCTTCTCCAGATAGTTTACAAATCTTCCGCCGAGCACGCCGTAGTCATTGATCTGACTGGCTGTTAAGTTATCAGTATGGAAGAAGTCAGGCCATTCACTGCCTGCAAGATATGTTGAAAGGGACTCCTCGTCAATATTGATCCATTCCACGTTAATACCGGTAATCTCTGCTGCCTTTTCCCAAACAATACGGCTGTCGCTGTAGCTTGTATCACCTCCGACCACAAGGCCTGTCACTGTAACAGGCTCATCTACGATTGGATAGGCCTCTGTATTTTCTCCCCCCGGTTCAGACCGGTCTGTCCCGGATGAGTCTGCCTCTGCGACTTCTTCTTTGGCATCAGATGATTCCTCCAAAGCTCCTTCGGACTGTTCCTTGGCCGAATTTTCGGAGCCCTGTTTTCCGGCGTCTCCGCATGCGCTTAAGGATACAACCATGGAGGCTGCCAGGATAAATGCTAATACTTTCTTTTTCATTGTTTTTTTCCTTTCCGTCACCTTTGTGACACTTAATTTATTTGCTAATTACCACTTCTTCGGTACATTAACCTTAATTTAACCTTTTACCGCCCCGATCATGACACCCTTATCAAAGTACTTCTGGAGGAATGGATAGACTGCCAGCAACGGCACGGAGGATACCACCATTGCGGAATACCGCAGGAGCGCCTCTCTGTCCGCCATCATAGCCGCATATTCTCCGCCCTCCTCTGAAAGCATGGCCGTCTGCGCCATAATCAGGATCCTGCGCAGGATTACCTGAAGGGACTGTTTGTAATCATCCTTGATATAGATCAGGCAGTCCATATAGGCATTCCATTGTCCCACAGCCTCATACAGTACCATAACCCCCAGAAGCGCTTTTGACAGGGGCAGGACAATCTTGACGAAAGTCCTTATGGGCGAGCATCCGTCAATCTCCGCCGCCTCCTCCATCTCTGCCGGCATTGCGGAAAAGAAGGAACGACAGATGATGCAGTTATAGGTACTGAAAACTCCCATGACAATGATAGCCGTCCTGGTATTGTATAGCCCGTACTTCTGCACCTGTAAAAAAGTAGGGATCAGGCCACCCGAAAAATACATAATAATCATAAACAGCATTGTAAAAATATTTCTTCCGGGAAGCTTACTCTTCGTCAGAGCATACGCTGCCGGCATTGTCACAGCCAGACTAAGCAAGGTCTTGCAGACCGTATAAAAAATCGTATTGGCATACCCTGTCAATATACTGCTGTCCTTAAATACTGCCTTGTACCCTTCCAAATTAAGTCCCTTAGGTAAAAGCAATACCTTTCCGCTTGCCACCATCTGCGGTGAGCTGACAGAGTTTGACAACACCAGAATCAGAGGATAGCCTACGATCAGGAGCAACAGAACACCTATCCCGTAAATTCCTATATCAAACGCAGTAATTTTTTTCTTTTTCTTCATTTCTTCCCCATTCCTTTCCCGTATCAGAAGAGACTCGTCTTGCTGACCTTTTTGGAAATCCAGTTGGCAATCAGCACCATAATTACATTTACCACATTATTAAACAGTCCCACCGCTGCCGAGAAGCTGTAATTGCTGTTCACAATACCTCTTTTGTATACATACGTTGAAATCACTTCCGCAGTCTCGATATTCATACTGTTCTGCATCAGGTATACCTTCTCATATCCTACGGATATAATCTGCCCCATTCGGAGAATCAGCATGATAATAATAGTGGGCATGATCGTCGGGATATTAATATGCAATATTTTCTGCATTCTTGTGGCGCCGTCAATGTCGGCTGCCTCATGAAGAGCCGGATCCACACCCGACAGAGCTGCCAGATAAATGATGGCGCCCCAGCCCATGCCCTGCCAGACTCCCGACCACACATACAGATGCCTGAAGTAGGCCGGATTTGCCATAAAATAATTTCGTTCCCCGCCAAACATTTCTATAATCGTGTTCACCACCCCCTGGGACGGAGAAAGCATGGATGTCAGAATACTCACCAGTACCACCATTGAAATGAAATGCGGTGCATAGAGCACTGTCTGTGTAAATTTCTTGAACCTTCCCTTCATTTCATTCAAAATCAATGCAACAATAATCGGTATCGGAAATCCGACTACCAAAGAATAAAGGGACAAAATAAGTGTGTTCTTAAGCAATGTTCCGAAATAGTAGCTTTGAAAAAAGTCCGCAAAATTCCGAAAGCCAATCCAGGGGCTTGCAGCCACTCCCAACGATACCTTATAATTCTTAAAGGCAATCTGCAGGCCGTACATAGGTGCATAACAGAACAAAAGCACATAAATCGTTGCCGGCAGCAGCATAAGATAGTATTCTTTGCATTTCCAAATTCTTGTCGTCAGTTTTTTTCCTGCTTTGGGCTTCACAGCCTTAAGTTTACTTTTCATTTACCCGCTCCTTTCACAATTCCCATGATTTGTGTTTTCTGCGGTAAAATTACCATCATTTTTCACCCTTTACAAGGATACTTTTTTGCATTTCCGGGCAAAACAGCGGTTTTTCAAAATAATGCAACTCTTTTTATATGCATTTTGCTCTATACGGATACAAAAATATCCCGGTTCCTCCTCAAAGGTAATCCGGGATAAAATATCTGCCATTTATATTTATTTTTTACGAAAGGAAGAGGGCGATATACCTTCGTAGAGTTTAAATGTCCTTGAAAAATAGTTTTCGCTGGCAAAGCCCACCATAGCCGCTACTTCCTTTACAGAATAGGTTGTGGTCAGAAGCAGTTCCTTGGCATATTCCAAGCGTTTTGCTGTCAGATACTCTGCAAATCCCACCCCTACCCGATTCTTAAATAAACGGCTGAGTGTATAATTCGAGATCCGGAATAAATCTGCCACCTGCACCTGGCTCAAATCAGGATCCCGGAAATGAACCTCCAGATACGCCAAAATTTCCTCTTTCATCTTCTTTTGCTGTTCTTCCTTCGGAGTCGGCATGTCGGTATCTGATTTCAGCTTCTTATCATTTTTCTTTTTCATCTGACTCAGGCAGGAGCGAAAGCTCATTTGGATATTTTCCAGTTTATCCACTGTTTTGCCTGTATACAGGGTATATTCCTCCGCATAGCTTTTTTTCAGCCATCCTTCCAGTTCCTCCTGAAGATCAGAGGAATCCTCCTTTTCCAGAAATGCAATCACCACACTATAGTTAGCCGCCTGCCAGTCAGTGATAAAAATACGGGCATGGCTATTTTCCCACGCTTTACCGGTAAGTGCTTCTACCTCACTGTTTCTGAAAAAATAGCCTTCCGCCAGAAAGACACAGTAACAATGCACTGACTCCCCGATTCCCAATCGCTTGATTCTCTCTTCCGAAATGGGGATCCCGTAAATCAGGTGATTTACCAGCAAATCCAGGATCAGCATCTCCTGCTCCCCAATCCTCAAATCCTTTCCGGCCAGCATATTTCGAATTCTCTCAAATTCACCGTCTTCCGAATCCTCAAATTCGCTGATCAGTTCATGAACCGGTTTATAAGAAATATAGAGCGCAAAAATGCAGACAAGAAGCAGAACAAGCACTGTGCCCACCAGCAATCTCTTTATGTTGACCGCCCACTCCATCAAATTGTTCTGCATAGAATCCCGTGAGATATGAGCCGTTACAGTTAACTGTTCGTAATTGCTGCCTATATTATATAGTACCTTCTGCCTGCCTCCGGCCGTATGCTCCCATTCCTTTGACTCCAGTATGTCTTTTTCCTTCCCTGCCGGTTCGTCTCCCCATACAAGCAGTACACGGCGGTCTTCCATATCCTGAAGATAATAAGTGATTCCTTCTCCACCCACAATAGCCAGAGAGTCATTTATATCTTTTGGAGATAATACATAAAAGACCAGAGCTCTGTCGTTCCCGCTGCCGATCCTTGTACAAACCCCTGCCAGAAGATACCCATCCTCTTTCTCTCCCTTATTCGTGGTATCAAAAATAATCCGAAGCTGAGAATAGTTCTCCTGCGAAAAGAAATCAGAGCACCCGGCCTGCTTTACTGCCTGACCTGTATATTTATAGATAAAATGCTCCAATGCATAAGTGTGTTCGGGAGTGATCAGCTTGTCTATATCATAAAAGTAAATCCCCCACTCTGAAACATCCCTGCGGCTATACCTCTCCTTCAGCTCCTTGACGGCTGAATACAATTGATATGTATTCCTTTCCAGTTCCATTGCCCCTACACCCAGCGCACTGTCATGCTCCCGGCTCTCAGCGCTGATCTCAGCCGCAAATCTCTCCAAATCATGAATCTTATTATCCAAGAGAGACATATATGTCACCAATGCTTTTTCATAGAAATCTTCGTTTGTCTGTTCCATCTGTCCGAAGGCAGACCTCCAAAAAACAAGAAAAAACAAGAAGGCCGGGACAATCAGTCCAAGCAGCATAACGATGGACAGACGATACAAATATTTGCGCTTCTTCATATGACTTTGTCACTCTCCCCTACCTGACAGGCACTGTTGCTTCAACTATATAAAACAGTGTAGCATTTATCACAATTTTCTTACAAGTGGATTTTTTTGCAGTTTATCATTTTCTCTGTTTTTGCAAAAAATGAAAGCTCTAAGCCGGTTTCTGCCCGTCTCTCTTACGGGCTGCGGGCCTGCAGGCTTGACAGGCCTCACAGGATATGATAAGACAAAGGCTGGAAGGCGCGGAAATCTTTTCCTTCCGAATTTACAGGCGTACCAAAGCACGCAGACAGGAGCAGACATGACTGCCGCAAAGCAATCCTTTTACAAAAACTTCTTTGTCATCTATTTCCCGCTTGTATTGCAAAATGTGATCACCTTAAGCGTAAATCTGGCAGATAATATCATGCTGGGAGCCTACAGCGAAACTGCGCTCTCCGGTGTGGCGGCGGCCAATCAAATCCAGTTTATCTACCAGCAGCTTCTCTCTGCCCTGGGAGACGGGCTTGTCATTTTCTGCAGTCAGTACTGGGGTAAAAAGGCTGTGGAGCCCATGAAAAAAATCTCGGTTACGGCCATGCACCTGGCTCTGGGCATCGCTGTGATTCTTTTTGCGCTGATCAGCCTGTTTCCTTATCAGGCGCTTTGGCTTTTTACCACCGATCAGCCCATCATCCGGGAGGGGATGAGCTATCTGAGCATCATCCGATTTACTTACCTGTTTTTTGCTATCACCCAGATTCTGCTGGCAACCCTGCGCAGTACCGAGGTGGTAAAAATCGCCCTGTGGCTTTCCGTTATGACCTTCTTTGTAAACTGCTCCGTCAACTATGTGCTTATTTTCGGGCATTTCGGCGCACCCCAAATGGGGTGTATGGGCGCTGCAATCGGAACTCTGATTGCAAGGATTTTGGAAACCGCGGTAATTATTTTGTATCTGATCAAAAAGGAAACCCGGCTGCATTTGCGCCTTACGGACTATCTCAATCCCGACCGTATCCTGACCGGTGATTACCTGAAAATCACCCTGCCCATCCTGGCCCTCCAGGGACTCTGGGGGCTGAATACCGCTTTGCAGACCGTAATTTTAGGGCACATGACTGCGGCAGCCATCGCTGCAAACAGTGTGGCTTCCACCCTGTTTTTACTGGCCAAATCCGCCGCAGTGGGCGCCTGCTCCACCGCCTCCGTTATCATCGGGAAAACCATCGGCACCGGAAATATAGAGTTGGTGAAGCAGTATTCCAAAAGGCTGCAGCGTCTTTTTCTGCTGATCGGAATCCTGTCCGGAATTTTCCTGTTTTTTATCCGTGTTCCAGTTCTGAGCCTTTACCGGCTCACCCCCGCCACGAAGGAGCTGGCCAATCACTTCCTGATCATTTTAAGCGCGGTATGTGTGGGCATGTCCTACCAGATGCCCACGAATATCGGCATCATCCGGGGCGGCGGAAACGCCATGTTTGTGGTAAAGCTGGATCTGATCAGTATCTGGCTTATCGTCCTGCCCCTTTCCTTCTTTATGGCATTTGTGGTTAAGGCCTCTCCCCAGGCTGTTATCTGCTGCCTGAATGCCGACCAGTTTTTCAAGGGAATACCCGCCTTTTTGGAATCTCATTACGGCAACTGGATCCGGAAGCTGACCAGGGACTGAGCCTGCCCCTGCCTGATATTCCCTTTATGCAATTTCATCCCTGATTTCCGTAGCCCATGGATAAAAATTTGCTTCTCTGGATAAAATTTACTTTCTATGTCATTCAAAATTAACAAAAATTATTACTGTAGACAAATCCGAGAATATCTCTTATAATCAATTTAACTAAATTAATATACGAATCCTGGGACAAGCAATCCATCCCTGTTTTATGATTTTCATTCCCACACAGACATAAAGCAGTGACGTATTATTGTAAACCGGGTATTTAGGAGGACGCAAATGAAAAACTTAAAAATCGGAATGAAGCTGTTGATCACATTTATGCTCATCATCCTTCTTTTCTGCGCAACTGTCTTTACGGCAATCACGGCTCTTAAGCAAAATGCTGCAAAGTATTCGGAATTCTACAATGTGGAATACCAGATTACGAATAAGGTTATGAACATGCGCCGGGGTCTTCAAATCATCGTAAAAGATCTCACTTACATAACGATCGAAGACGAAAAAGAAAAAAGCGATGTCCACTTAAGTGACCTGCAAAAAGAGCTGACCCTGCTGGAAGATAACGCACGCTGGCTTTTTGAGAACTTTACGGGAGACGCCCAGCTCTTGGACACTTTTTCCTCTTATATTACTGAAGCCGTAGAGCTGCAGGAGGAAGTAATCGCTCTGGCGCAGACGGATAAAGCCGGCGCGCAGAATATGCTGCTGGAGGAATATCAGCCCCTGGTGGAAGAAGCCGTAAATAATCTGATCGAAATCAGCCACGTGGCCGAAACGGCGGCCGACACCAACTATCTGGAAACCACCAGTATGCAGGATAAACTGGTTTATCTCCAATTCGGCAT